>PVMS01036850.1_pt1 | contig 17359 bp, 16 predicted proteins | sample 1853461 | NCBI WGS metagenome assembly PVMS01 (sample SAMN08582032, study PRJNA380276) | Marine sediment metagenome, whole genome shotgun sequencing project. | isolation source: ocean sediment barecode stripped | collected 2017 | reverse complement strand
GGGACTCCTTCAGGCCTAAGATGTCGTATTTGCTGATGAGAGGTCTTGTCTCTGGTAGGCGCCTGGGTGCCGCGGAATTCCTCAGCATCGACACCGAGACCTGAGATGGAATCAGCCCGGGCAGTATTTGAAAGCAGCAGGTTTCGGTTAGCCTGAAAGCCATCAATTCTCTGAGAATCCGGCAGAGCCTTGATGATACCCTGCCAAACGGAACGCGCCTTGTCCTTCAGCGCACCTTTATAGAGAAGATCGCTGGTCGTGTCCGGGGCATTATGATTCTGCTGGGTATCCAGGTCATAGTGTTGGCGCTTATCCGCAAAGAACAATCCTGACATTCGCGCCCAAGATCCACGGCCGTCCAGTTCAACCGTTTGGAAATTCTTAACCAAACGCGCCCCCATCGTGCTGTACACCCAATCCAAACGACCATCCCTTCCCACCCGGCCGCGCTCATGGTTAAATTGCCAGACATTAGTGCTGAAATCTTGAAGAGCAGCATAGACAAGGTAAGCAGCATCACCTACCAGCAGCTCAACAGCGCCATTATGTAATGCCTGTTCACTGGATGGTTCAGATCCATACTCATCGACTAATGTTGCCATCGCCCTTTGTTCCAGTACTACAAGGGTATGAGAATAACCCTTTCCTGAGCTCGTCCAAGAAGCACTGTGAAAAGGTTCTTCAACTTCAACGCCTTTTGGCACATAAAGGAAGGTCCCGCCACGCCAAAAAGCCCCGTGCAGTGCTGCAAATTTACCATCATGAATGGACACCCCAATTGTCATAAAATATTCTTTTACCAATTCTGGGTGGTCGCGAACAGCCTCATCCATTCCGCAATAAATTACGCCCTTCTTAGTTAATTCAGGATCGACCTCGTACTTTCTAGTGATTCCATTTTCTTGGACTAAAACGCCGCTGGATTTGTTCGCTGACAAGGGTTCGCCTAAATATTCTGGTGCATGGACCGTTGAACTATATCCATTATGTGACGGTCCAACACTATCCAACTTTAAACGATGGATGTCAGTCCGGCGCCAGGGTTCATCTTTCATTGTGGGCATCGGCGTAGAGTTATAAATATCAAGGGAATGACGTCGAAATTCACGCATCCATTCTGGTTCGTTCAAAGAACGCGATATCTCTTCAACGGCTTCTCTGGTGTACAGTGTCATGGATTTCCTTGAGGCGGCGGCCGCTCGGGCCAGCTGCTAACTATTCAATCAATAAAGCGATCAAGAAATGATCATTTAGGTGGACAATAACCGGTGAGCAACCTGAAATCTTAGCCTATCGAACCCTCCATCTGGAGCTGGATGAGCCGGTTCATCTCGACGGCATATTCCATCGGCAGCTCTTTGACCAGTGGTTCAATGAACCCGTTGACGATCATCGTGGCGGCCATCTCTTCGCTGATCCCTCGGCTCATCAAGTAGAAAAGCTGCTCCTCACCGATCTTGCTCACAGATGCTTCGTGGCCAATCGTTACATCTTGGGCATCAATCTCGATATACGGATAGGTGTCCGATCGACTCTTGTCATCTAGTAAGAGAGCATCACATACAACGTTCGATTTCGAGCCATGAGCGCTCTCATGTACTTTCAATAATCCGCGATATGAAGCTCTACCACCCGATTTACTGAGCGATTTCGAAATTATCCTGCTTGACGTATTAGGCGCTACGTGGACAACCTTGCCCCCCGCATCCTGGTGCTGACCTGCTCCGGCGAAGGCAATCGAAAGTATTTCTCCATGAGCGCCTTCTCCCATTAAATAAACGGCTGGATATTTCATCGTTACTTTCGAGCCCAGATTGCCATCAACCCATTCCATCGTCGCGTTTTCATAGGCCATGGTCCTTTTTGTAACCAGGTTGTACACGTTGTTAGACCAATTTTGAATGGTTGTGTAGCGGCAGCGCCCGCCCTTCTTAACGATAATTTCTACAACGGCCGAATGCAGCGAATCCGATGAGTAGACTGGCGCGGTACACCCTTCAACGTAGTGACAATATGCTCCTTCGTCGATAATAATCAGCGTCCGTTCGAACTGGCCCATATTCTTGGCGTTGATACGGAAGTAAGCTTGAAGAGGCATCTCCACATGAACGCCAGGCGGGACATAAATAAAGCTGCCTCCGGACCACACGGCCGTGTTCAGAGCTGCAAACTTATTATCATTGTACGGGATGATAGTGCCAAAGTATTCCTTAATAATCTCCGGATGTTGGGCCAGTCCATCATCCATCCCCAAGAAGAGAACACCTTGCTCTTCAAGCTCTTTTTTCACACTGTGATAAACGACTTCGGACTCGTATTGAGCTGCAACACCTGACAAGAATTTTTGTTCAGCTTCCGGGATACCAAGTTTGTTAAAGGTATCCTTTATATAAGGAGGAATATCCTCCCAATCATCACCCTGGCGCTCACTGGGTTTGATATAATAATAGATATCGTCGAAGTTTATAGTGGATAGGTCAGCACCCCATTCCGGCATCGGCCTTTCCAAGAAATGAAAGTAGGCTTTAAGACGGAAATCAAGCATCCATTCCGGCTCACCTTTCATCTGGGACATTAGCCTGACAAGCTCTTCGTTTATACCTTTCTTGGCTTTGTATACATAATCTTCATCATCCGCAAAACCGTATTTTTCCGCGTATTCCAGATTTACGTCTGCAACAATCTTTTTTTCAGATAGTTCTCGTTCGATAGCTTTTCCCATTCGAGCTTATGCCTCCTCGGATTTTCTATACCGTTCCCGAAGCCAATCGTATCCTTTTTCTTCAAGCTGAAGGGCCATCTCCGGCCCACCGCTCTCAACAATTTCCCCTTGCAGCATCACATGAACATGGTCAGGTTGAATGTAATTTAATATTCGCTGGTAATGAGTAATAACCAACATTCCCATACCAATGGTGTCGTGCAGTTTAATTGCCCCTTCCGACACTATACGCAAAGCATCGATATCGAGGCCTGAATCGGTTTCGTCGAGAATAGCGATCTTCGGTTCAAGCGTAGCCATTTGTAAAATCTCGGTTCTTTTCTTCTCTCCGCCTGAGAAACCATCATTCAAATACCGTCCTGCGAAACGATGGTCTATATTTAATGAATCCATTTTTTCTATCAGAATACGCCGAAAAGCAGGGATAGGAATGCCCTTGGCCTCTGGATTATCAGCACGGTATCGTGCATTTAAGGCCTGCCGAAGAAAATTAGCAACGGTCACACCGGGTACAGCAACCGGATACTGAAAGGCCAAAAACAGCCCGGCGCGTGATCTCTCATCTGGTCCAAGATCTAGTAGATCCAAGCCATCAAATATCACTTCACCGGCCGTGGGCTTGTAAAATGGATGACCGGCCAGGGTATAAGCAAGCGTGCTCTTACCCGACCCATTAGGTCCCATGAGGGCGTGAATCTCACCCTGTCTAACCAGCAGATCAATTCCGTTTAATATGGGTTGATCATTTATTTCAACATGTAAGTTCTTTATCTCGAGAGCGGTGGTCATTCTAATTTGTAACTCCTTTATGAGAAGCTGTTTTCACTTGGTTTATTATTGAAATACAGATCACTTTAACTAGTTTATCCTACCATGGAAACCATATCATCCGAATTGATTTACAGCAGTGACGAGTATATCATACTGGCCAGGAACCGTCAATAATTATGATATTTATCATAATAATAGCGTTATTGACATTCTCAATTATGCATGCTATAATCGCCGAGCTTTGAGCCCTGCTTTTAGGCCGGTTGGAGGCCGCGGATAACAACCGCTGATACTAGAGGATTTTATCTTGAAAATTATTGCCGACAAAGCGAAATTAAGTACCCACGATGTCATTCTAGAAGCCATCAAACAAGCGAACGAGGCAACGGTTGACCAACTGGCAGTAACTGCCGATGTTTCACCGGTAACAGTGCGTCACCACTTGAACACCTTACAAGCTGAAGGGCTGCTGGAAACTAAAAGTATTAGACGAAAGGTTGGCAGGCCCTATTATGTTTACAGCCTCAGCGATAAGGGTCATGAGCTGTTCCCCCAACGGTATGTCCGATTGAGCAGCCGGTTATTGGACGAATTAAAGGAAAGGTTTTCCGAGGCAACTGTTGTTGAGATATTCAACAATGTTGTCTATAAAATAGCTGACGAGCACCGATCGCAGTTTGAAGGTCGTTCCTTCGAGAAAAGACTTGATTTCCTTGTCGACTTATTGGCTGATGAAGGATTTTTAGCCACCTGGGAGCTCACTGATGATGGTTATCGTCTGACCGAATACAGCTGTCCTTACTTCTCCATTGGACAAAAACACAGTGAAGTTTGTACCATTGATACCCAGTTGGTCCAGATCGTGCTCGATACAGAAATTGTGCAGCACAGCTGCATGTTAGAGGGAGATAGTTCCTGCCAATTTGAATTTTCTGTTTCACTATCGTAGCAACATTAACTATTACCAAATCATTCGCTTAATCACCATTTACAGGAATTAAAATGATAGCCAATAAAGAAGACGAAATCATGGAGGCTCTAAAAGGCGTTATCGACCCTGAAATTGGTCTGAACGTTGTGGAATTGGGTTTGATTCGTGATCTTAAATATGAGAGTGATGACGCAGAAATTACCATGATCTTAACCACCCCATTCTGTCCATATGGCCCAGCAATGATTGAACAAGTGAGGCAGGCAGCTGCTCAAGCTGGTGGAGGTTCAGTCAAGGTTGAACTCGGTACTGAATTGTGGGATCCCTCCATGATGGAAGAAGGAGCGGGTGGAGACTGGGGCCTTTTTTAGCCGCATTCTCTAACTTTAATATTCATGGCCCTCAATTTTGAGGGCTTTTTTTTCAGAAAATTCTTCATAGTCTAGTATATTTAGCCACTTCTACGCTAAACATAACTATCCTGAATTTAAAAAGAATGGCCGAACAAATTGGATCGCCTAGCATTGAGCTGTTAGGCCTAACCCGCCAAGAATTGTCGAGTTTATTATCGAGTTGGGGCTACAGCGAATATTACTCTGGGAAGGTCTGGTCCGCCCTCTATCGCCAAAAACTGCCCAGCATTGAGACAATGCCCGGCTTAAGATCTGATCTCCAGGACCTGCTCTCTATGCACACCACTCTGGCGCTGCTCACTCCTGTTTTAGATGTCACAAGTGATGATGGCGGGACAAAAAAAGTTTTATATCGCCTCAGAGATGGAAAAACGATTGAAACCGTCCTTATGCCTTATCGTGATAGGGTTACACTTTGCGTAAGTACCCAGGTTGGCTGTGCTATTGGATGCGTTTTTTGTGCTACAGGTCAGATGGGCTTTGAAAGGAATTTGACTCCCGGAGAAATCGTTGCCCAGGTTCGAGAGGCTGGTCGAGTTGAAGGCAAAGAAAAATCGGCGGTGCGAAACATAGTCTTTATGGGCATGGGAGAACCCATGCACAACTTTGAAAGCACGATGACGGCAGTTGAGATTCTCACAGATGACAGCGGCCTGGCGATCGGCCCACGCCATATTACAATCAGCACAATCGGACTCCCGAATGAAATTAGGCGATTTGCAGATATAAGGAAGCCAGTGAACCTGGCGGTAAGTTTACATTCCGCTAATGATGAAGAGCGGAGCGGTTTGGTGCCAATAAACAATCGTTGGCCGCTGGATTCGGTGATCGAGGCATGTTATTATTACCAGGAGAAGACAGGACGCCGAATTTTTTTTGAATGGGCTCTAATAGCTGGGGAGAACGATACGGCGAAAGATGCTCATGAAGTGGGACAGCTCTTATCAAAGATAGACGCTCATGTTAACTTGATTCCTCTAAACCCGACCATTGGTTTTGACGGCAAACCGGCCGATAGACAAAGTGCGAACCGATTCCAGCAGATTCTGAGGGAATATGGACTGCCAAGTACAGTCAGGCAAAGAAAAGGGATTGACATAAATGCTGGATGCGGTCAGCTGCGGGTTAACTAAATTGTGCTTTAGGGACTATATCTCATAAAATTTATCGTCTCAACGGCATCCTCCCAACTTCATCAACGATCCAAGAGTATTTCACCGCAGGACTGTCTCCGTCCAGGCTTCAATCCATATTTCTCGATTGGATTCGATATCAGACGGATCAAGTACGACAGGCTCCTCCGGTATTACAGCCCATTTTAAGAACACTTCTGGTAATTCTGCCTCTTCATTGGCTGGAAACACAAACATATTTAGTGGAATATCCTCTTGAAAACGTTTGTCCAGCATATAATCAACAAATTCAGCAGCCAGCTTTTGAACAGCTGTTCCCTTGAGAATGCCAACAAATTCAACCTGGCGGAAACAGGAGTTCGAACTGGTAATAGCGGCCGTCGGCGGCTCCAAAACAAGGGAGTCAGCAAAAACAACTTCCGCTGGTGGGCTGCTCGCATAGGACACTACTATCGGCCGGTCGCCGTCGCTTGCCACGCTAAAATGTCCAAAATAAGCATCTTCCCACCCTTGGGTAACCAATACACCATTTTCGCGCAGCTCCTCCCAAAAATCGAGATATGTATAATCCCCGTCAACGCCAAAGAAGCCAATAGTGGCTAAAAGAAACGCCAGGCCGGGGCTTGATGTCGCTGGATTTTGGACAACTAACAAGTCAGAATAGATCGGCTTGGTTAAATCAGCTAAAGATCCTGGAGGTTCCAGTCCGGCTGTCTCGAACCAATCGCTATCATAATTTAGGCAAACATCACCGAAATCTACGGGTAGGAGGCGGTAGCTCTCATCAAGGATCAGAGACGAAGATACCTTTGACAGGAAGGGTGATTCATATGGTAAAAAAATATCAGCATCTAAAGCTCGGCTTAAAAATGTGTTATCAACACCAAAAAGGACATCTGCCAGCGGATCGTCCTTCGCCAGAATCGCTTGATTGAGGGCCGCCCCTGCATCGCCGGCGGGAAGAAGGACGATCTGCGCATTATGCTCCGATTCAAAAGCTGAGAAAGTTTCCTCACTTATGGCAAAACTATCATGGCTCATGATTGTTAGCTGAATGGGTTCCTTATCACCGGCTGATTGTCCTCCTGATATTGTTTCAGCTCCGTCCTGCTCCACCATCTCCCCATCGGTCTCGCTTAGCTGGCAAGAGACTGTTAGGACGATAAGAATCATCATTGTCAGGATTATTCGTTGATTCATGAAGTTCATGCGATTTATCCTTCTGGTGAAAATCATCAATTAAGATAATCTCAATTCAAGTTAATCAGGGTAAATTTTCGATTGGAACGAACCTTTTCTCAATATGGATGCAGATGAGTGTGCCGGAATCAAGCTCTATCACAGCTCGCTCGCCGGTAAGTTCATTGCTAACCCCACGGGTTGGTCCGAAGTCCAATATTTCGTCATTCAGAGGCCAGCGGAGACCGCTGGTTCCTTTTATGCTGACTTTACCATTTATGGGTATCAGCGATATCACATCCCCTGGTTCTCCAACTATCGAAGCTCGATCATGGACACTCCATACGCGGTAACCACGGGCAATATATGAGATATCCAACTCTAAAAAACCCGGATGGGCCAACAAGAGTAGATTGGCCAGGTAATGATCAATTCGCCCCCCAGTGGCGCCAAAGACATAAATGGGACTGTCATATTTTCGCTTTGCATAGATAAGAGCCAATTCAAGATCTGTTTCATCCTTGTCAGCTGGATAGCTTATTATGCGCGCACCAGTCCTATCTTGAGAGTTAATGAGCTCGTTATCCGCAGAATCGAGATCGCCAATAATCAGGTCGGGTGACTGGCCCAGGAATTCAAGATGCCTGACACCGCCATCTGCAGCAATAATCATGCTGGCATTTTGAAAATAGGGCCGGATCCAGGGCCCACCATCAAATTCACCGTTAGCAAAAATCAGAACTGTCATAATTCCTCTAGTTAGAATGAAAAAGGACCACCCGTTCCGGATGGTCCTTTATTACCTGCGATAGACTTTGCAACAATTCCTACGCCGGTATTATCCGGATCAGGTTCTCAGGTCAGAAACTGGCTTAACTGCAAAAAAAGTTAAGCTTGTGGTTTCTCTCTCAGCCAGGCTTACCCTAGCTCCCTGTGTAAAAACGTTAATTAGGTTTATTATAGCATAGTTTCGCGATACTTTGCTATTTACCATCTCTCTAATATCATTTGCGCTGCGAATTGGACGATCAAAAAGGAAACCCCACCCAGATGCAGATAGACGAAAATCCAACATTTATAGAGGAATTACGGCACGAGCTCAGTGAAATCTGGGGACTGCTAACGTATTCCGTTTCAAGTGCTGGTCTGAAATTGCGAAATTGGCTTAGGAGATTACGACGCCTGCGCCTTGATTTCGTTGTCATTCCTGTCGGAGGATCGCTGCCCGAACGATCCGGACCGGCGCGGAGTTTTTTGCAGAGACAGCTTCCCCTCCCTCCTCTGCCAATGAGCATGGAACTATTGAATGAGCAGTTATCCCGGGTGTCCGATGCAGATAATATATATGGAGTGATATTTCTCTTTCGTGGATTTTCCGCTGGCATGGCAACGCTTACTAACTTTCGTCGATCGGTGGAACGGTTGCAAGCGGCCGGGAAAAGAGTGGTTGTATACACACCCTACCTAGACCTGGCTCATTACTATGCAGCCACAGCCGCGGACCTGATCGTAATCCCCCCGTCTGCCAGGTTCGAAGTTCTGGGTATACGTTCCGAAGTTATGTTCTTGAAAAATTCGCTGGATCGGCTGGGTGTTCAAGCTGAAGTCCTCCAGATTTCGCCCTATAAAACAGCTTACAATTCCTTTATCAGAGAGGACATCTCTCAAGAACAAAAAGAACAGATAGATTGGATCTTAGACGACAGCTACGAGACGTTGATTCAAGCAATGGCCTCTGGCCGCCAATTAGAGCCAGAGCTATTAACCGCCTTGATTGATCGAGCGCCGCTTACCCCAGAGGATGCCCTTGAAAACAACCTGGTCGATTACCTGGCCTATGAAGACACCCTGCCTTTCATTCTGCCTGAAGCATTTGGGAAAGTAAAATCCGATAAAGTTGACGAGAACAGCTCAAAATCCGGGGAGGAGCAGCCTGAACCAGATCCCCCTAATCAAAAGCAAAAGGCTGATATTGGCAACTGGAGACGGGCAAGAAAAGTAATGTTCGAAAAGGCCAGAAGATCGACTAAAAAATATATCGGCGTCATCTCCGTTGAAGGCGTCATCCTAATGGGTCAAAGTCGAAAACCTCCAATTGATTTGCCCATTCCAATTCCGATGCTATCTGGAGAGGCGGCTGGTGAAACTACTATTTCCGATCTGCTGCGCCAGGCAGAAAAAGACAATAATATGGCAGCTCTGATTTTTCATATCGACTCACCTGGCGGCCTGGCAATTGCATCTGATCTCATCTGGCGTCAGATATATCGCCTATCCCAGAAAAAACCTGTCCTGGCTTACATGGGCAATGTTGCAGCTTCCGGCGGTTACTATGTCGCGGCTGAGGCCCAACATATTATGTGCCAGCCAACAACTGTGACCGGATCCATCGGCGTCCTTGCAGCCCATTTCAGCACGCGCGAATTTTATAATAAGCTCAGCATTAATCGCGTCGTCATGGGGCGAGGAAAAAATGTTCATATGCTTGGCGACGCCGATCCTCTGACCGAAGATCAACTTGCAGTCCTATGGAAATCGCTTGTTCACTCCTACGACCAGTTCAAAAAAGTTGTAGCCGATGGAAGAAATCTTCCTTTTGAAGAGCTTGATGATATATGCCACGGACGCGTTTGGACCGGCAACCAGGCTCTGGACCACAAGCTGATTGACAGCCATGGCGACTTCTTGGATGCGACCGCTAAAGCGGCCGAACTCGCGAACATAAAAACGGACGACATTCATAAGATACCAGTTCTGAATATCTATTCCGGTGGTGATGGCTATCTTCCACCCCAACCACTGGAACCCCTTAAAGATCTCCTCCATGGCCTCTCAATCGAAAGATTGTCCGAAATAAGCGATCAAGCGTTAACGATCATGCCTTTTAACCTCCGTATTCGTTAGCTCCTTCTTTTGATAAAAAATGTGAGGTAATTATGGGTGAAGCAAGAAGCAATAAAGGACTAACCAGTGAGAATGATCTGGCCGATTTGACTCTCCTTGGTCAGGATACGACTAGACCCAGTAAGAAATTAGAGACATTTCCCAATCGTCATCCAAACCGGGATTACACAGTCACCTTGAGAAGCGAGGAGTTTACCTGTGTTTGTCCGGCAACCGGACAGCCAGATTTTGCCACGATCACCATCCGCTACATCCCTGACAAACGGATAGTAGAGTCTAAATCGTTTAAACTCTATTTATGGTCCTTTCGAAACGAAGGCGTCTTTCACGAGCATGTAGCCAACGTCATCCTAGATGATTTGGTTGACGCCCTTGAGCCAAGATGGTGTGAGATCCTGGCCGAGTTCAGTGTTCGCGGCGGGATAGCGATATCGGTTCAAGCCGAATATTCACGATCTGAGGGAAGTTAATTGGTCAGATGGGCAGGTACAGGGTGATAGGATCAGCGGATTCGACCCAGTTAAACCGATTTGGATGAAAACTGTTGGTAATATGAAGAAGCTGGTAAATGCCAATCTCCTTGTTGATAGCTGTTTACCTCCATCAGGCAACCTGCCTTCTATATAAGTGACGCCATCCGCTCATGAAGCATAAAGTACTCTTTCTCTTATTTCTAATCACAATCGCCTGTTTACTGATCGCGCTTCTAAGCACCGCCTCCAGAACCGAGGCCAGCCTGGCGTTATTATCAAATGTTGATCGTGATGTTATCGAAAGGATATCCTCGGAAGGAAAGAGCGAATTCCTCGTCTTGCTCTCGGAACAAGCTGATCTAACCGGAGCGCTGCAGCTGGCTGCCAAGGAAGAAAAGGGACGCTATGTTTTCGACCGGTTGACTGAGACCAGTGCGCGAACTCAAACGTCCTTGATACAGCTGCTAGATAATCTAGACGTAGAGTACGAATCATTTTGGATTGCAAATGTGATCCTGGTTCGTGGTGGAGCAACCGTTCTGCTCGAATTAGCGGGGCAAAGCGAAGTTGAACACATCTATGACAATCCACAGATCAGGTTCGATGCACCGGAAAAAAGTGCCCGCTTGTTGTCGCCGGTCCAGTCGCTGCAATGGAATATCGAAGCTATCCAAGCTGACGTCTCCTGGTCTTTGGGTATAACTGGTCAAGGCGTGGTTATAGGAGGGCAGGACACAGGCTATGAGTGGGATCATCCAGCTTTAATCAACAAATATCGGGGTTGGGATGGAACGACGGCCGATCACAATTTCAATTGGTACGACGCCATCCATTCCGGTCCGAACTCCCTTTGTGCGCCAGATTCTATCGAGCCATGTGACGATTATGGCCATGGCACCCATACGATGGGAATAGCGGTAGGCGATGGCGGCCCTGGGAAGCAAATCGGGGTCGCTCCAGGCGCCCAGTGGATCGGCTGCCGTAATATGAATCAGGGAGTTGGTACACCGGCCTCTTATGCAGAGTGCTACCAGTGGTTTCTGGCCCCGACCGATATTAATGGCCAGAATCCAGCTCCGCAGCTTGCACCAGATATCATTAACAATTCATGGAGCTGCCCACCCGGTGAAGGCTGCACCGAACTTAACATTTTGCAATCTGTAGTCGAAAATGTGAGAGCAGCGGGAATCTTGACTGTACAATCAGCGGGCAATTCTGGCCCTTCATGTGAGTCTATAGATACACCGGCTGCTATCTACGATGCTTCTTTCACCGTAGGAGCAACGGATAGTTCCGGTTCCATCGCCAGTTTTAGCAGCCGTGGTCCTGTTGTAGTCGATGAAAGTTATAGATTAAAACCTGATATTTCAGCTCCAGGCGTAAATATATTATCAAGCGTCAGAAATGGTAATTACGATGAATTGAGCGGAACCAGCATGGCAGCGCCCCATGTTGCAGGCATGGCGGCGCTGTTAATATCGGCCGATCCGTGCCTTAGGGGTCGTCCCGATAAGATTGAAGAAGCTATCATATTACTAGCTATTCAAAGAGCTGCTCAAGAAAGTTGTGGACAAATTCCAGGCAGCTCGATCCCAAATAATACTTTTGGACATGGCATTATTAATGTTGATGGTATTAATACACTTGAATGTTATCAAAATTTCACTCCACTTATCACTACACCATAAGGTTCGCATGTACCTGATTCAGCCAGGGTTCTGAACGACTGAACAATGACAGGACGAAAATGGATTGTTTAATTATGGCTGGGGGACGTCCAGCAGCTGGCGATCCCCTATTTAAATTCTCAAGAGGACGGCCGAAGGCCTTGATTGATATTGCCGGAAAAGCGATGATCGCCTGGATCTTGGAGGCCATGATCGATGCCCAATCTATCGAATCAATAATTGTTGTCGGCATAGATACGCTGCCTGAATTTGCTGATTCCGTCGATTTTTTGCCCGATGAGGGAACGCTTATTGACAATGTATTATCAGGACTTTCTTGGGTGCGAAATAAACGACCCTCAGTTAACTCTCTCCTTTTTAGCTCGTCTGATATCCCGACAATAACAGGGATCATCGTTGACCGGATTGCAAATGAGTGCAGATCTAGTGAGTACGCCATCTATTACCCGGTAGTTCCTAAGGAAAGTATGCAATCCAGATTTCCCTCCTCCAACCGCACTTTTGTTAAACTATCTGACCTTGAAGCGGCTGGTGGTGATTTAATTGTTGTTCATCGTCAGGCATTTGACATCGACTTGGAGATTTGGCGTTCAATTACCAACGCAAGAAAATACCCTTGGCGGATCGCTCAAATCGTGGGCATCACTACGCTGGTGAAGTTGTTGACGCGCCGGCTCAGCCTGGCAGAAGCGACAAAAAAGGGGGAAGAGCTGATCGGCCATCCGGTTAAAGCTCATGTGACCGATATTGCTGAAATCGCCATGGATGTGGATAAACCAGATCAGCTGCTGGTGGCAAGTGAGGAGCTAAGAAAGTCCCAGGAGTTACCCTAGAACGCCTCCGTACACTGTGTTATACTTTTTCTCGAGTCGCGCCACTGTATTGGGTGCTAATTATGGAATTATCTTGCCCGATGGCCACCGATGGAAATTCAAAGAGGGTGATTTCTTGAGAAGCAAACGTCTTTATTATACTGACGCTTATTCTACCCGCTTTACAGCCCTAATCATTGAGAGATTAGAGGTTGCCGGTTCTCCTGCTGTCATACTGGATCGCTCCCTATTTTACCCCGACTCAGGAGGTCAACCTCACGATACGGGTGAGATCGATGAGATTCCGGTAGATAAGGTTTTTGTCAGAGAAAGCGATCAAGCTGTTGTTCATGTTCTTGCGGGCGATCCGCTTTCCGATTCCGTTAGCGGTGAGATTGATTGGCAGCGGCGCTTTGACCATATGCAGCAGCATACTGGCCAGCATATATTGTCCAGGGCCCTGCTTGAGCTGTCAGATGCCGATACCTTGTCTTTTCATATGGGAAATCAAGAGTCGACTATAGATGTGAACAAAGCTGAAATCAAGGAGAGAATTATTGCCGAAGCAGAGAATCTTGCCAACGAGATCATATGGGAAAATCGGCCGGTACGGGTGCAGTTTGTTGAGCAAGAAGAAGTTGAAGGCCATTTAATTAGATCGATGCCGGATACAACAGATGGCCCCTATCGAATAATCGTTATTGATAATTTCGATAAAACAGCTTGTGGAGGCACACATATAGCTAATTCAGGAGAAATTGGCCAGATAAAGATCATTAAAAGAGAGCGATTTCGAGGTGGAACACGTATAACATTCGTCTGTGGGAATCGAGCATTGAAAGATTATCAATTTAAAAACAGCCTTGTAAACCATTTGGCATCTGAATTTACAACAAGCGCTGGCCATATCAGCGAGTCAGTTGCTAAATTGCTTGAAGAAAACAAAAGTAGAATGCGGGAAATCAAAAAACTGCAGAAGAAGTACATCGAGCTGGAAGCTGAAAAATATATCCCAGAAGCTGCTGAAGTTGGCTCTATAAACATCATTAATAAACAATTCTCAGATCGCGATCTTGATGAGCTTCGAATGTTAGCCAATTATCTCTGTCAAGAGCCAGAGACTATTGTGTTGTTTGCTCTTAATAGACCATTACTGCACTTTATTTTCTGTAAATCCAACGATGCGCCTGGGAAGATGAACGCTCTAATAGCCCTGGTGATCGATGGATTTGAATCAACCAAAGGCGGAGGTTCAGAAAAGTACGCTCAAGCTTCAGGACCACCGGCACATTCTAGTCGAGTAAATCGAGCACTTATGGAGGCCCAGCACACCCTGGTTGAAGTACTAAGATGAACGAGATAGCTGAAGGAATATTTGTTGAAACTGAATTTGAAGGAGTGAATGTAGGCGCTGTCGTATCAGATGATGTCCTGATTTACATCGATGCGCCGACGTTTCCAAGAGATGCTCGCTTCTGGTCTACCCAGGTTGAGAGATTATACCCAGGACGGCTTCGTTTTTTGGTCTTAACTGATTACAACGGAGATCGAATTCTAAACAGTCGCTGGTTACAAGCGACGCTAATCTGCCAAAAAAATAGTGCAGGAAAAATAAATGGCTACGACAGGAGGTACCCTCAAAAGTTGCTGGACAGCTTGCATCAAAGGAACCTGATCCAGGGCAAGGATCTGAGGAACAGCCCTGTTGATAAAGCCTCAATAAGTTTCAGCAGCGGTCTAAGAATTCAATCAACGACCTGCGATATCCTGTTAGATCACAAACCAGGTCCCACAAGCGGAAGTCTCTGTGTACAAATACCGGATAATAAAGTGTTGTTTTCAGGAGATGCAATCGTTTGTGATACATTTCCTCCACTGTCAGAGATGTGCAGTCACAGCTGGTTAAACACCCTCGAATCATTTGATCTTTGTGATTTAGCCGGCTTTCGAGTTGTTCCGGGTCGTGGTTCGATAACAGACCCTTCGGCAGCAAGCATTGTGGCTGAATTCATTAAGGCTATGAGGAGCGCTGTGCTGGATTTTTTCCGAAGCAGCCAACCTGTTGAAGAAATAGGCCAATTGAGCAGTCAATTCCTACACTTTTTCCCAAGAGGGAATTTACCGGATGCATGGTTGGCTGAGGACATAACAAAGGGGTTAGAAAGGATATATAATGAATATCTGGCAGCAGATCAATCATTGTCTTAATATCGAAAGACGAATGATAATTAGCAGATTCAAATGCCTGGGCCATATGGGAGCGAAGTAGTGGTCAATTCATCAGAAGCATCGGCGTTGGCGTTAAAACGTGTTCCCTTCTTTGCCAACTTAAACAAGTCTGAAATATCCTCTTTAGCCAGCAAGCTGATTATTCGTCGTTTCAGCCCAAACCAGATCATTTTTCACCTCGGTGATCCAGCCGGATTGCTTTACATAATATCATCTGGTAAGGTGAAGATATCACACTCGACGGCCGAAGGGCAGGAAGCAGTTCTGGCTATTCTTGGAGCTGGAGATTTTTTTGGTGAGTTGGCCTTGCTGGATGACTCCCCACGCTCTGCTTCAGCCGAAACTCTTAAAGATACAGAGACGCTGACACTCCATCGCGATGAATTCCTTAACTATTTGGATAACAATCCAGCTTTTGCCCGCCATGTTCTAAATGTCTTGGCCCGCCGAATTCGGCATTTAAACAACCAAATTAGTGATATTTTCTTCTTGGACCTGCCTGCAAGGCTAGCCAGGACGTTAATATTGCTCGCTGACCAACATGGAAGAAAAACCGCTGATGGCATCACCATCGAATTGGCCCTAACCCAAACCGATCTGGCTGAAATGACTGGAGCAACAAGGGTTAGCATAAATAAAGCGATCGGCCGCTTTCGAAGGGCAAATTGGGTCATTATCGACGGGCGAGAGGTTACAATCCTGAATCGCCAGGCCCTTGAAAACCTGATCCGGATCTCTGGCGGATGAGCCTAATCATCTGCCATTAATCGCGTACTGCCAAGATCACTTTGCCAATATTGCTGTTTTTGCTCACATATTCATGGGCAGCCTGAGCCTCTTCTATTGGATAAACAGCATCGATGACTGGGCTGAGGGCGCCGGTTAAAAAATATGGCTGAAATCGATCCCAGAACGAGTGGCTAATTTCAATTTTTTCCGTCAAGGGTCGATCTCGCAAGCGTGAGCCGATAATTCGTAATCGGTTTGTTAATATCCGGGACAGATCTACACTTCCGGCGGATCCTCCAAGAAGACCTATACAAACCAGGCGACCAAATTTTCCTAATAGCTTTACATTCGCATCAAAATATGGGCCGCCGACCGGGTCGAGGATAAGGTCAACATGCTGATCATCCAGCCACATAGAGATCACATCGTAAAATTGGGCCTGTTTATAATTAATAGCTAAGTCAGCGCCTAGCTCTTGGCAGGCCTTTTGCTTCCTACTGCTTCCTGCAGTGATGACAACTGCAGCCCCCATGATTTTTGCAAGCTGAATAGCTGCCGTCCCCACACCACTAGCCCCGGCGTGAATCAGCACAATCTCATCAGGCGCCAATTTGCCTTCGAGAAATAGATTAACATAGGCGGTTAACCACACTTCAGGAAGGGCAGCTGCGTGATTAAAACTCCATCCTTCAGGAATCGATAACAGCATCTCCTCATGCACGGCCGCATTTTCCGCGTAGCCTCCACCCCCGAGCAAGGCCATTACCCGGTCTCCTACCACCCATTTCTTCACTTTTGATCCTATCGAATTTACGACGCCAGCCATTTCTAGTCCCAGGATGGTGCTTACTCCGCTAGGTGGCGGGTACTTTCCGTGAGCTTGAGCAAGATCAGCTCGATTAACTGCCGTTGAATAGATATCAACCAATACCTCCATCGGTTTCACATCGACATCCGGCATCTCTCGCCAGACTAGTACTGGTTTTGAATTAACATTTTTGATGTCTATTGCCTTCATGATAAGATCTTTCGCTCCTTTGGATGTCGGCTAAGTGACCTTCGGGTAAACTTACAAGAACCAGCGTGGCACTGTCTAATTGTAACATGAAGGAGTGGGTTCTCTTATGCCTAAGCGGGATACTTACAGAGTTGAAATAGCCGGTCTAGTTCGACATTTTCCACTATTTGAGGTTGCACCGGGAGTTCGAATAGCCATTTTTAACATGTTGGGTGACACCTATGTTGTCAAAGCGACCGCGGTCGCCCTTGCGGAGAAAATAAAGAATGGTCCTGGCAGCGTGCTTATCACAGCAGAAGCCAAGAGCATTCCCCTCATTTCATAAATGAGGGGAATGCTCTTGGCTTCTGCTGTGAT
>PVMS01002758.1_pt1 | contig 17364 bp, 16 predicted proteins | sample 1853461 | NCBI WGS metagenome assembly PVMS01 (sample SAMN08582032, study PRJNA380276) | Marine sediment metagenome, whole genome shotgun sequencing project. | isolation source: ocean sediment barecode stripped | collected 2017 | reverse complement strand
GGCCAAATCGCATTAAAGCTGACAGCCCATTCGTGCAGCAAATCACCTTCCATATTTACTAACTTGATGCCAAGCGCCTCATCCCACATACCGCTTACAGCGTTACACCTTTGTCTGCAAGCTCAGGTTTGTATTGAGCTATTCTATGGTTTTTAAACGCGAAGCAAGATCAAACATGGAAGTGAGAGTGAGTCTTTCGTCATAGAGGAGAAGGGCTAAACGAACTTTGCCCCACCCTTTTCAGGGAGGGGCAAAGATTCTTACGTAAAACGGTAATCAGGAAATATTATCTTTATGGTGCTACTGCTTTGTAATATTACCTGCTGAGTCCATCTCAAAAGTATTGGTGCTGTCAATATGCGTAGCTGTTGCGCCATAAGTGAGTTCAACATTAGGACTTATTGCGACAGTTATGTTTGTAGACTGCTGAAAACCGTACTCATTACCTGTCACAGTAGCTAATACACAGGGGTCGCTACCCGTTTCATCACCCCAATAGGCTTTACAAGCCAGGAATATGTTATGCAGGTTGGCTTTAGCGTCAGAGTCATAAGCGCGTCGCTTATAAGCGCTGAACTGTGGAATGGCGATGGCCGCCAAGATACCGATGATCGCAATAACGATCAACAGCTCGATCAAGGTGAAACCTTTTTGGTTTCTTGCTGAATTAATTTTGGAAATCATTCGTTAATCTCCTCTTTCCTGGTTAAAATTATGTTTAATAAGACTTGCAGTTTATTTCCAACGGATTGATGAAAATTTTTCCATGAAGTTTTATTTCGATTTAATTCTTAGAATATGCAACCTGGATGCCAAAACTGTTATTTCTTCAAGAATTTTAGCAACGGCTTTGTTTAATGGGAGTTATGATGTTTATATGCATTTTCGGTCTTTCCCAAACTTCCTGCTAAATAGTTTAAAGTGACAATTTTTGTCAGTTTGCGGTGACGATAATTGGCAAAATCAATATGCTTTCAATATATTTTTTCATGTAAAACAGCATAATTTATTGAAATTTTATCAAATTTAATTTAATTAATACTATTATAGTCTAAATAGATGTTAGTTTAAAGCCTGTAATCGTCAATCCTTTAATCTTTTATATAATAGATTGTTGCTGTAAATATTACAAGAAAGCCTATTAAAATCAGAGGTTAATTTGGCCAGCAAGCAAAACCAAATTGGAGTTTTGGGAGGAACTTTTGATCCTATCCATAACGGGCACTTCCATCTCGCCAGACAGATAAAGGATACCTTTCACCTCGATCGAATCCTGTTTCTGCCTGCGTATATTCCTCCGCATAAACAGGATCGGCCCGTCACCCCTGTGCACCACCGGCTTGCCATGCTTCAGTTGGCGATCCGGGGACAGGCAAACTACGCTATTTTGCCAATTGAGCTGGATAGAAAAGGCACCTCATTCACTATCGATACCCTGCGTACTTTAAAAGCCGAAAATCCGGGGCAGAGTTTTTACTGGATAATGGGATCAGACACTTTTCGCGAACTTCCAACCTGGAAGGACTATTTAGAAGTTGCCAGGGGATGTAATATTTTGGTGGGGCAACGACCGGGAGATCTGTTTACAGGAGCAAAAAGTCTTCCTGACTGGACTTTTGTCGATGGAAAAGGGATCTATTCAGCGGCCAAAGAAGAAAGCAATCGGCTGGAGTTTGCGCATCGGGAAAGTGGCGTTAAACTGGTTTATTTCAATATGCCACCAATAGAAGTGTCTTCCAGTGAGATTCGCGATAAAATCTCCAAAAATCAGGAAATCAAAAACCTATTGCCAGCAGAAGTTGAAAACTATATTATTGAAAATCACCTTTATTAAGAACAAATCCATCCTGAACGGAGTTGAATGAAAGACCCTTTGAATGACCTACAGCGAATCATCGTAGATGCCGCCGAAGAAAAAAAAGCCTTCGATATTTTGATCCTGGATCTCCGCAACCGCTCTGACCTGACCGATTACTTTTTCCTTTGTAGTGGTAACTCAAAAATGCAGGTCCAGGCAATTGTCGACTCCATATTGGAAAAGGCGTTGCAATCGAATTATAAGTCTTACGCGGTGGAAGGGTTTACCCAAGGGAACTGGGTGATCATCGATCTGGGAGATATTATGGTTCATGTTTTCCAGAAATCGGTGCGTCAACACTATGATCTGGAACGGTTGTGGGGAGATGTTCCGGTCGTGGAAGCTGCGGGCTAATTGGTCGAGCCGTCAGAACACACCATTATATAAAAACCTCAAGCCTCTGAGTTATTTCAAAATACAAAACTGAGCACTAATGAATTCTGAAAAATTATCAAATTATCAAACGCAACTGGAAGATATTTTAAATGAAGTTCTGGGAGGAGTTGAAAAATCCCAGAAACCGGGAAAAGAAGGATATCTGGCACCGCTTCCGGATATTAGTGATGATGCCTCCCAGGCCTATTCCCGCGAAGTCATGAGCAATCTTGGAGAACAAGGTTGGAATAAACTGAAGCAGGTAGAAGCGGCCCTGGAAAAAATAAAATCCGGCGGTTATGGAATCTGCATGCACTGCGAACAGCCAATCCCGGAAGGCCGACTAACAGTTCAGCCATTCGCCGAGCATTGCGTTGCTTGCCTGGAGTTGATCGAAAAAAATGGTTCTGCAAATAATTTTTCACCTGAAACGGATGAAAACCTTATTGAATAGTGTCCGTTTGCAGATATTAAAGGCAGCTCTAAAAATTATTATTGGCCATGAGCGGCTCCTATGAAAAGGGTCAGCGAGTTGCCAAGAGTGAAAATATTGAATTATTAGAGGTTCCCAAAATATTTAGGGCACCGCCATTATTGAGGCTTCTTTTATTATTAATCATTATATTTTAGGTCAATCGTTGTGTCGCTGAAACTCATTTTATTCTTAATTGCTTTTACCTTATTGTCAGTCTATTTTGCTTTCCTGAACCCTCAAGAGGTCGAGTTCTTCTTATCGCAAGATAACTCGGTAACATTGCCCGCTGTCATTTTGTTTCTCTGTGGCATTCTTTTGGGTGTCATCATCGCGACGATATTTAACTGGGGAAACCAGATCGTTGCATCTATGCGGAGAAACAGCAAAGCTCGCCAACAAAAGCAAAAAGAATTGCATCTCAAAACCAGCGCACAACTATTCGAACGAGGCAAGAATGCCCTGTCTAGTGGGCAATTCGCAAAAGCCCAGTCAACTTTTCAGGAGATACTCAGAGGGTCTCCAAACCATGTTGGTGCTCTGCATTTACTGGGAAACATTCACTATAAAGACGGTCACATTTCCAAAGCTATAGAACTACATAGCATTGCAGCCACCCAGTCGCCAAACAATTTAGAAGTCCACTATAGTCTGGCAAAGGACTACCAATCTGCCGCCCTGCCAGTTAAAGAATTGGAAATTCTCCAAAGGTTGCAGACGCTGGACGCCAAATCGCCCCGCCCTCTGTATGACCTGCGAGATTATTACATGGCGAAAATGGATCTGGTCAATGCCCACGGTGCGCAAAAGTCCGCCATTAAACTGATTGGCGACAAGGCGGAGAAAAACGAAGCAAACCTGCGGCTGGCACAAATCAGTTACATCAATGGCATGCAACATTTTGAAAAAGACAATTACGAAACCGCATTGTCAGAATTTAAAAGAGCCATTCGTGAAGATAACCTTTGTCTTTCGGCGCACATTTACCTGGGCGAAACCCTTCTCAAGACCGGAAACAGCAAGGCCGCAATAAAGGCCTGGAAAAAGGGATTCACCAACACGCAATCGCCTGTGTGCATCCTTAAAATCCAGCAAACCTTACAAAAAGATAGCGATGCGGCTTCTACCCTGCCGAAGATATATCAAGACGCGATCAAAGAGGCGAAAAATTCCAACCGCGAAACCCTCGTGATGTTGCAAGGTCTTTTGTTGCTCGATAAAGAAGATCCTGATGAAGCTATCAAGGCTTTGGAAGACGATGAGCTTTCCCAATCGATGACCCGGTCTGTATTGCTAGCCAACGCTTACAAGAAAAAACAGGATACGGTACAGTTGGAAAAAGTTTCGGATGGCGCATTGGATATCGTCCGGCAATCCATCCTTCGGTACACCTGTACCTCCTGTAATACTCCATTGTCCGAATGGCACGGTCAGTGTCCGGAATGCAAAGGCTGGGACACCGTTAAGTAATGGGAGGCCGGAGGCTGATTAAACTCAAGGCTTTCATCCTCTAGGCCATACACTCATAGTCAGATTGGCTACTCGGCACGATTGACAACATTTTTCGCTCATATTGGGAGTGGAGGCACTCCACTTTCCTGCGGGCGTTGCCCACCCACCAATTGCCGATGTCTACTTTTAGAGAAATATTGCATGTGGATATGGATGCATTTTTTGTATCCGTTGAAGAGGTGCTGAACCCATCACTTAAGGGTAAGCCTGTTATTGTGGGAGGCGACCCGGATGGGCGTGGCGTGGTAGCCGCGGCGTCCTATGCCGCACGGCGCTTTGGCATTCATTCTGCTATGCCGCTGGCACAAGCGCGCCGTTTGTGCCCTGACGCGATTTTTCTGCGCGGATCGCATGCGCGTTATAGTGAGTTTTCGGCACGCATATTTGAGATCATGAGCCATTACTCGCCACAGGTCGAGCCCATGTCGCTCGATGAAGCTTATATCGATCTGACCGGATGCCGCAAGCTGCACGGTCCCGTGTTGCAATCGGCGGAACGTTTGCACAATGAAATCCTGTCGAAAGTGGGCATCAACGCATCGATTGGCATTGCGTCCAATAAATTGCTGGCAAAAATCGCCTCCGATGCCGCCAAGCCAAATGGCATGTTGTGGATCGCTCCGGGTATGGAGAAAAAGTTTCTCGCACCACTATCAATCGACCGTGTTCCGGGAATTGGACCAAAAAGCAGCCGCGAGTTTCGGCGCATGGGCATCAAGACGGTCAATGATCTTGCGTCCTTGCCGAAAGAACTGCTCGAAGAAGTTTATGGCAAGTGGGGTGCCTCGCTTTACCATAAGTCGCGCGGTATTTGTCACAGCCCGGTGGTTGGCGAAGCGGAAGAGAGCCGTTCGATCAGCCGCGAGACGACGCTGGAAGAAGACTCAGGCGATGCGGCGCTCCTGGAATCAAAGCTGAGTTATCAGGTCGAGAAAGTGACGGCACAGCTTCGCGAAGCGGGTTCATACGCCCGTACCGTGACCTTGAAACTGCGTTACTCCGATTTCAAAACCGTGACGCGGACCAAGACCCTGGATCAGTCCACTTGTGAAGACTACGTGATTTTTCAGACCGTGGCGAAGTTGTTTCGCGCCTTGTTCACCCGACGCACGCGAGTGCGGCTGGTTGGCGTCAAGCTTTCCTCTTTTACCTCGGACCCCTGTGTGCAGATCGATTTATTTGAGACAGCCAGCAAGAAACAATGGGACCGTTTGTATCAGGGCATCGATCGTATACGCAATAAATACGGATTCAACTCCATTCTGCGTGGGACAAGCGTCATCCGCGATAAGGAAGATTGAGCTAATTTAAGAGGCAAGGAACAGATATCGATGGATGAGCAGACGAGGCATCAGCAGTTCCCGGTAACGGTAAATCGGATTTTCATGGATCATGCGCGAGTAGCGCCGCTTCCTGCATGCGTCCGCGACGTGATGGCGGGTTTTATCAAGGACGCCAGCGAGCACGGCAATGCCCATTATGCGAATTGGGAGCGAGAAGTTGAGCGTGCGCGCAAAAGCTTTGCCCGATTGATCAATGCCGAAGCAGGCGAGGTTGCCTTCGTCAAAAACACATCCGAAGGCATCTCTATTGTCGCCAGCGGCCTCGATTGGCAAGCGGGGGATAATGTGGTGGTGCCGGACATCGAATTTCCTGCCAACATTTATCCATGGATGAATCTCAAGCGACTGGGAGTCGAGACCCGTTTTGTCAAAGCGACAGAAGGCCGGGTGTTGTTCGAGGACATCGTCAAACAGGTCGATGCCAGAACGCGTTTGATCTCGATCAGCTCGGTGGAATTCAACAGCGGTTTCCGTAACGACCTGAATCGCATCGGCACCTTTTGTAAGGAGCAAGGGATTTTATTTTTTGTCGATGCTATCCAGAGTCTGGGTGTTTTGCCGATGGATGTGAAACGCGACCACATCGATTTTCTTTCTGCCGACGGACACAAGTGGATGCTGAGTGTCGAGGGTCTGGGTGGGTTCTACATCGCAAAAAACGTGCTGGAAAAGGTGCGGCCGGTGATGCTCGGTTGGGGCAGTGTCGCCAATGCCGGAGATTTTTTGAATTACGACGTTACCTTACAGCCGGACGCCAGGCGTTTTGAAGAGGGCAGTTTAAACGTCATGAGCATCCACGGCTGGGGAGCGGCGTTGGATTTGTTGCAGGACATCGGCATCGAACAAATCAAAGAACGTGTGACGATGCTCGGCGATAAAATCATCGATGAGCTCAGGCGGCGCAATTTCAAAATACTGAACTCTACCGTGGAGGCGGAGCGATCCGGAATTGTTTTATTCTCAGGCGGATTGGATTTTGAAAACCTTGAAGAAAAAATGTGCGAGGCTGGAGTTTCTTTGACCGTTCGCGGCGGCAGAGTGAGACTGTCACCGCATTTCTATAATACCGAGGATGAGATCAAGCAGGTCTTTGACCTGTTAGACCACCACAAATCTTGATAGTAACCCACTCCCGTGGGAGCCGTGCAACGCCCGGTGGAAATTGGTCTTAACTTAATTGAGCAATAACACTGTCAAGCCTTTTACGTTGGGTATCCCGCGTGATCAACAAGGTCTGGCTGATATCTCCAGTGGGCGTTGCCCACCGCTCCCTAATCCACCTGAGTGACGAAGTTGGGGATATGTTCTTCCGACCGGATTGTTTTCGCCATGATCACGGCATCTACCTTATCTTCAAAAGCTTCCACCTGGACCCGGTACATCTGGGTCTCTTCATTTTTAAACGGCCGTATGAACACGTTGTAGCCTTTATTCACCAGATCATTGAATAATTTCTGCGCAAATCGTTGAGTTTTGTAAGCGCCGACCTGAATGGTGTAATGAATGGCGGAGCTTTGTTTTGCAAAAGTGGATTGTTTGACCACGCGAGTGGTCGTATTCAATTCCCGTTCAGGTTTTTTGCTGGCGGTGATTTTTATTGCTTCCTGCCGTTCCTTTTCGATCAGCGCATGCAAATCGACAGAGTCTGTCTCGACAAACTTCACCTGCTGAACCCTGTACTCTGCTTGCTTTATCCGGGGTTTTATGGCTGGTTGCACAGGAATATCCGAACGATTGGGGTGCGTGAGTTCTATCGCCGGTTCCAGTTGGGAAACAACCAGTTCCTTCAGTGCCACCCTTTTCAATTTTTTAGCCGGTTCATCAATTGTAATCTGGTCGAACTTTGTCCGAACCTTTTCAGCCCTTTTAATTTTTTCGATATCCCCACTGGCGGCAAAAGCGATCACGGTTTGATTGAATGTATCCTTGGCCTGCAACTCCTCGGGATTTTTCACTGGGCCGGTGAGTTTATCCACCATTGTTGAGGTTAGTTTATCGAGGTTGAGCTTGTTGGTGACGAAATAAATCGGCGCAAGAATGGCCGCGAATATGCCCGTGGGAATTTTGCCGATGCCCTGATAGTCCGATTCAGTTTGCTCGGCGTGCCAAAGAATTTCACCCGTACGGGTATCCACCATGGACACCGAAACGCTTATCTCAATAGAAGAGTGCAGAAGGAAGTAGGATCGTTCCACCCGGTTCAAGCGACTGATGACGACGGCATCAACTCCCAGTACTTCTCCCAGATGCATGGGGTTTATCATCGAAAATTTTGATGGATCGGTCAGACCATTTTTTTCAAGTTCCTGATCGACGATATAATGTTCAAGCAGATGAAAATTTGATTCCTGTAAATTGGCGTGCAGGCTTTGGCGAAATAGGTTCGCCGCATCTATTGGCTGGTTGTTGGCAATTTCAATCGGCAGAATAGCAACCGTCTGGTTTCTGGAAAGCTGATTCAGGTTTCCAGAAACTTTCATTTGCAGATCAGTGGTGCAGGCCGAAACTATCAGACACAATAAAACGCCAAGGAGCACCCTTGTTCGTTGCAGGTAGCCAGAATTACTACTCATTTCCTTATTACGCATATAACGAATTACTCCACTTATGATTCGAATGTTAATTTTCTTTTCATGTCAGGTATATCTTCTTTCGGCTCTACAGGGTCCCCACCATCGATATTGGCCAGAGCCGATTTGTAAAATTTCTTACTGGCAAGCCCATCGTTATTCTTCAGAGTGCCAATGATAAATGCGTTTTCAATCTGGTCACCGGCCTCAATTTGGTAACTGCCCGTGTAGAGACCCGGAGCCACTTCTTTCATATTGATGCTGGTACGCCAACTGCCAATATCAAAGGTGGCTTTCAGCCCCGGTTGTCCGTATAAGCTCACCTGGATTAAATCGTTTGCGCCAAGCTTGCGACCAGGATGGATATTTGTTTCGATACGAGTGATGGTAGGAAGCTGAACTTCTCCATAACGCAGTTTTGCCGGATCAGGAACCTGCTTTATCACTTGCATCGAAAACATTTCCACCGACTTGTAATAAGCCTGTTTGACTTTGGAATTTTCCATTTGCCCCTGGATGATATCGACTACAGATGATGCGGCGATTCCAGAATAGGACATTTCTGTATGGTCCACATCCCAAACTGATTCTCCAGTGGTCAAATCCAACATCACCAGTTTGGCATGAACCATGGTTTCAGCGTGGATACCACCGGTAAAATTATTGGCTCCCAAAATATGTCCCATAACCACAGCATCGGCGTTCAAGGCCTTTTTTAATGTGGCTAAATCCATCTCCTGAGGATCAGGACTTACAGTCACACCATATTCGTTCAAACGTTTATCGATCGTCGCGAGGGGCACGTCGGTATAACCCAGATAACTGAAATAATTGAAAAAAACCTCACGGAAAATATTATGCGGCAGGTTTTCCTTTTCCCGGACATCCTCTGCGATGGTGAATGGCAAAATTGCCACGGTTTTAGGGAAGATGATATTTTCTTCCAAAGGATGATGAACTTCCACTTGAGCGGAGGCACAACCCCCCAAGAGCAGGGCCAGAACAATTATAGGGCGGAATAAATTTCCACAAGGCCGCATGGGCACATGACCTGGGTAACTGTTTATATTTAAAGCGGTGAATTCATTATTTAACACATGAAGGAGCAATAATTGTAACGGAAATTAACGTTTAAATCAATATATTTAGCTAAATTTAAACAAATTCAATGTAATTACCTGTTATTGGATGTCCGTTTTTGCGGTCCAAAATTCCTTAAAATCATATAAAATAACCAGTTAAGATAGTTAATTTAAGTTGACCTGATATTCCTTCCGTGATAATTTTCAAGAGATTTGGCTTGATTCTTACCCAAAAAAGGCTTCTTTAATTTGAGATATTATGTTTTTTTCTGTTAACTATTTGAATTTAAAGGGTTTTTTTATGGTTTTGAGGCAGTGTTTTACGTTGGCACATTCAGAGCCTACATGGAAACTTGGTGGGATGTAGAATGCTTGAACCGCGAATACTTATTTGCTAGTCTTGAAGAAATTGGGCAACGCCCGGCTACTAATGTGGGTGGCAACCAAGCCACGCCCGGAAATAAAATCTTAATTGAAGGAACTCACCTAATGAGGAAAATCGGGATACGATCCGGCGGAAGAATAATTGTGTTGGCAGTATTGTTATTTTTTGTTACCACCCCGGTGTCTGCGACAGAAATCACTGATAACCTCAAGGCCACCATAGATAGTATCATCAACGTTGTCACTGACGAAAGCATCCAGGATAAAACAGTCCGGCGACAGAAATTGCGTAAGATCATCGGAAAGAAATTTAACTATATGCTAATGGTCCGGAGTTCATTAGGTAAAAAAAAATTGGAACGCCAGGACTTCGGAAGAAAAAGCGGAATTTATTGAGTTATTCAAAAAATTATTGGAAAATTCTTATGCTTCCAAACTGGAAAGTTATAGTGACGAAAAAATCAATTTCATCGGAGAAGAGGTCCGCGGAAAATTTGCCAAGGTAAAAACAGAAATTGTCCGTAAAGATGCGACCATTCGTGTCGATTATAAACTTTACAACGATCGTGGCAAATGGCTGGTCATCGATTTTAGTATTGCCGAAGTCAGTATGGTTAGAAACTATAATGCACAGTTTACAAAAATCATCTACAAAGAATCGTATGAAGCCTTGGTGAAAAAGCTGGCGAAGAAAGTCAAAGAGATTGAAAAGAAAAATAACGAAAAAGAAACCCTTTGACCGACCCGCTCACATAGACAATGAATGGCAATGGGCTTTTGTCATTTCATCCACATATCATTATTTAGGGTTCCTGTAAAAGTTCAGTTTTTTTCATTTAGACAGAGTTACCGACCAACTAGCCGGTTGTGATGTCTTGAACTATTGGATCGTGTATGCCCTCTTGGGAAAGAATGCAATACCGGCAAATTTTTAGGACCCTCTTAAACACCCATCCTCTATGATCAAAAGTTCGGCTCCAACCCGGATCGATCTCGCCGGGGGAACCTTGGACATATGGCCTCTCTACCTATTACTGGGATGCCCGCCTACCCTCAATGCCGCAATCAATTTGTACGCAACGGTAGAAATTCGGCCACGCAAGGACCGGCGTATTGTGGTGGAGTCAAAGGACCTGGGCTTAAAGGCAGAGTTTTCCTCTTTGGCAGCAGTCCCGGATCGTCACCCGCTGGAACTGATTTTGCGGACCATAAAATTTTATCTGAATAAAGGTGGTCTTTCCATCACCACCCATTGTCAGGCGCCGCAGGGTTCTGGAATTGGCGGTTCCTCGGCATTGAATATTGCTTTGCACGGGGCCTTGAACCAATTCGTCAAACGGCGTTACCCGCGATCGAGTTTAATCGAATACGCCAAAAATATTGAGACTCAGGTATTGGGAGTGCCGGCGGGGCATCAGGATTATTATCCTGCTCTTCATGGCGGAGTGCTTTCCCTGCAACCGGGAGTCAGCGGTATCGGGGTGAAAAAAATAAAGCTGGACCTTCAAGAGCTCACCAGCCGTTTTGTTCTTTGCTATACAGGTAAACCGCGTAGCTCTGGCATCAATAACTGGCAGGTCATGAAAAAAACTCTGGATGGAGACCGTAAGGTCATCCAACATTTGAGTTCCATTGGCGCAGTGGCGAGGGACACAGAAAAAGCTTTGGCAAAAGGCCAACTGGAACCTCTTGCCGAGTTATTGGCAAAAGAGTGGCGTGTAAGAAAAGCTTTGGCACCGGGCATCAGCACGCCGGAAATAGATCGCTTGATTATCGCGGCGAAAAGAAAAGGTGCTTTGTCTGCCAAGGTATGTGGTGCCGGTGGTGGTGGCTGTGTGGCATTTTTTGTTAAAAAAGGCATGAAACAACAGGTTGCAGATGAGCTCACACGTCTGAATGGACAGGTGCTGGATTTTGCTTTTGTTCAGCGCGGATTGCGGGTGCAGTCACTATAAACCCGTTTATAGCGACCTTAATCTGCACGTGCGTGAGCGCATTGTGTTATCAAACTAATAATTTTAGTCATTTTGGAGACGGAGGCGACTCCGCATGAAACTCTATGGGTGCTTGGTTACTAAGATTATACGATAAGACGGTTCTAGAACGGCCCTGGATCGCCCTGGCCATTCTTGCTTTGGTGGTCGTGCTATTTGGTTCTCAGGTGCAGGGTTTCAAACTCGATGCGTCCGCCGAGTCGTTAGTTCTGGAAAATGATGATGCCCTCCGCTATTACCGCGGGGTCAATAAGAAGTATGGCACTCAGGACTTTCTCGTTATCACCTATACCCCGCACAGCGATCTCTTATCCGAATCCTCCCTGAAGGGAATCCGCGAACTCAGTGATGAACTGTCCAAACTGGAACGTGTCCAGTCGGTGGTCAGCATTCTCGATGTTCCATTACTGAACAGTCCCAGGGTCAAACTGTCTGATATGGGCAAGGAAAGCCGGACTCTGGAAACTCCGGGTATCGACAAAGATCTGGTGCGTAAGGAATTCAAGGAAAGCCCGATCTATAAACAACTATTGGTCAGTGAGGATGGCAATACCACGGCCATTCTGGTTAATCTGAAACGCGACGAAAAATATTTTTCCCTGCTCCGGCAAAGAAACGATCTTAATGAAAAGAAATGGTCCACCGGGCTCAGTCCCGAAGAAGAACTGGAGCTCGTCAAAGTCAGCCTGGAGTTCAAGGAATATCTCGCGATCTACGTTGCGTATCAGGGCGACTATGTAAAAGCGGTTCGTCAAATTCTGGATGCGCAGAGGGATAAAGCAGATATCTTTTTAGGTGGATTGCCAATGATCACCACCGATATCATCGACTTCATCCGTTACGACCTTTCGGTATTTGGAGTGGGGGTATTGCTGTTCATGATCATTTCCCTGAGCTTTTTCTTTCGCAAAGCTCGTTGGGTGATTCTGCCGCTGGTGTGTTGCCTTTTGTCGGTAATGGTCCTGGTTGGGTATTTAGGATTTAAGGATTGGCGGGTGACGGTGATTTCCTCGAATTTTATTTCAATATTGATCATCATCACCATGTCGATCGTGATTCACCTGATTGTTCGTTATGGCGAGTTGTTGGCTGAGAATCCACAATGGGATCAGAGAACCCTCGTTATGGAAACTCTCCGGCACATGACGCTTCCGTGTTTTTATACTGCGATCACCACCATTGTCGCCTTCAGTTCCCTGGTGGTCAGCGGCATTCGTCCAGTCATCGATTTTGGCTGGATGATGACCATTGGTATTTGTATTTCGTTTTGTTTGTCCTTCATTCTGTTTCCCGCAATTGTGGTTTTAATGAAACCACTGGCATCGGTTTCCAGCCAGGATTTGACCAAGCGCATGACGCAGTCCATCGCATCCATGACCATCAATCATGGCAAAAAAGTATTATTCGTCAGCTCGCTGGTGGCAATCCTCAGTTTGATCGGTGTGATGAAACTGCAAGTCGACAACCGCTTCATTGATTACTTCAAGTCGACTACAGAAATTTACCGAGGCATGCAAGTCATCGATATAAAATTGGGTGGCACCATGCCCTTGGATGTGATCATCGATGCCGACTCACAATATTACGAATACCTGAAGCAGGTCAAAGAAGAATCGGCGGATGAGTTCGACGATCCATTCGAGGACCCTTTCGCCGATGATTTTGATGATGAGAAAGCCCAGGAACAGGATGATAGTTTCTGGTTCAACGGTGAAAAATTAAAAACCGTAACGACGATCCACGACCATCTGGAAAGTATGCCGCAGTTGGGCAAGATACTCTCCGTTGCCACTCTGGCGAAAGTCTTGACGCATTTGAACGACGGTAAACTGCCGGACGATTACGATCTTGCCGTCATTCGCAAAGTTTTATCTCCAGAGTTGAAAGGAACGTTTATAGAGCCTTATCTTTCTGCAGACGGCAACGAAATTCGCATCTCCACTCGCATCGCAGAAACTGATCCGACCTTGAATCGGGGCGAGTTGATTGACAGCATCAATCAGTATTTGACAGAAACCGTTGGCATCGAGCCCGAGCGCATCCACTTTACCGGCATGGCGGTGTTGTACAACAATATGCTCCAGAGCCTTTACCGTTCACAAATACTGACACTGGGAGCCGTGTTTGCTGGCATCCTCATCATGTTCATTATCCTGTTTCGCAATGTGTTTTTATCACTCATTGCGGTCGTGCCCACCTTGCTGGCGGCGGCGCTGGTTCTGGGGGTCATGGGTTGGTTTGGTGTGCCACTGGATATGATGACCATCACCATCGCCGCGATTACCATTGGCATCGGCGTCGACGATACGATCCATTATATTTACCGTTTTAAAGAAGAGTTTGCCGTCAACCGCGACTATAAAAAAGACGTGACCGCTTGTCATGGCAGTATTGGCCGGGCGATTTATTACACTTCCATCACCGTGACAGTAGGATTTTCCATACTGGCGCTTTCCAGTTTTATTCCCACCATTTATTTTGGTTTACTAACCGGGTTTGCGATGATCGTGGCTCTGGTCAATAACCTCACACTCCTTCCTATGCTGATCATCATCTTCAAACCCCTGGGACCGGAAAAACTGGACGACCCATCCATAAAAATCTCAGCCGAATAAACCAGGCGAATTGCCCTGAAATATAACGTTTTGCGCGGCCTTCTCTGGAGTACGCAAAAATGATGATTTGGAGTGCGAGAATTGGAAACTGACGTTTGAATTATTTAATAAATTTTATCAGGTAAAAATTCATTCTCCCAAATTCGAGCCGATTGAATTATAATTTACATACGACCTATGTTTTGGTGGCTCATGTCAAATTCATCCAGAAAGAAATTTAACTTTATCATTCTTTTTTCTCTGATCGCTTTGTTAGCGATATCCGTTGGCGTCAACCAATTTCGCGATCTGGAGAAACCGGAACAAGTAGCAAAGCAGGATAGTCTGGAAAACGAAGACATCGTCCCCCCCATCAATGCCACGGATGAAGCCGAGCGTTTCTTACAGATGGCATCGCAGAATTTTTTCTATCACGAGTTCACTCAAGCGACAGAAAATTATCGACAAGCCATTCAGGTTTTCGAATCACAAAACAAACTTCAAAAAGCGGCGGAGACTTACGAATCGATAGGGGATTTGTTCAAGTTCGCCAATAAGCGGGATTCGGCGCAGGAAAGCTATCTGCAAGCCGCGAAATATCACGAACGCATTCACAATCCTATTGGTCAGGCGCGGGCTTTCAGGCGATTAGGGGATATGTATATGGAGCGGGAGCAGTTCCAGCCTGCTGGCGGTTGGTACAAAAAGGCATTGGCTCCAGTTGACCAGGGGCCTTCCAACAGGGTAAAAGCGGCGGTATTGGAAGCGCTGGGCCAGTATTATTGGAAAACAGGCCATGTCCCGGAAGCCATCGAAAATTACACTCGAGCTCGTAAAGCCTATTCAGATTTAAATTATGGAATGGGTTACATCCATATGGTTAAAACTCTGGAGACACTTCGGCGAGAAAAAAACGCCAGCAAACTTCCCTAAGAGGGGCATCACATATATCTTGAGGAACTACTGGGCTGGTTCTTCTGGAGAAGTTTCCTCTTCATTTTCATTAGATGACGATTCAGTTTCCTCTTCCTCCACGTCGTCTTCCTTGTTTTCATCCTGAAGACGGTTGTTCAATTTTCCCAGATCGGATTTGTTTTTACTGACATTTTTCAGCAATTGCCGCATGTCATCATCGAGAAAAAGTTTATTCAGGTCTTGTTCGCTGTCAGGAAAAATCTCATTCAAATTGATGGCATCTTTTTCTTGTTCCTCGGGAGCAGAGGATGAAGGCTCCCCAGAGGATGATGCGTTTTTTTGGGGGGTAGGGTCGTTCATTGGCAACTCCATATCATTAAGGTAACCTAGTCATTGACATTTTACCACGGCATGCTGTGCCTTTACGCAATTCAATTACAGTTTATTTTTAAACCCCTGAAGGGAAAAGCCCCCCAGCCCCCTTCGGAGAAGGGGGAGCCAAGCTCGCCGCCTAGAATCTGGCCAGCCAGACGCCAAGAAAAATAGCGATGGTTACGAGTACCAGAGTAATTTTGCTGAATTGCCGCATTTTGATGAGAGTGGCCGCAACCTGTTTTCTATTTTCCGGTGCCAGATCGAGATCGGAGATTTTCGATTTCAAAGAGAAGGTCTGATACACACTGAAAAACAGTGCCGCGACGACGAATAACATTTTCACGCCGAACAGATTGTAATAACCTGAGGCCAGTTCCACTTGTCGGGTGTAGTTGGCCATCAGGTGATAAATGCCGGTACCGACCAATGCCAACAGGCTGACAAAAACGGTCGGCGATAAAACCTCCAGGCTTTTATAAAGGATGGAATGTTCTTCCGCTGTTTTTTGTGGCGGCAGTTTTTCCATTGCCGGTAGAAGGAGCACGATGCTGTAGACCAGACTTCCCAGGGCTACCCCAGCCGCCATCAGATGGATGAAAATGATGATGATATTTTCCATTGATTATTTTGAGCCGCCTTTTTTCTTTGGTTCTTGAGTTTGTTTTTCCAGATAGTCGACGAGTAAACGTACGCCGAATCCAGAGGGTCCGCTGGGAATATAAGGTTTGGCTGAGCCAGACCACGAGGTGCCGGCGATATCGAGATGTGCCCAGGGTTGATCGCCCGCGAAAGGTTTCAAAAAAGCCGCGCCGGTGATGGTGCCTGCGCCAAAACCTTTGCTGGCGATATTTTTCAGGTCGGCGATACTGCTTTTCACCGCTTGCTCATGTTCCTCCCATAACGGCAGTTGCCACAACCGTTCACCCGTTTCCGTGCCGCTTGCGATCAATTGTTTGATCAAGTCCGACTCGTTGTCGTTGCCGATCACCGCCGCCGCTGTTCCGCCAAGTGCCATGAGTACTGCGCCGGTGAGGGTGGCCAAGTCGATCACGATTTTCGGTTTGAAACGGCTGGCGTAGGATAACGCGTCCGCCAAAACCAGACGGCCTTCCGCATCCGTATTGAGGACCTCTATCGTTTTCCCCGACATGCTGGTTAAAATATCACCCGGTTTGATCGCTGTACTGCTCGGCATATTTTCTGCCGCCGGGACGATCCCGACCACGTTGATCGAAAGTTTGAGGCTGGCTACGGCCTGCATAGTGCCCAGCGTGACGGCACCGCCGGACATATCCATTTTCATCTCGTCCATGCTGGCGGGCGGTTTCAGGGAGATGCCACCGGTATCGAAAGTGATGCCTTTGCCAACGATAGCAATGGGAGCCGCGCCTTTTTTGCCGCCTTTGTATTCCAGCACAATCAGGGCGGGAGGCTCGGCACTGCCGCGGGTGACACCCAGAAGCGATCCCATTCCCAGTTTTTCCATTTCCTTTTTGCCGACTATTTTGCAGGACATGGAATACTTTTTAGCGATGGATTTCGCGGTGTTCGCCAGGTACGAAGGCGTTGCGCGGTTGCCCGGATGCGAAATCAGATCGCGTGACAGACACACCGCCTCTGCGAGTTTTTTGCCGCGATTGAGACCTTTGCGAATTGCCGGGGCATCGGATTTCGCAGAAGGAAGAAGCACGATTTCACCGAGACGGTGAGGTTCGTTGCCTTTCTCGACGCTTTTGTATTCATCAAAATGGTAAAGCGCCAACAGACCTGCCTCGACGATAGCGCAGGCTATGGGATCGTGAGTGGATTTTGCTTTGCGCAGGGTTTTGTCGAATAATCCTTCACCCAGCGAAAAGAGACGCGCTGAAATCGTGATTGCTCCGCCAGTTT
>PVMS01034596.1_pt1 | contig 17381 bp, 12 predicted proteins | sample 1853461 | NCBI WGS metagenome assembly PVMS01 (sample SAMN08582032, study PRJNA380276) | Marine sediment metagenome, whole genome shotgun sequencing project. | isolation source: ocean sediment barecode stripped | collected 2017 | reverse complement strand
GTTTACCATTGGTTTTGCCCGGCGGGCGACTCCCTACAAGCGTGCCACCATGCTGTTTTCCGATATTGAACGCCTCAAGCGCATCGTGAAAGAGTGCGGTCCCATTCAGATCGTCTATTGCGGAAAAGCCCATCCCCGGGATATGGGCGGAAAAGACCTGATTCGACAAATTTTCAGGGCCTCCGCTTCGCTGCGGGATATCATTCCCATCGTGTACATCGAAGAATACGATATGGCCGTGGCGAAAAAGATGTGCGCGGGTGTGGATCTGTGGCTCAATACGCCGGAACGGCCGCTGGAAGCTTCGGGAACGAGCGGCATGAAGGCCGCCCTGAATGGCGTTCCCAGCCTCAGCGTGCTGGACGGTTGGTGGATCGAGGGCCATTACGAAGGCGTGACCGGCTGGTCCATCGGCAACGGCCCCTATGGGAAAGAGTCTCTTGCGCAGGAGGTGGGCTCTCTTTACGACAAGCTCGAATTCACCATTCTTCCTCTTTATTACCAACGGCCAGCAGAGTTCGATCGGGTCATGCGGTCGGCCATCGCCTTGAACGGTTCATTCTTCAACACGCAGCGGATGGTGCTTCAGTACATGGACAATGCGTACTCACAGCAAACATCCCGCAAGAAAGTCGTGTCTAACCGATCGCGATGAATGGTTTAGGTATACAGGCAATGAGTCCGATGTCTAAATCCTTACTGATTTTAGAGACCAGGCCATGAACGTCTGGCCAGGCGGGCCTTACCCGCTTGGAGCGACGTGGGATGGTGCCGGGGTCAATTTCGCTCTTTTTTCCGAAAACGCAACCAAAGTTGAGCTTTGCATTTTTGAAAGCCCCGATTCCGGCAAAGAAACCACTCGCATCCCCGTGGCCGAGCAGACCCACTTTATCTGGCATTGCTATTTGCCGCAGGCCAGACCGGGTTTTTTATATGGTTACCGCGTTTATGGTCCCTATGACCCGCAAAAGGGTCATCGCTTCAATCCCAACAAGCTTCTCTTGGACCCTTATGCGAAGGCAATTGCGGGACACCTGAAATGGAGCGATTCTCTTTGTGGCTACACGACGGGACATCCGGCTGGGGATTTGAGCCTGGATGGCTGGGACAGCGCGGAATATATGCCAAAATGCGTCGTGATCGATCCAACGTTCAGTTGGGGAGATGATCCTCCGCTGCGGACCCCTTGGCATAAGACCATCATCTACGAAATGCATGTTAAGGGGTTTACGGCAACACATCCTGAGGTTCCTCCCGAAATTCGAGGTACTTTTGCTGCATTAACGTGTCCGGCCGTAATTGATTATCTGAAGGAACTCAGGGTCACGGCCGTTGAGCTGATGCCGGTTCATCATTCCATTCCAGAGAGGGATTTAGCCGAGCGGGGTCTCAACAACTTCTGGGGCTACAATTCCATTGGATATTTTGCGCCGGATGTTAGGTATTCAAGTAACAGAAACTTGGGGGAGCAGGTTGATGAGTTCAAAACCATGGTGAAAACTTTTCACCGAGAAGGGATCGAGGTCATTCTCGACGTGGTTTACAACCACACTGCAGAAGGGGATCATATGGGTCCCACGGTATGCTTCCGAGGAATCGACAACGCCTCCTATTACAGGACTGTGCCCGGTGACCGCCGCCAATACATGGACTACACCGGGTGCGGAAATACGCTCGACATGACGCACCCCCTCTGTTCTCCAGCTCCTGATGGATAGCTTGCGGTATTGGGTCACCGAGATGCGCGTGGATGGGTTTCGTTTCGACTTGGCGTCTGCTCTTGCCCGAGAGCTTCATGAAGTCGATCGCCTGAGCGCTTTCTTCGATATCATCCAACAGGATCCAATTGTCTCACAGGTAAAGCTCATTGCCGAACCTTGGGATTTGGGCGAAGGGGGGTATCAGGTGGGAAATTTCCCCGTTCTTTGGGCCGAGTGGAATGCCGAATACCGGGATACAGTCAGGCGATTCTGGAAAGGCGATCGCGGCCAGCTTCCGGGAATGGCCTATCGGCTGACGGGCAGCAGCGATTTATATGAAAAGAGTAGGCGGAAGCCTCATGCCAGCATCAATTTCGTGACGGCACATGATGGATTCACCTTATGTGATTTGGTCAGCTACAATGAAAAACACAACGAAAGCAACGGAGAAAGTGACCGTGATGGGCACCCTGAAAACTTGAGCTGGAACTGCGGGGTGGAAGGCCCTTCCGATGATCCCGAAATTATCGAATTGCGCGCGCGCCAGCAGCGGAACTTTTTGGCGACGCTTTTTCTTTCGCAGGGCGTTCAGATGCTCTTGGCGGGAGATGAAATCGGGCGAACGCAACATGGGAATAACAACGCCTATTGTCAGGATAATGAAATATCCTGGGTGGATTGGAAGCTGGACAAACCGAAGCGGGAGCTTCTTCAGTTCACGCGGAATCTGCTCCATTTGTCCCGGCGACATCCAGTGCTTCACCGGAAGAATTTTTTCCAGGGACGTCAGATTCATGGGTCTGAATTGAGGGACCTTGTCTGGTTCCGGCCCGATGGACAGGAGATGACAGACGCCGATTGGCGCAATCCGGCCTCCCATTGCGTTGGCCTTCGTCTTGCCGGAGAAGCTATTGAAGAACTGGATGAGCGCGGAAACCAAATTGTGGACGACACGCTCCTTGTTCTCCTGAATGCTTACCATCAACCGATTCCTTTTGCCTTGCCTTCTCATCGGGGGCGAATTCGATGGGAGCTCCTTCTTGACACAACGGAGCCGACCGGAAAGCGGAGCCACCGGGCATTGCGTGGAGGGGAGACATATGAACTCGAAAGTCGCTCTATCGCGGTTTTCCGTCTTCGAAGAGATGACGTCGTCCCGTTGAGTTGGGGTCAATAGGCTCGAAGAAAAGAAGGTGAATGCTTTTCTGGGGGACTTTGAGGTTTTTTTGTCGAATATCATCAGGCCGGGCATCTACAACTCTTTGTCTAAAACGTTTCTAAAAATCGCGTCCCCGGGTGTCCCGGACATTTACCAGGTATGCGAGACATTGAACTTCGGCCTCGTGGACCCGGACAATCGCCGGGCAGTGGATTACGTTCGGCTGAAGTGCTTACTTGCTTCTCTGCCGGCCAAAGGCAATAAGGCCCCGGATTCGGAACAATTGTTGAAAACACCAGAAGATCGACGGGCCAAGCTTTTCGTCACTTTGCGGGCCCCCTCTTGCCGGAGGGCCCAACGGGAATCATTCGCCGAAGGGAAATATGTCTCACTCAAAGCGAGAGGCGAGAAAAAAGAGCACATCTTAGCGTTTGTACGAGGATCCAGGCGGAAGACAACCATCGCCATGACCGGCATTTTCTTTTTCAAGCTAGGGGCGGAAAAGCGTCTCCCGCTTGGGGGGGCGGTCTGGGGCGATTCGGTTTTTTCCCTGAAAAAGAGGATACCGCGAGGCACCTACAGGAAAATTTTTAGCGGGCAGAAGTGGGAAATTGGAGGAAGGGAAAGCCGAAACGCCTTGCCGGTCTCTGAGGTTTTCTCTCGCCTTCCCGTCGCTTTTCTCGTTCACGTTCCGTGATGGCTAAAAAATCGTTGCAAACAAGATCCTGTGGGATCCTCTTGCACCTCACTTAACTGCCCGGACCCCACGGAATCGGGGCTTTGGGACCGGTGGCCTTGCAATTTGCCGATTTTCTCGCAGAAAGCGGTCAAAGCTGGTGGCAGATGTTGCCAATTGTTCCCGGCGGGCCCGATCGGTCCCCATACAACAGTCCATCGGCATTTGCTGGAAGCTCCCTCCTTATCTCTTTGGAAAATCTTGTCAGGGATGGTTTGTTAAAAAAGAAGGATATTCGTTCGGTGAAGGCCTTTAAGAGTGACCGGGTGAATTATTCGGCTGTGGCACGCTTCAAGGAAGTACGTCTGAAAAAAGCCTTTCAGGGGTTCGGGGCTTCCATTGACAGAAAGGGACAAGAGAATTTTGAGTCATTTTGCACCGCGGAAGACGAGTGGTTATCTGATTTCGCTCTTTTCAGTGCGTTGAAGGCGATATTCCACGGAAAGCCTTGGGTGCAATGGACCAAAGAATTGAGATCTCGAAATCCTGGAGCACTCGATGAGGCAAGAAAGAAACTGAAGGGGGAGGTTCAGTATCACAAGTTTGTGCAGTATTTATTCTCCCTCCAGTGGATGGAGTTTCGGGAGTATTGCCGTAAAAAAAGAGTCGGGTTGATCGGCGATATCCCTATTTACGTTTCGCTCGACAGTGCGGACGTTTGGGCCCATCAGGATTTGTTCCGCCTGGATTCAGAAGGCAGACCGACAGTGGTGGCAGGAGTGCCGCCGGATTATTTCAGCAAAACTGGCCAGCTTTGGGGAAATCCTCTTTATCGGTGGGATGTGCTGAGAAGGCGGAAGTATAATTGGTGGGTCAAGCGCATTCGCTCGAGAATAGAAAAATTCGACGCACTCAGACTCGATCATTTTATTGGGTTTCATCGCTACTGGGAAGTTTCTGGTCGAGCGCGGACCGCGAAAAACGGTCGTTGGGCCCGCGGGCCCGGGGCAGACTTTTTTGAACAAGTTATTAGACAAATCGGCCCGGTTGAATTCATCGCGGAAGACCTGGGAAGCCTGACTCCTGGCGTCATTTCTCTTAGGGACAAGTTTGGCTTCCCCGGCATGCGCGTGTTGCAGTTCGAATTCGGCTCTAAGTCTGAGGTGGCTCTTGGCCATTCATTCACCATTCCCGGAAGATGTGTCCTCTACACAGGTACTCATGACAATGACACGGTAATCGGCTGGCTAAATGAAAAAAGCGGGAGCGGGAGTCAACGATCGGAGACAGTAATTCGAAAAGAGCGTGAAATCGCCCTGCGGATTTCCGGGAGCGATGGGCGGGAATTTCACCGGGACATGATTCGATTTGCTTTTGCATCCCAGGCGAATCTCGCTATCATTCCTTTGCAAGATGTTCTTGGTCTGGGAAGCCAGGCACGCATGAACAAGCCCGGCACCGAAAGGGGAAATTGGACGTGGCGGTTGCGCAAAGGCCAGCTAAAGGGAAGGCATGCCGACTACTTGCTCGAGCTGGCCAAAATGTATGAGCGCTTGCCCCATTCGTAGTGGAGTTCAAAAATCGTCGCCTTCCAATTTGGGAATTCCCCATTTGATAACATTTTGTGCGGGATTCTGAAGTATCCATCACGAGGAATAACTTCCAATGGACCGGCATCTTTTCATCGAATCCATTCGGCCTTCCGTGGATAATGGTCGCTTCCCAGCCAAGCGGATCGTGGGGGAACCGTGCGCGGTCGAAGCCACAATATTCCGAGATGGACACGAAATTATCCGCGCCAATTTGAAGTGGCGGCGGAAGCAGGAAAAGCGGTTTTGCCTGGTTCCGATGAAGCTTGTTAACCCTGGCTTGGACACGTGGCGGGCGGAATTCACTCCCGCTCAGCCAGATCGATATGCTTTCACGGTCGAGGCCTGGACCGATCGATACGGTACCTGGTTGGCGGACCTGAGAAAACGAGTCGAAGGCGGCTATGAGAGTGTAAAGAGCGAGGTGCTCGAGGGGATCGAGCTCATTGAAGAAGCGACCTTCAAAATGAAGGGAAAAATGAAGCGGGAAATCGAGGGACTCCTGCTTGAACTGCATGGGGCAATGGATGAACCCAAGCGAGTGCTGAAACTGGCGTCTTCAAAAGAGCTTTTGGAGCATATGGGCCGGTTTCAGCCGCGGCTTGACCGCGTTACCCACACCCCCATTATGGAAATCCTGGTGAACCGCCGTACCGCACGGTTCAGCGCCTGGTATGAGCTCTTTGTCCGTTCCCAGGGAAGGGAGCCGGGAAAAAGCGGCACCTTCGGGGATGCCGAGCGCAGGCTTCCTGACATTAAAAACATGGGATTCGATGTCGTCTATCTCCCCCCGATCCATCCAATCGGAAAAACGAAGCGGAAGGGACGGAATAACTCGTTGCAAGTGGGTCCGAACGACCCCGGAAGCCCATGGGCCATCGGAAGCGTTGACGGGGGCCATATGGCGATCGAACCCTCTCTTGGAACTTTAAAGGAGTTCGACCGGTTTGTGAAAAAAGCGCGCGAGTTGGACATGGAAATTGCCCTTGATTTTGCAATTCAGGCTTCTCCAAATCATCCATGGGTAAAGGAACATCCCGAATGGTTCTACCACCGGTCCGATGGATCGATTAAGTACGCGGAAAATCCCCCCAAAAAATACGAAGATATCTACCCGATCAATTTCGATACCTCTGATCGAGATGGTTTGTGGGAGGAGCTATACGGAACGATTCTTTTTTGGGTGGAACATGGGATCAAGATATTCCGGGTTGATAATCCCCATACCAAGCCTTTACGAGGCCTTCGAAGATGGACGCCCTGGCGAAGTTGGGATTTACCCAGTCATACACCTATTTCACCTGGCGAAACGCCAAGGAGGAACTCACCGAGTACCTCATCGAACTCACGCAATCCGGCAAGCAGGATTTTTTCATGCCGAATTTTTTCGCCAACACGCCGGATATTCTCACGGAGTATCTGCAGACCGGAGGACGGCCCGCATTCAAAATCCGCCTGGTTTTGGCGGCCACGCTTTCGCCCAGTTACGGCATTTACAGCGGTTTTGAGTTGATTGAAAACGAACCCCTTCGTCCCGGAAGCGAGGAGTACCTGAACTCGGAAAAATACGAAATCAAGGTCCGGAACTGGAATAAGCCGGGAAACATAGTGGATTTCATTGCGCGTGTGAACGCCATTCGCTGCGAAAACCCCGCTTTGCAGGAATTTACGAACTTGCGGTTCTTTCCGACAAACAACGACCAAATCCTGTTTTATGGAAAAATGACGTCGGATAAATCGAATATCATTCTGGTGGCCGTCAATCTCGATCCCTTGCACCCGCATCATTGCACCGCCACTGTACCTATGCAAGAAATCGGCGTGGAATCGGGATCGAGCTACAAAGTTCACGACCTGCTTTCAGGCGAGCATTACACATGGTCGAATGAGAATTACATTTGCCTCGATCCGGAAAAAGAGCCCATGCATATCTTGAGAGTAGAAAGAGAAATTCGATGAGCTTCGAAAATATTCTTGTGGATGACCCTTCCTGGTATAAAGATGCGATCATCTACGAAGCTCGGGTCCGTTCTTTTTATGATAGCGATGGGGATGGGATCGGCGATTTTCGAGGGCTGGTAGAGAAACTTGATTACCTCCAGGACCTGGGAGTCAACGCCTTATGGCTTCTGCCTTTTTATCCTTCCCCTTTACGGGATGACGGATACGACATTTCGGACTATCGTTCCGTTCATCCCGACTGCGGAACGCTGAACGACTTCAAGGTTTTTGTCCGCGAAGCCCACTGGCGCGGGATCCGGGTTATTACAGAACTCGTGGTCAATCACACCTCCGATCAGCATCCGTGGTTCCAGAGGGCAAGACGGGCTTCGTCAGAGAGCGTGCATCGTAATTTCTATGTGTGGAGCGACACCCCCAATAAGTATGCTGAGACCAGGATCATCTTTCAGGATTTTGAGAACTCGAATTGGGCGTGGGATCCGGTTGCGGAGGCCTATTATTGGCATCGATTTTATTCTAACCAGCCTGATCTGAATTACGACAATCCAGCCGTTCGAAAAGCCGTCATTCAATCCATGGATTTCTGGCTGTCGATGGGGGTGGACGGCCTGCGGCTGGATGCTGTGCCCTATCTATATGAACGGGAGGAGACGAACTGCGAAAATCTTCCGGAAACTCATCAGTTTCTAAAAGACTTGCGAAGTCATGTCGATAAAAAATATCGAAATCGGATGCTTCTGGCAGAGGCAAATCAATGGCCCGAGGACGCCGTTGCCTATTTCGGAGAGGGTGATGAGTGCCACATGGAGTTTCATTTTCCCATCATGCCTCGCATGTTCATGGCCATTCAGATGGAAGATCGATACCCGATCATCGATATACTTGAACAGACCCCGGAAGTGCCGGAAGCATGCCAGTGGGTTCTCTTCCTGCGTAACCATGATGAGCTCACCTTGGAGATGGTTACGGACGAAGAGCGCGACTACATGTACCGCGTGTACGCTGAAGATCCGCAGATGCGTATCAACCTTGGAATTCGCCGCCGGCTTGCGACCCTTCTCGGAAACGACCGGAACAAAATTGAACTGATGAACGGCCTGCTATTTTCCATGCCAGGAACCCCGGTGCTTTACTACGGCGATGAAATCGGAATGGGAGACAACGTCTTTCTGGGCGACCGGGATGGCGTGCGCACCCCCATGCAATGGAGCGCCAACAGAAATGCCGGATTTTCGCAGGCGAACCCTCAGCGAATGATCCTGCCTGTCATCACCGACCCGGAATATCACTATGAAACGATCAATGTTGAGGTCCAGCAAAATAATTCTCATTCGCTCCTTTGGTGGATGAAGCATCTCATCGCTCTCCGGAAAGGGTTCAAGGCTTTCGGTCGAGGCAGTATGGAATTTCTTCATCCCAGCAACCGGAAAGTTCTCGCTTTTATCCGAAGGCTTGGCGATGAAATCATTTTTGTCGTAGCTAATCTTTCCCACCATGTACAGTATGTGGAATTGGACATGGTGGGATTTAGAGGAAAAGTCCCGATTGAGCTTTTTGGTGGCGCACGCTTCCCGGCCATTGGCGAGCTACCTTACTTGCTGACGCTTGGACCGCATGGGTTTTACTGGTTTTCCCTGGTGACGGAAGGGGTCCCGGAGGCTCAAATCGCTGAACCGGAGGATGGGCTTCCGGCTCTTTCGGTCCTTGGCAAGTGGGACACCGTATTGGACGGAAGGGCGAAGAGAAGTTTGGAGGATTTGCTTCCCGGCTACTTTTATAAACAGCGGTGGTTCGGCGGGAAGGCTCGTCAAATCAAAACTGTAAAAATTCTGGACAGCATTCGTGTTTCCTCTGCGCCCCCTTTATTTTTCCTCACTTTCGTTCAGGTGGAATACACGCAAGGTTCCCCTGAGATCTATATTCTGACGCTCTCTTACGCTGTTGGGGAGCGAGTGGATGCCGTCGTGAAAGAACTTCCGGGATCGGTGATCGCGCATTTGAAATCCAGAATGAAAAACAAGCCGGTCGAGGGTCTGCTGTATGAAGCCGCAGGAGACGCTAATTTCGGTGAGGCTTTCTTTTTACTTCTGACCACCAGGCGCCACCTGAAAGGAAAACTGGGGGAAATCGGCGCGGTGACATCATCCGAGTTTGCCCGGCTTCGAGGCCCCAAAGATGAACTGCTGGAGGCAAGGTTGTTGAGCGCGGAGCAGAGCAACAGTTCCATCGCGTTTGGCGATCGGTTCATATTGAAGATTTTCCGGCGAACTCAAGAGGGGCTAAATCCCGATATCGAAGTAGGCAAATTTTTGACGGAAAAAACTTCCTTTGAGAATATCTCGCCGGTCGCGGGTTACCTTGAGTATCGCAAACGGCGTGGCGAACCGATGTCCATTGGCATTTTGCAGGGGTTTGTCCCGAATCAAGGAGATGCCTGGGAATTTACACTGGATGCCGTAGGACGCTTCTTTGAGCATGCGTTAACTTGGGAACATGAAACGCCCGACTTGCCATCGAACTCCATATTTGAATTGATGGGGAAAGAGCCATCCGATTTATTGCGGCCAATGTTTGGCGGATATTTGGAAAGCTCAACCCTCCTCGGCCGGAGAACAGCAGAATTTCATCTCGCCCTGGCTTCGAATCTGGACGACCCCGACTTCACCCCCGAATCATTTACTAAGCTTTACCAACGTTCTCTTTATCAATCCATGCGGAACCTCACACGGCAAACATTTCAACTATTCCGCGACTCTCTTGATTTGCTAGAGGAGTCTGAACAAGAAATGGCCGAAGAGATCTTGAAATCCGAAAGGGGGATTCTCCAGCAAATCCAGCTCCTCCGGGACCATCGAATCACATCAAAGCGAATCCGTTCCCATGGTGACTACCATCTGGGACAAGTGCTCTATACGGGCAAGGATTTTGTCATCATCGATTTCGAGGGCGAGCCCGCACGGAGCCTGAATGAGCGGCGACTGAAACGCTCCCCTCTTCGGGATGTGGCGGGTATGGTCGGCTCGTTTCGCTATGCGGCGTATTCCCCTCTTTACATTCAAAAACACAGCGCCAAAATTCGTCCCGAGGATGTTACAAAATTAGAGGCATGGGCGGATATTTGGTTCCGATGGGTTAGTGCTTCTTTCTTGCGGTCCTATTTCGAGAGCGTGCAAGGTGCGCCCTTTTTCTCTTTGGATTGGGACGAAAAGGAATTTTTACTAAAAATCTATCTTTTGGAGAAGACTGTTTATGAATTGGGATATGAGCTAAACAACCGTCCTCATTGGATTCGTATTCCCATGAGGGGCATTCTCGACCTTCTAGAAGATCGTGCGTGATCTATGGATCCCATCCAAAAAACGAAATCCCGATTGGCTCATCATTTTAGCCTTTTTTCTGATGATGATATTTACTTATTCAATGAAGGGAGTCATTTTCTCCTCTATGAGAAACTGGGCGCCCACTCCGTTCGGGTGGGCGAAGAAGATGGAACCTATTTTGCCGTTTGGGCACCTTCTGCCGAGGCCGTTTCGGTTATGGGGGAATTCAACGGCTGGCAGAAGGGACGCCATAGCCTTCAACCCCGTGGGCATTCCGGCATTTGGGAAGGATTTGTCCCAGGGCTCGAATCGGGAACGATATATAAGTACCACATCACATCCCGCGAAAATGGATATCAGGTCGATAAAGCCGATCCATATGCTTTTTATGCGGAAACACCTCCCAGCACCGCTTCCGTCGTCTGGGATCTGGAATATTCCTGGGGAGACCGGGCGTGGGTGAATGTCAGGGGAGATCGAAACGCCCTTGTAGCCCCGATGGCAATTTACGAAATGCACCTGGGGTCATGGATGCGTGTCCCCGAAGAGAGAAGCCGCCATTTGACTTATCGGGAGTTGGCGCCTCGCCTGGCGGAATATGTTCTGCGTATGGGATTTACGCATGTAGAATTTTTGCCTGTCATGGAGCATCCTTTTTATGGCTCGTGGGGGTACCAGACGACCGGCTACTTTGCTCCGACAAGCCGCTACGGCACCCCTCAGGATTTCATGTATCTTATCGATCATCTCCACCAAAACGAGATTGGGGTGATCCTCGATTGGGTGCCCTCGCACTTTCCCTCCGACGAGCATGGACTCGCCTACTTCGATGGCACGCATCTGTATGAGCATTCTGATCCGAAAAAAGGCTTCCATCCGGACTGGAAAAGCTACATTTTCAATTACGGGCGTAAAGAAATCCCATCTTTCCTCGTGAGCAGCGCTCTTTTCTGGCTGGATAAATATCATGTGGATGGACTTCGGGTGGACGCGGTGGCATCGATGCTTTATCTCGATTATTCACGAAAGAAGGGAGAATGGATTCCCAACCAATACGGTGGCCGGGAAAACCTGGAGGCCATCGCCTTTCTTCGGCGGCTGAATGAGGAAGTCTACAGGCGATTTCCAGACACTCAAACCATCGCGGAGGAATCCACGGCTTGGCCGATGGTTTCGAAGCCGACACATGTCGGAGGTCTTGGTTTTGGAATGAAGTGGGACATGGGCTGGATGCACGACTCCCTGGAATTTATGAAGAAAGATCCAGTTCACCGAGAGTATCACCATAACCTATTAACTTTCCGGATGATCTACGCTTTCAACGAGAATTTTGTGCTCCCCCTGTCCCATGACGAAGTCGTTCACGGAAAAGGCTCCCTTCTGGGCATCATGAGTGGAGATGACTGGCAGAAATTTTCGAATCTTAGGGTGCTCTACGGACTGATGTATGCCCAGCCCGGTAAAAAACTCCTCTTTATGGGCGATGAATTTGGGCAATGGAATGAATGGTCGCATGAGGGCAGCCTGGATTGGCATTTGCTGGATTTCCCGCCGCACGAGGGATTATCGAATTGGGTCCGGGACTTGAATCGTCTTCTCCGGAGTGAGCCCTCGCTCCATTCCCTCGACTTCTCTCAGGATGGATTCGAATGGATCGATGGGGGCGACAGTCAAAACAGCGTCATCAGTTTCCTTCGAAAGGAAAATGGAAATGCCCCCGCCATTTTTATCATCTGTAACTTCACTCCTGTTCCGAGGCTGAATTACAGGGTCGGAATTCCCCATGGCGGTAGTTGGAAGCTCATTGCCAATAGCGATTCGTCTGAATATGGGGGAAGCGGTCATGCAGTCGTGGAGGAAGCCGAATCGGAGACCATTTCTTCACACGGAAGGGATTTTTCGGTCGAACTCACCCTTCCACCACTCTCCGTTCTTTTTCTGAAAAACGGGAAGGTTCCGGGTTGAACAGAGTTGGCTCGGCGCATCTGGGGGCGCCCCCTGTCCCTCCTGAAAACTCATCGCAACTGGATTCATTCATTTTTCACATCGGAATCGACCTGGTTTCGTCTCAGTAATTGTCATCAAGTCAGTGGGAAAGCGGCCCAAATCGAGCCGGGGTCGAATCGTGCAACAACGCCATGGACAGGTGCCTTGGGGATGTCTTTCAGCGGCCTTAGTGGCCTTATCTGCGAGAAGCACCGCCCGAAAAAGGGCAAATCGGTCGAAATTTACAAAGGGAAGGTCGTTGCCGCATAATCTCAGTTTATTATACATATGCAAATCATCACAAAATCGACCACCTCATCACTCCCTTACGATCCAGTCTCCCCAACCCGTACCTCTCCGCGAGCTTCATAGCTTCCTCAAATTCTCGAGATGCGAGCGGGCGGTCGAGGGGCGGGTATTCGGCGGCGCGGTGGCAGGGGCGGTATTGATCCATGAGGTTGAGCCAGGTATCCGGGGAGATTTCATTCGCGATGAAGGCCAGGACGGCTTCGGTGCCGGAGATGTCTCCGGGAAGGACGAGGTGGCGTACCAGGAGTCCCCGTTGCGCGACTCCGTTTTTACTCAGAGTCAGATCGCCAACCTGGCGGTGCATCTCGCGAACGGCGGCACGGCTCACCCCGGCGTAGTCACGGACCTTCGAGTACTTCCGTGCCTTTTCGGAATCGCCGTATTTCATGTCGGGCATGTAAATATCGATCACGCCGTCGAGCAGCGCGAGCGCCTCGGGGCTGTCGTAGCCGCCGGTGTTGTAGACGAGAGGGAGGCAGAGCCCAGCGCGCGCGGCGATGAGGACGGCGGCGAGAATCTGTGCGACCACATGGCTCGGCGTGACGAAGTTGATGTTGTGGCAGCCCTCGCGCTGGAGGTTCAGCATCATCGCGGCGATTTCATCTGGCTCCACCGCCTGCCCGGCGCCCTTCTGACTGATCTCCCAGTTCTGGCAGAAGACGCAGCGCAGGTTGCACCAACTGAAGAAGATCGTGCCGGACCCGCGCCGGCCGGTGAGCGGGGCCTCCTCGCCGAAGTGGGCGCCGCAGCTGCTGACGAGCGCCCGCTCACCCGTTCGGCACACCGCCCCTTTCGCCGTCTCAAGGCGGTTCAACCGGCAGTAGCGGGCGCAGAGGTCGCACTCCGCCATGTGCCGCCAGGCGAGTTCGGCCCGCTCCGCCAGTTCTCCCGAGCGCATCAGGCGAATATAGGCGGGCTCAAAAGCGATCCCCATCCCACGCTCTCCTCGCCGATAGGTGCTATGCTGACTGTTCGGCCTCTTCTTCAATGTCGGGTTTATTGATCGCTCTTCGCAATCATCGGGAAATATTCCGTGGAACTGACCGCATTCAACATCGCCGCCATCGCGGTGGGCGCGTTCGGCGTCGGGTTTTTCAAATCCACCCTGAGCATGGGCGTCGGGCTGGCCCTGGTGCCGCTGATGATCCTCGTCTGGCCGACGCGGTTCGTCATGGGCCTCATCGCGGTCCACATGTTCCTCTCGGACTACGCCATCATCCGCATGTTCTGGAATAAATATTTTCGGAAGGATGTTCAAACAAGTCGGTTTGTTTGATTAATTCCAATCAGAACAATGGAAATTGAGAAGAAGAACAATGGTTCCAAAGATCAAAAAAACACCCTCCCAAAAGATTTCGGGATGGGTCACCTACTCTTCTTAGGTTTCCACTCTCTTGCGAGACGTTTTGCTTATTTCATCTGTGAAGGGGACATTTGTTTTTCATTGATACCCTATATTCGATTCTGCTTTTGTCTGTGCCTCCCGAAAACTCGAGCCCATTGATTCCATTCACATTTTGCCGACTTGTCTAAAAATTTGAACGAATCATAATTTCCTGTCGATGGCGAATTAGTAATTCGCCATCGACAGGCAAAGGATAAAATTTAGATAGTGATCATTGGCCTACATCTACACTCTCGGCCTCAGTGTGCAAAGTCTGGAAAATGCGCTCTATGTGCTCGGAGCTCACATCCTTCACTCCAACCTCTATGTCTCGGACGATAGCAAGAGGAACGCCCGACAATTCAGCGAGATCTTCTTGCGTTAGACAGCATAGCTCTCGTAGCTCACGGAATGATGGGCGCATGATAGACGCCTCCAGGCAAAAATGATCCCGTTTAATGAAAATATAATTCCTAGCGCCTTTTTGGCCACACAAAATCCGCAAATAGCAAAAGGAGGATTTTACTAATCTGCTTCTCTTTCCAGAGTACAACAATGCGGCAAATAATCCCTCATTTCAGCTCTCACAAGCACCTCGCCAGTAATGGGATTAGGCCGAAAAACCGTGCATCCTTTCAAGCCTTTCTCATAAGCAAGGGTGTAGATATCTCTGAACGCATCAAAGGGGTAGTCCTCAGCTACGTTGATGGTTTTGGAGATCGAATTGTCAACGTAACGCTGCATTTCCGCTTGGACCTCTAATTGGATCTTAGGAGGAAGGCTGTGAGCGTCAACGAAGGCTGGAGGCAACTGCCCGGTGATGCCGGACAGTTTTTTCCACAGATGGCAAGCATAGTCGGTGATCTCGAATCGCAAAGATTTTCCCTTCTCTCCTAAGACTTTTCGTTTATAAAAGGCCCCGAAAACTGGCTCGATTCCGCTGGAGACGTTATTGGCGAGCAGGCTGATGGTCCCCGCAGGGGCGATGGCGAGCAGGTGGCTGTTTCGGATGCCATGACGAGCAATTTCCTCCTTGATGGCATCTGGGAGGCTGCACACGAACTCCCCCTGTAAATATTCTTCCTTATCAAAAAAGGGGAAACTTCCCTTCTCCTTGGCAAGTTCTGCCGAAGTCCGATATGCCGTATAGCAGATATTGCGCATAATCTCGGATCCAAAATCGAGCCCTTCTTGGCTTCCGTACCTCGCTCCAAGCATGATCAAGCTATCTGCGAGACCGGTCAGGCCAAGGCCGATGCGCCTGGAGCCACGCGCCTGTCGCTGCTGCTCATCTAGGGGAAACTGAGAGGCATCTACGACGTTATCGAGCAGACGAACGGCAATCTTCACAGTTTCGCAAATCCCTTCCATATTCAGTCGAGCTTTCCCGGTAAAAGGATCGCGAACAAACTGAGTCAGGTTTATGGAGCCGAGATTGCAAGCACCGTAGGCAGGTAACGGAATTTCGCCACAAGGGTTTGTAGCGCTGATATGTTCACAGTACCAGAGATTGTTCATGCGGTTGATGCGATCAATGAATATCACGCCAGGTTCCGCATATTCATAGGCAGCTCGCATGAGACTGTCCCAGAGTTTTCTCGCGGACACCCTCTTGAACACGCGGCATGGCACAGGCCCTTGCTTTCCAGACCAATGTTTGAGGGAAGTCTCCCGATCGCTCTCGAGTCCTTCGGTCGGGAAAACCAAAGTCCACTCTTCATCTTCTCTGACGGCTTTCAGGAAATCATCTGTCACCTGAACAGACAAGTTGAAGTTCCGGAGTTTTCCTGGGGCTTGCTTCGCCTGAATGAATTCCTCAATGTCCGGATGATCGCAGCGCAGGGTTGCCATCATGGCGCCTCGCCTTGCCCCCGACGAAAGAAGCGTGGCGCAGGTCGTATCCCAAATTTCCATGAACGATACCGGCCCGGAAGCGATGGCCCCCACACCTTTGGCGCGAGTGCCCCGGGGCCTAAGGCTGGAAAAGTCGTAGCCCACACCTCCCCCTTGTTGCATGGTGATTGCACCTTCCTTCAAGTTTTCAAAGATGCTTTCCATCGAATCTTGTATCTGTCCCATGACGAAACAGTTGAATAAAGTCACCTTGCGGGATGTGCCGGCACCTGCGTGGATCCGTCCGCCCGGCAAAAAGCGAAAGTCTTCTAAGATTTGAAAAAAACGCTGTTCCCAGCGTCCTTGATTCTTGGGTTCAATTGCTGCGAAAACTCTTGCCACGCGGCGCCAGGTATCTTCTATGGCGTGATCATAGACAATTTCGCCTTCCCGGTGCTGATACTTGGTACGCCAAACGTGGCTCGAGATCTCTTGTTCAAATGGGCTTTCAGATGAACACATTGCAAGCCTCTAAGCCAATATGGGTAAAATTCGGCATGTTTCAGTTGGGAGCTTTTTCTTTGCCAGCGCCCACCGTGAATGCTTCTTCTTTGCGATCGCGAAACAGCGAGTATAGAGAAAACTGGCAGGGCACATTCATCATCCATAGTGCCCTATCAACTGCGCCTCACCTAGGATATGCCTTTCATCGCTTCCATGAGCTGGGCTTTTGTTGCCCCTGGATTCAATTGTAGATCTGAACGGGGTCTCCACAAAGAGAATCCAAATTCCTCTCATTCAACTAGGAGTGATTTCCGGTGACACGATACACTTGTTCTAATTCACGTAATTTGCGATCACCAGGTCCGTTCTATTAGAACGTTGGCTTCCAGAGTGAAATTTGGAAGCTCCATTAGCTATTCAGTGCTCAAGAACTGCCCCAAAAAGTCCCAAATCAGGGGTAGCTGGTTGATGGCTTGGCACAACGGTTCAGCAATCTCAGCCATCGTCTTAGCTGGCCAAAGATTAAAAATTCCTCGTGCACCCGTCGTTGTCCATTTCTTGCAAGCACTTCTCTTTTGTGGGCATCTTCGAGGATTTCGTCGAGTACGTCAGTAATCTCATCGGGAGATTCGGGATTTTCGATAAGCAAGCCATCGATTTCATGGCGGATTTGATGGCGGAGTCCAAAAGCATACGTCCCGATAGTAGGAACTCGCTTCCACATGGCTTCGGTGGCTGTTAATCCGAAACCCTCTCGTATGGAGTTCTGGATAACCACTGTTGCGCATCGCTGGAGAGCATTTACCATCAGCGCATTTTCTTTTTTCGATGCCATCGGCAATGTCAGAAGCGCGATGTCCTCCTTTAACGCACGAGGCAATTCCATGTAGTATGCGCAAAGCTCATTTAGTATCCCTTGGCTTTCCGGAACCCGAATCGATCCAGGATGACCCAGAAAG
>PVMS01015757.1_pt1 | contig 17385 bp, 14 predicted proteins | sample 1853461 | NCBI WGS metagenome assembly PVMS01 (sample SAMN08582032, study PRJNA380276) | Marine sediment metagenome, whole genome shotgun sequencing project. | isolation source: ocean sediment barecode stripped | collected 2017 | reverse complement strand
CGTAGGCGGGAATCCAGAAATGTCTTGCTGAAAAAGCTGGATGCCCGCCTGCGCGGGCATGACGGGAAAAACTCCCCGACTGCTCAATTTATTAGAACCTTGTTTATTAAACTTTATAGTTTATAAACGCGCTATCTAATTTATATTTTAGACAGGATTAACAGGATACCGCAGCATCCGATTTTACGCCTTATGTTGGGTCATGCGTTGAATCGGGGCCATATTTACTTTGAATCAACTGGCTGATGTAGTTTTCTGGATTCAGCAGCGCTTGACGGGTAATAAAATAGCGGTTGCAACCGGTCTTTTCGCGGACCAGCTTAAGACCGTGTTCGAAATCATTGCTCACCTTATCATAAATGTCTTTCAAACTGATGGGCGCTTCGATCAGCTGCTCAATGATAAAATCGATCGCATCTTCTTCCAGGACAATGTTAATATCATGATTTTTAAAAAAATACAGTTCTATCTTCTTGATTTCATCATAATTGGACTTGATGTGTTTAACCACATTTTCAATATCCATGATGTTTTTGGCATAAAACTGGGCCGCAATATCCATTCTGGAAGGTGTCATGGTGAGATTGTATTTTGCCGTCAGATGTTTCTTATTTGATTCCAGGTATTGTTTGATCTGCTGCCGTTCTTCCCGGGCCAGTTTTTCAAATTCCTCGTCGGTCCTGGCGTCTTTGGGGGTGGTGCCCACCTTTTGGATAAATTTTTCCGGATTTTTGATAATGGCTGTTGTGGCCGGGAATTTTTTAATCCGGCTAGAGGGTAAATGTTTTTCAAATTCAAGCAATGTTTTTTCAACGGCACTCACCAGTCCCCGGGCACCGGTGTTTTCAGCAAATGCCAGCTGGGCCAGCATTTGTAACACCTGGTCTTCAAACTTGATTTCGATGCCGTAGGCGGAAAAATCCAGCTTTTTTCCCAGAATGATGGGGCTGTTGGGATTTTGCAGGATTTTGTGTAAGTCTTGCTCGGTCAGATGCTCAAATACGGCACGCACCGGCAGTCGCCCGACAAATTCCGACTCAAATCCAAATTGAATTAAATCTTCTGATTTGATCTGCTTGAGGATATCAATTTGCTCCTGGGAATCTATAATCCGCGCACCGAAACCAATTTTCTGTTTAGCAATGCGCTTTTGAATGATCGGCACCAGATCCGTGAAGGCGCCGCTCATGATAAAAAGAATATTTGCGGTATTCACCGATTGTTTTTCACGCTTTCCGGTTTTACGAAATCTTTCAATTTCCTGGATCATGGATATGGGATCATGGGGCACCTTAAGATCCACATCGGTTTCTTCCATGGGTTTCAGCAACGCGCGCTGCACACCGGTACGCGATACATCGGCGCCAATTATATTGCGACTGGAAGCAATCTTATCAATTTCATCGATGTAGATAATGCCGTTTTCAGCTAACTCGATATCATCGTCTGCTTCCCGGACCAGATCGCGCACCAGATCTTCGACATCACCGCCTACATAACCGGTCTCGCTAAATTTGGTGGCATCGCCTTTGACAAACGGCACACCGATTTTATTGGCAATCAGTTTGATGATATAGGTTTTGCCCACACCCGTCGGCCCGATCATCAACACGTTGTTTTTAATATTGCCGACCATTGTCGTTGTTCCGACATGATCCTGTCCGTCCCGTGCTCGCTTAATACGATTGAAGTGCGTGCAAATTTTTGTGGCCAAAATCGCCTTGGCGTTGTCCTGTTTAACAACGAATTGATCCAGGTACGCGATCAGCTCTTTGGGTTTCAGGTCAAAATTGATTTGTTTTTTGCGCTTGGGCGCTTTGACCTTATCAACGGCGGCTTCCTTGGGCAAAACCATCGGCGTTACGATTTTGACGTTATCACCGAATTTTTCGGATAAAAATTCGCCGATTTCTTTTTCTAATTTTTTGGGATCCGGTATGTCTTTGTCATGTGCTTTCATAATGTTAAATTATAACCATACCTACCGGCAAATGCAAGAAAGGCCGGCAGCGCATGACGGCTTTAAGGGTTGGGGTTTAATATTAAATTTTGGCATTTAAATTGCGGAATGGGGGGTGGGTGAATTTGATTGTGCACAATTACCCATGAAAAGGGGGCAATCTTTGAGGGGCTGGCCTCAGACGGCTGGTATCAAAAATGGAAAATTATGAACTGGTGAACTGGGCGACCCCGACCCCCCGAATTCCGACGCCCAATGAAACGTATCCTGACATCATCAATAAACCTGCTTCTCTCAAAATAAGACGATTCTTTTCCTATTGACAATAAGCCCGTGGTTGTTTTAGGAGGAGATATTAAATTTTGATACAAATTACCAATATTTGATATACAGATCAAGAGCTTCCGGAATTAAAATCGCTACTCTTTTGGCCATTCTTTTGTGGATACAACTTTTGCTTTCAGGCACAAATTATGGCTTGTCCCTATAAAACAATCTTAATGTTTCCAAAAGTTTACACATAGGAGGACAGAAAAATGGAGCATGATTACAATACAGGCTACGAGCTTGAATTTGAAAACAGAACCTTGCCCTATATTTTGGAAAACAGAGCAAAGGAATTGGGTGACAAAACTTATTTCATGTATCAGGACCAGAGAGTGAGTTACAGGGAATTGGATAAAAATGTGAACAGAATTGCCAATACTTTGCTCGAAATGGGCATTCTGAAGGGTGACAAGGTCTGTTTTATGATGAAGAACTCAATCGAATTCATCTATTCATGGTTTGCTCTTGGGAAAATAGGCGCTGTTATGGTTCCCATGAACCCAACCCTGAAGGGTAAATTGTTGGAGTACATCATCAACAACTCGGATTCGACGCTTGCGTTTGTAGACAACGATCTTTTGGAACGGATTAAGTTCATCGAAAATGATATCAAACAGATTAGAAGATTAGTCGTGGTTAGAGAAAATCCAGATTTCAAGGAAAAGGTCGCACTTTCCAATGCTCAGCTAATGGATTTTGAAGATCTGGTGAAAGGTTCGGAATTACCTCCCCGTGTCACCATCAAACCACAGGATCCCATGTCTATTCTATACACGTCCGGAACCACGGGTCCTTCAAAAGGCGCTATTTTGAGCCACCATTACTATTATTACAATCTTATATCAGCCATTCATTGGATGCGTCATACAGAAGATGATGTTTTATATACCTGCCTGCCCTTTTTCCATGCCAATGCATCCATCTGTTCCGTATATACAGCATTGATGGCTAAGGCTACATTCGCCATGGGCAAGCGCTTTAGTCTTACCACTTTTTTGGATGAGATTGCGATTTATAAAGCCACCCATACCAATGTGATGGGCTCTATTTTGGTTTTGTTAATGAAGCAGGAACCGAAACCTGATGATGCACACAACACGCTAAAGGTTATTAACTCAGTGCCCCTTATCCCTGAATCGCTGGAGTTTGAAAAGCGTTTTGGCGTGAAACTCATCGGTATGTTTGGGGCAACAGAAACCTGTATCTGTATTGCCTCTCCTTTTGGTGAAGTAACCAAGCCGGATTCCTGCGGCAAGGCCTTGCCCCAATACGATTGCCGCATATTTGACGATAACGACATGGAATGTGCGCCTGGGGTCAAGGGAGAAATCGTCGTACGCGGCAAGGAGCCGTTTATCCAGATGGAAGGCTATTACAATATGCCTGAAGCAACCCTGAAGACCTTTCGCAACCTGTGGTACCACACAGGCGATTTTGGGATGAGAGATGAAAACGGTTATTTTTATTTTTTAGACAGAAAGAAAGATGCCATTCGGAGAAGAGGTGAAAATATTTCCTCTTACGAAGTGGAAGAGGTTGCAAAATCACATCCGGCGGTATTGGAATCGGCAGCAGTTGCGGTTAAAGATGCGGAAATGACAGAAGATGAGGTTAAGATATGTGTCATTTTAAAAGAGGGTCAAAAGTTAGCGCCGGAAGAGTTGATCAGTTTTTGTAAAGAACGAATGGCCTATTACATGGTACCGCGCTATGTTGATTTTATGGATGAATTTCCGAAGACACCCAATCAAAAGATTCAGAAATTTATACTCAGAGACAAAGGACTGACATCGGAGACCTGGGATAGGGAAAAAGCCGGCATGAAAGTCGAAAGATAAAGGGTGAAAACATAAGCGGCAACGATGTTTTGAGGTTTTTCAAAGAGTTATTATTAGACAAAATCAAATTCGAAAATTGACATTAATATATATAAGGGAAATTTATTATTAGAAAGAATAACTATGGATATCAAAAAAGTCGTTTGTATTCAATGTCACAATGCTTGCAGGTTGGCTGCAACAGTCGAGGAGGGCAGACTGATCTCGGTGGAGCCAGACGAAGATTTTCCCGGAACTAAGTCTTCATACTCGATCACCAAAGGCTGTCCTAGACGCAGGAATGTGATCGAGTATTTTTATCATTCTGGTCGGTTGAACTATCCTTTGAAGCGTGTTGGCGGGCGAGGAGAAAACCGATGGCAGAAAATATCATGGGATGATGCTTTCGTTGAGATCGGAGAACGCATGAGAGCAATCATTGATCAACATGGCCCTGAAGCCATTGCAACCACCAGCGGTACCGGCAGGACCCATGACGAAATCAGACAACGGTTTTTTAATCTCCTGGGTTCCCCCAACCACACCGGCGCAGGCCAGATCTGCTACGGCCCTTTTTGCGTGATGAGCCATGTTCTCTATGGCTGGCGAGTCTTTCCTGTGGCGCGGTCCAATACCGGTTGTGTGCTGCTATGGGGTGGCGGCGGGCCCCGTTACTGGGACGTATTCTGGAAAGCCGCTAAAAATGCCCGCAAAGAAAATGGTGCCAAAATAATCGTCATCGACCCGCGAAAAATGGACTCCGTAAAGCATGCTGATTTGTGGCTTCAAATCCGCCCCGGGACTGACACAGCCTTGGCCCTCGGCATGATAAATTACATCCTTACAGAAGGGTTGTACGATAAGGATTTTGTGCAGAACTGGTGTCATGGGTTTGATGAGCTTAAGGAGCGGGTCGCGCAATACCCCCTTGATACAGTTTCAACCATCACCTGGATCCCAGAGGAGAAGATTCGCCAGGCAGCAGAGTGGTACGCAACGCTGAAACCCGGTGTGACCAACCACGGGATGGGGCTAGAACATTTGGCCAACTCCATCGAGGCCCTGCACGCCTTTTTTGCGTTGGCCGCCATTTGTGGCAATATTGATGAAAAAGGCGGTGACATCTTTACAAATCCCTATCCCGGGATGATTCACGAGCAAGAAATTGCAGCCCATGACAGGCTTTCCGAAAAACAAAAGGATAAAACTTTAGGGCTTGAACGTTTTCGGCTCATGTCTCACAAAGGCTTTGACCTGACTCAGCACCACGTGAGACGCGTGTGGGGAAATGAAGCCTTTGCGCGAAGCTCGTATGAAGTTTTTGCCCACGGGCCTACCATCTACCGAGCCATCCTCAGTGGCCAACCTTATCCGGTAAAGGGCATGATTACTCTTTCCAGCAATCCCATGGTCACGGCACCCAACACAAAGCTTGTCTATGAAGCGCTTAAGAGCTTGGAATTATATGTAGTAGTTGATTTTTTTATGACGCCCAGCGCCCAGTTGGCTGATTATGTGCTGCCGGCTACCACTTATTTGGAAAGGCCTTGGCTCTGGTCCTATTCTGGAGTTATGGGAAGTGAACGAGCCATGCCCAAGACCTTAAACGGACAATATGACAGACGAGACGATTATGATGTCTGGCGTGGACTGGGACTGCAGCTGGGTCAGGAGGACGACTGGCCGTGGGAAACCCTGGAGGACCATTATGATTATCGGTTGAAGCCCATCGGGATAACTTTTAGAGAATTTATGGCTCAAGGCGGAGTTCTCTCATCACCCAAAGAGTATAAGCGTTACGAGAAAGAAGGCTTCGCAACCGCCACAGGGAAGATCGAGCTTTATTCAAAGTCTCTGGAAGCATTAGGCTATGATCCGTTGCCTCAATTTCACGAGCCACCGGAAAGCCCCAATAGCCGCCCGAAAGTGGCAAAGGAGTATCCCTTTATCCTTATCACCGGGGGACGGCATCAACCCTATTATCATTCGGAGCACCGACAGGTCAAATCCATGCGAAAAATGCATCCTGATCCCATCATGCAGATTCACCCGGAAACAGCCAAGGAACTGGGTATCAAAGATGGGGATTGGGTCTGGATTGAGTCACCTATGGGGCAAAGTCAAGCAGAAATGCAAAATTTTTGATGGGATCGATCCCCGGGTGGTTCATGCGCAGCACGGGTGGTGGTTTCCAGAGGAAGATGGTGCCGAACCTTCCCTTCATGGGGTCTGGAAGTCTAACATCAACGTTTTGACGGATGATGATCCTGATGTCTGCAACCCGATTAGTGGCGGATGGCCACTTCGTGGGCTCCTTTGTAAAGTGTATAAGGCCGGCGGTTTTTAATTTCAGAATATGAAATTTTGGTAGAATTTTTTCTTGACAAAAAAATTGAATCAATTACGAAGGTATTAAAATCTGATAAAAAATATCAAAATTAGATAAATAGCAACATTTTTTAATTCTCCGTTAAGTTTGTCAGTATACCTAAAATTCCTAAGTGCCTTGAACTTCAATAAAATGAGGGGTGCTTGCATAAAATATAATTGAGCGGGTCTAAAAAATAACGTCTCTACTTAGCAAATTGGTTCAGTGAGACTCGTGGTGATTTTAGTATTAACACTCATCCTTTTTAATTAAACTAAACATATTCTAAAATCTAAATTCAAAGCACTGTAGAATGAAAGTGTTTTAGATTTTACAATCTAAAACAAAAGGGGAGGGTTAAACATGGAAAGTTTTGATACCAAAAGGTTTGAGATTGATTTTGCTAATAGGACATTGCCTTATCTTGTTGAAAGCAGGGCCAGGGAATTAGGAGAAAAGGTTTTCTTTATGTTTGAGGAGCAAAGGGTGAGTTACCGGCAACTGGATGAGAATTCAAACAAGGTTGCCAATTCTCTGCTCGATATGGGCGTGAAAAAGGGCGATAAGATATGTTTCATGATGAAAAACTCAATTGAATTTATTTATTCCTGGTTTGCCTTGAGTAAGATTGGTGCCATTATGGTTCCGGTGAATCCCACCCTGAAAGGAAATTTGCTTCAATATATCATTGATAATTCGGATGCAACAGTTGCTTTTGTAGATAATGACTTGTTGGAACGGGTAAAATTCATAGAAGCTGATATTAAAAAGATCAATAGAATCGTAACTGTTGAAGAGAACCTCGAATACAATGAAGAGGTTAAGTTCAAAGACATTAAGTTATTAGATTTTAAAGATTTAATGACAGGATCTACCTCTGCACCAGACATATTGATCCATCCGTCGGATATCATATCCATCCTGTACACCTCTGGAACCACCGGTCCTTCAAAGGGGGCTATGTTGAGCCATCATTACTATTATAACACGGCATGGTCTGCAATTTATTACATGCAACATTCAGAGGAAGACATTTTATATTCCTGTTTACCCCTTTTCCATGCGAATGCTTCTATGTCTTCCTGCTACACCGCCCTTCTATCCAAGGCATCTTACGCCATGGGCAAGCGCTTTAGTCTGACCACCTTTTTAGATGAGATAGCGATGTACAAGGCCACCCATACCAATGTGATGGGCTCTATTTTAGTTTTATTAATGAAGCAGGAGCCGAAACCTGATGATGCCAAAAATACCTTGAAGGTGGTCAACTCAGTTCCGTTGATTCCTGATGCTTTGGAATTTGAAAAGCGATTTGGCGTAAAGCTTATCGGTATGTTTGGTGCAACAGAGACAAGCATCTGCATTGCTTCTCCTTTTGATGTGGTAACCAAGCCGGATTCCTGCGGTAAGGCTTTGCCCCAATACGATTGCCGCATATTTGACGATAACGATATGGAATGTGCGCCTGGGGTAAAGGGTGAAATCGTCGTACGCGGCAAGGAGCCGTTTATCCAGATGGAAGGCTATTACAATATGTCTGAAGCGACCCTGAAGACCTTTCGCAATCTATGGTACCACACGGGTGATTTTGGGATGAGAGATGAGGACGGTTATTTTTATTTTTTAGACAGAAAGAAAGATGCTATTCGGAGAAGAGGTGAAAATATTTCCTCTTACGAAGTGGAAGAGGTTGCAAACTCACATCCGGCGGTATTGGAATCGGCAGCAGTTGCGGTTAAAGATGCGGAAATGACGGAAGATGAGGTTAAGATATGTGTCATTTTAAAAGAGGGTGAAAAGTTAGAAGCGGAAGAGTTGATCAATTTTTGTAAAGAACGAATGGCCTATTACATGGTACCGCGCTATGTTGACTTTATGGATGAATTTCCGAAGACACCCAATCAAAAGATTCAGAAATTTATACTCAGAGACAAAGGACTGACCTCTGAGACATGGGACAGAGAAAAAGCCGGTATTAAAGTCGGAAGATAATAGGTTTATCGACCTTCTTTGTAAAGGATTGAAAATAAGGGAGGATTTTATGTTTGATAAAAAGTTTTTAGAAGAGCTTAGCAGCAGGAAAAAAGAGTGGGAAAATACGACTCTTAAAGGTTCCTTGGAAAAGCCTGGTGAAAGAAAAAAAGATTTCCAAACGGACTCTCAGATACCGATTAATCGATTGTACACACCATTGGATCTTGATCAGATCAATTTTGATTACTTCAAAGATACTGGATTCCCTGGAGAATATCCATATGTGAGAGGCTTAGACCCTTTAGTGTATCGGGGCAATTTTTGGGTGATGATGCAATATAGTGGTTTTGCCTCGGCAGAGGAGACCAATAAACGGTTCAAATATGTATTAAGTCAAGGCGCGACCTCTTTTTCTATCGCTTTGGATCTCCCGACGCATAAAGCGTTGGATTCGGATGATCCATTAGTTGAAGGGGAGGTGGGCAAGACAGGTGTTCCAATTGATTCGCTAAAAGATATGGAAATTATTTTTGACGGAATTCCTCTTGATGCTGCGGATATGTTTATTTGTGTGGCTATGTCTACGGGTCCGATCATACTGAGTTTGTTCCTCGCATTAGCTGAAAAGAACGGCGTCGACCCCAACTCGTTTGGATTATTTCTAACGAATGAGTCCTTGATGGAATTTGCTTGCAGGGGAACCCAGTTCACCACACCAGCCGGTCATCAAAAACTTTCAACAGATGTGGTTGAGTACTGCACAAGATATCACCCCAATTTTTCACCTTTACAAATTTGTGGATATCATGCCCGCGAAGCGGGAGCCACCGCCATTCAGGAATTAACATTTCCTCTTGCTAATGCAATAGCCTATATCGAGGAAATGGGCAAACGTGGATTTTCTATCGATGACTATGCAGGAAATTTTTCTTGGTTTTTTTCTTCATCTCTTGAACTATTTGAGGAAGTAGCAAAATTCAGGGCATTTAGGAAAATTTGGGCGAAATTGGCAAAAGAACGCTTTGGAGCAAAAAATCCAAGAACATTAAATGCTCGCATAATGATATATACGGGTGGAAGCAATCTGACACGACAACAACCTCAAATTAATATGGTTAGGACGACTATCCAGGCATTGGGGGCTGCGTTGGGCGGTGCGCAATGGATGAATCTTTCCTCCTTTGATGAGGCATATCAAACACCAACAGAAGACGGGGCCAGGGTTGCTCTGAGAACTCAACAGATACTTGCGCATGAAACGGGGATCACCAAAACAGTCGATCCTTTGGCAGGATCTTATTATGTGGAACACCTAACCAAAGAGATTGAAGAACAAGTTTTCGCCTATCTCGCTAAAATTGAGAAGATGGGTGGTGCTGTTAAAGCGATCGAACAGGGCTTCTATCAGTCCGAAATTCATGAGCATGCCTATAGATATAACCGTGAATTAGATGAAAAAGAAAGGATTAAAGTCGCTGTTAATGAATACGAGATGGAGGAGAAGGTAAAAGTTACTCCATTGAAATATGACCCAGACGCAGAAAGAAAAACGGTTGAGAGACTTAAGAAATTGAAACAGGAAAGAGATAATAAAGAAGTAGAAAAGAGGCTAAATTTATTAAAACAGGTCACCGAAAAAGGTGACAACGTTATTCCTGCTGTAATCGATGCAGTAAAGGCTTATGCGACATTTGGAGAGATAGGGGAAGTTTTCAGACAGGTCTACGGGCCATATGTAGAACAAGCCGTTCATTTTTAGGAGGATAAAAATATGGAGAGAAAAAAAAGAATTGTGATTGCAAAACCTGGCTTAGATGGTCATGACAGGGGCGCCAAAGTGATTGCGCGGGCGCTAGCTGATGCCGGATTTGAAGTCATTTACACCGGAAAGTTCCAGACCCCTCAACAGATCGTAGCAGCTGCTATACAGGAGAATGCCGATGGTATCGGGGTCAGCATTCTCTCTGGAGCACATCATACTCAGTTTAGAAAAATTTTGGAGCTTTTGAAGAAAGAAAAAGCTGATGATATAGTTGTATTCGGTGGAGGGGTTATTTTGGATGAAGATATTCCAAAGTTAAAGGATTTGGGAGTTGCTGAATTTTTTACCCCGGGAACTCCAACATCTAAGATCATTGAATTTGTTCAAAACATAAAAGTTCGATCTTAATGTTTAAGCAGGACTGGATAAATTCGAAATGCTTAGTGTAAAACAACTCAATATTTACTATGGTCGTGTCCAGATATTATGGGACATCTCATTTGAAATTAAGGAAGGAGAGATCTGTGCTATTGTAGGAGCCAATGGAGCAGGAAAATCCACATTGTTAAATGCCATTTCGAGAATTCTTCCAATTAAGTCGGGAAGTATAAGTTTTAATGGTAATGAAATTAACCGTTTTCTGCCTCATCGGATAGTTGAGCTGGGCCTTATTCAAGTTCCTGAAGGAAGAAGATTGTTCCCCTCTTTGACCGTATTAGAGAATTTAGAACTAGGCGCTTATCAGGGGGAGGCAAAGCAAAAGCGAAATAAAACGCTGGGAAAAGTATATAACCTTTTTCCTATCTTGAACAACAGGAAAAACCAAACCGCCGGGACCTTAAGCGGTGGTGAGCAACAAATGTTAGCTATTGGTCGTGCGCTGATGTCTCTTCCAAAGCTATTGATGCTCGACGAACCCTCACTGGGCCTGGCACCTTTAATTGTGCAACAGATGTTTGAAGTTATAAAAGAACTCAATGAGACTGGAATGACTATTTTATTGGTGGAACAGAATGCCCGTAAGGCGCTCTCGATTTCAGATGTCGGTTTGGTAATTGAAAATGGTAAAATAACCATCAAAGGAAAGGGTGCGGAAATCGCTAACAATGAGTACACAAAGAAAGCTTTCTTGGGGATGTAAACAGTAAATCCGGATTATAAAAGTAAGGAGGTGATATTATACGAAATGCAATCATAGAAGGATATGATGTAATTTAAAATTTGGGTGATTCTCATATGGCAAAACAAATTCGAAAGGGGGAATAAACATGAAAAAATATTATTGGATAAGGCCGTCGATAGTCTTAACCGTTATGGTTATTTTCAGCGCAGCTGTCATCTTATCTTTGCCTGCATCTGCAGCGGAAAAGGAGATAAAGGTTGGTTTACTTTATCCGGTATCGGGCCCAGTTGCCTCAATTGGACAGCTTTGTGTCAATGGCCATAAATTTGCGGTTGATAAAATTAATGCGCAAGGAGGTATTAAATCTTTAGGGGGAGCAAAAATCAAATTAGTGATCGCTGATACTGAGGGAAAAGGGGAAGTCGGAATGGCTGAAACCGAGAAATTAATAAAGAATGAAAATGTAGTTGCTATATTTGGCGCTTATCAGAGCGGGGTCACTTTCCCTACAACCCAAGTCGCAGAAAAATACAAAACTCCTTTTCTTGTAGGCCAAGCCGTTGCTGATCCAATTACCGACCGTGGGTTTAAATACACCTTTCGCACCCAATTTAAAGGATCCTGGAACGCTATAGGAACTTTAGATATTTTGAAGTGGCTTGGAGAAAAAAGCGGCAAGCCAGCGAAAACGGTAGCTTTGCTGTACGAAGATACGCTTTGGGGGCAATCAACTGCAAAAACGTGGAAAAAAAAGACACCCGACTATGGCTTAAAAATAGTAGGTGATTTTCCATACTCTAAATCTGCAACTGATCTATCGCCCACCATTACCAAAATAAAGGCTTTAAAACCTGATGCGCTCCTTCAGATTTCCTATACAACCGATGCTATTCTATTAACCCGGACAATGTATGAATTGGGTTTAAATACGAGTGCCAGAATTCCTTCCGGAGGAGGACATTCGGACCCAAGATTTCTTGAAGCTGTAGGAGACATGGCCGAAAATATAATTGTTAATTTAATGTGGCACCACACTTTGAAAGGTCCGGGGACAAAGGTTCAGGATACCAACGCAGCATTCAAGAAAATATACGGAGACGACCTGGACGATTATTCGGCAAGCGCCTATAGCATTACATGGGTTTTAAAAGATGCCTTGGAAAGAGCGGGCTCTACGGATAAGGAAAAGCTTAGAGATGCAATTTCGAAGACAAATATCGATATTCATAATTCCCCCAGTATTTATCCCTATGCTCTAAAGTTTGATAAGACCGGTCAGGATCCCGTTGCCACAGGGGTGGCAACCCAATACCAGAATGGGAAGCAGGTTCTTATTTGGCCCGAAGAGTTTGCAGCAGCTAAACCAGTTTTTCCAATGCCAACATGGAAAGAGAGAGGATTGAGAAAATAGCTAGAATTAAACGTAGAAGAAGTAAATAAAATGGGGAAGAATATCCTATTAATATGAGGGTATTCTTCCCTATAATCTAATACTTATTTATTCCAGAAAGGAATTTCTATTGAGTTCAGTAGAATTTTTTCAAACCTTAGCTAGTGGAATATTAACTGGCGGGCTTTTTGCGTTGGTAGCTGTAGGATTGACTATGATCTTAGGTGTTTTAAAGATTATTAATTTTGCACATGGAGAGTTCTTAATGCTCGGCATGTATCTAGCTTATTTTTGTTTTGAAAAGCTGGGTATAGATCCGTATTTGACTTTATTGATATCTGTTCCGGTTTTTTTTCTCTTCGGGATGATCATACAACGCATTTTAATTCATCCGGTTTTAGATTCTCCCATGGAAATTCAAATTCTGATAACCTTGGGTTTATTTTTCTTTTTGCAGAACATGGCGCTTTTTCTATTTTGACCCCACTTAAAATCCATTAAAACTGAATATGCACGGATAATAATTACAATTGGAAGCGTCAGCTTCTCAAGCACGCGTTTAATTATGTGTCTAGGCGCAATTATTATTACCGTTATTTTGTACATATTTTTGAAAAAGAGTGATTTAGGCAAGGCAATTCGGGCATGTTCCGAAGAAAGCCGAGGAGCAATGCTCGTTGGAATCAATGTTAAAAAAGTATATATGGTGGCGTTTGGTATTGGTACGCTTGCGCAGGTGCTGCGGGTACCTTGTTAATGCCAGTCTATTATGTAGACCCGTATATCGGTTTAACATTTATCCTGACGGCTTTTGTTGTGGTTGTCCTCGGAGGAATGGGAAATTACATTGGAGCGCTGGTTGGCGGTTTCATAATTGGATTAGCAGAAGCATTTGGTTCAATTATATATGCTGCTTCGATGAAACAGCTGTTTACTTTTATCATTTTTATATTAATTCTTTTATTAAAACCCACAGGCTTGTTCGGGACAAAAAGGACCTAATTAGAGGATGAAATTTGGAAATCTAAAAGCTTACTCTATCTGGTTTGTGGTGCTCATTATTTTTTTGATTTTGCCGCTTTTCCTTAGCAGCTATTTTTTGCATATTATGATTTTTATTTTTTTCTATGCTTACTTGTCTCAGTGTTGGAATATATTATCCGGCTATGCAGGACAGTTTTCTCTAGGTCATGCTGCCTTTTTCGGTATCGGTGCTTATACATCTAGTCTCCTTTTTACTCATTTGAATTTGACTCCGTGGGTCGGGATGCTGATTGGAGCATTGGCGGCTCTGGAGTTTGGATTATTCATCGGCCATGTTTGTTTCCGCTTTGGTTTGAAGGGAGCATACTTCGCTTTAGCAACTATTGCATTTGCAGAGATTTTAAGAATTTTGTTCATTAATTCCTCAACAATGGGAGGTGCGCAAGGCATATTGATACCTTTAAAGGGGAATTCACTGTATCTTCTCCAATTTGATGATAAACTTCCTTTTTATTACTATGCTTTTATAATGATGGTCATCTCAATTGTTATCGTATACTGTATTGAACGTTCGAAAATTGGTTATTATTTTAAGGCTATTCATCAGAATGAAGATAGTGCCCAGGCGCTTGGAATAAATACAAAAAAATACAAAGTATTGGCAGCTGGTTTAAGTGCTTTTTTGACAGCTTTTGGAGGAACATTTTATGCCCAATACATTATGTATATTGAACCGAACACAACATTTGGGGCGTTTGTATCATTCGAAATAATGCTCAGAAGTATCATCGGAGGTATGGGGACCATTGCTGGGCCCATTATTGGGTCTTTTATCCTAACTCCCCTCGGTGAGATTACCCGTGCGGTGTTAGGGGGAAAAAGTGGTATACATCTCGCGGCTTATGGCGCAATTTTGATCCTCGTGTGCCTATTTATGCCCAGAGGAGTTTACCCATGGATTCGAAAATTATTAAGTCGGTTTGCATTGATAAAATAGTGCAAGAGCAGACATTAAAATAAATTCAAAATTTAAGTTAGATTATTATATTTATTCTTTAATTGGATAGTTAGGAGGAACTCATGGAACAAAAGAGAGTCGCATTAGTCGCGGCAGGGATAACAAGGTTTGGTAAGAGAAAAGCAACATTTCGAGATTTGATCGCTGAAGCCGGGAAAGCAACATTCGATAATAATAAAAATATATCGCCAAAGGATGTAAAGGCTTTCATTATTTCAACAGTTTACCCGGAAAGATCGGCGTTTCAAGGTCACCCAGCGCCCTTGGCCGCTGAGTGGTGTGGAGTGAGACCAACCGAATTTCATGAACGTGTAGAGAATCAGTGTGGCAGTGGAACATCTGCCATAAGGACAGCCTACGCCGCAATTGCAAGCGGCCTGACTGATTTGGTGATGGTTATAGGGGTAGAGAAAATAATGGTGCCCTCACATATGGAAATTTTTCTCAATGCGATGGGAGGCACCGACCGGGAATGGGAGGGGTGTTACGGTGTAACGCCTCCACCTTTATTTGCAATGGTGGCACAAGCTCACATGAAAAAGTACGGGACCACAGAGGAGCAATTAGCCATGGTCTCTGTTAAAAACCACAATCATTCTCTCAATAACTCATTTGCACACCATCAAAAAGGGGCGACCTTAGAACAGGTTATGACATCTCGGATGATAGCGGCACCGTTGAAATTGTTTGACTGCTCCACAAACACTGATGGAGCTGCCGGTGTGATTGTAGCATTAGAGGATAAGGCCCGGGATTTGACGGATAAACCGGTATATATCTTGGGAACAGCCCAAGTGAATGATGGGTATCCCTGGGCAAATTATCCGAAAGATTGGTCTTCATGGCCCTCCTTAAAATTAGCTGCAGAAAATGCTTACAAAATGGCCGGCATCGGTCCAAAAGATGTTGATGTGGCGGAAATCCACGACTGTTTTACGATATCTGAAATTATTGAGTACGAGGAATTGGGATTCTGCAAAAAGGGAGACGGTGGCGGCTTTATTGAAGAGGGGCTTTCAGATTTTGGTGGAGAAGTCGTGGTTAACCCCAGCGGGGGTCTTATTGCTTGTGGCCACCCTTTTGGCGCGACAGGCATAAGACAGGGCTATGAAGCCTTTTTACAATTAAGAGATGAGGCTGGTGAAAGACAGGTCGATGGTGCAGAGGTTTTTTTAGGTCATAACCTAAGCGGTCTTGGGGAACACCACATTTTGGTTTACGGGAGGAATTAAAAAATGGAAGAAAAGAAATACAAAGAATATATTGTAGATCCGAATGTGTACCTTTGTGACCCAGTGCCCCAGCAGACTCAAGATCAAAACAAAGTTTATCTCTTTTATGATCATCTCCGTGAGGGGAGATTGACCACGACTAGGTGCCAAGATTGCGGCCATATCACATGGCCACCTAAAATAATTTGTAACGAATGCATATCTGATAAAATAGAATGGATTGATTTCCCTCCCACTGGGAAAATATATGCTTTTACGGTTCAAGTTGGGGGAGTCCCTCCTGGATTTGAAGCTCCGCTTGTCTATGCATTAATTGATTTCGACAATGGCGTCAGGGTTATCAGCCCGCTCATCGATACAAATCCGGATAAAGTACATGTTGGGGATGAAGTTGTTTTAAAAGTTGTAGAAGCCCCTCGGGACAGAGTACTCTTCTTCTTTAAATTGAAAGAATAACCTGGGTCGAATCATAAATTAGTACAAATAGTCAACTATCAGTTGAGGCTTAACAGAGAACAAGCGTCTGTTCTATAGACCGTGAAAAAAAGAGTGTAACTATTGTGAGTTTTTAAGCCGTTTAAGAAATTCTCTTAATGCAGGAAAAAATAGAGGAATAATATGGCTTTTCTCGAAGTAATTAATATGGATAAAAACTTTGGCGGTCTTACTGCTGTGAGTGATAGTAGTTTTCATGTTAAAGAAGGCGAGATATTAGGCCTGATCGGTCCTAATGGAGCTGGGAAAACCACTATCTTTGACCTAATTACAGGATTTCTTAAACCTGACAACGGTGCGATCATATTTAAAGGCGAAGAAATTCAAGGTCTCGAGCCTCATGAAATATGTAAAAAAAGGTGTTACTCGGACTTTTCAGTCTGCGCAGACTTTCCCCCATATGACAACGCTTGATAATGTCATGGTTGGGGGGTTTGTTCATGATCGAAATATAGCGAATGTAAGAAAGTTAGCCTTTGAAATCTTGGATTTTACGGGTTTAAATGAACAGAAAGATAAAACGGCAGAGAATCTAACGATAGGCGATTCGCGGCGTCTGGAAATTGCTAAAGCATTAGCTGTCAAACCATCTCTTTTGCTGTTAGATGAAGTTTTTGCGGGTTTAAACGCGACCGAAATGGAAGAAGTAATTGAAATTATAAAACAAATACGGGAAAAAGGGATCACGGTATTTATAGTTGAACATGTAATGCATGCTGTTATGTCCTTATCTGACCGGGTTATCGTTATTAATTATGGAGTAAAGATAGCTGAGGGTGAGCCTCAGGAGGTGACAAAAAATGAAAAAGTGATCGAGGCTTATCTTGGGGAAGAATATATGGTCAGCTGACAGAATAGCCAAGGAAAAGCCTAAAGGGTGCTTTTTATTGGAGGTAGAGGAATGGTTCAAGTTTTGAGTGGGGCAGAAAGTTTAT
>PVMS01047449.1_pt1 | contig 17390 bp, 14 predicted proteins | sample 1853461 | NCBI WGS metagenome assembly PVMS01 (sample SAMN08582032, study PRJNA380276) | Marine sediment metagenome, whole genome shotgun sequencing project. | isolation source: ocean sediment barecode stripped | collected 2017 | reverse complement strand
GATCAGCATGTTCGTCGGGCCGTACGACGTGATATTGCCGGACGGGGACTTGAACCGTCCGAGAAGGGTGGTGACGTCCTCGGCCGACACGTTCTCCAGATGATGGATGCGCGTGATGTAGCGGTCGGACGAAGTCATCGGGCTGCCGTCCTCGTAGATCGGGAGCGGCTGCCGCTCGACGTTCGTGGATTCGACGATCTTTAGGTATCGACCCGCGGGCACGACCGTCAACCCATTCACTTGGAGGACGGACAAGAACGCCTGGTACGCCTCTGCGACGGTCACCTTGGTCGGGGCAAATACCGTGGCTTTGATCGCCCGTAGCTTCGTCGGCAGGATGAAGCGACGCCCAGTCATGTTCGAGATCAAGCGAACCAAGTCGGGCAGCTCCGCGTCTTCGAGGTTGAACGTCACCCGCGTTCGCGGCGACATCGCCTTGAACTCGACCCCCGTTTCGAATTGCGGCAGCTCGTTTTCCAGCTCTTCGGGTTCTTCCGCGGCAGGCTTGGCCTTCGGGTCTGCCTTCGCGGCCGGCCGAAGGGGCACCGGCAGGGTGGGAATCCGCGCGGGCGGGGTTTTGGGCTTGGCTTCGTCCTGTTGAGCGATCGCGCGGTGCCCCGCGCTCAGCAGGAGCGAGCCAACGATCAAGCAAATGAGCTGTTTTCTAGAAATCACGATTCATTCCCCGCCTGCATTTCCCTGGGTGGCGTCTCATTCAATGTTGTACTCGATGGTCATTTCGTTGTTCTGCCGCTTGATCGCGAGTGTCAGCTTGTTGGCGGTCCGCAAGACCGAATACGCTTCGAGTGCGGTGTCTGGGCTCGTCATGTCGAAACCGTTGATCGTTCGCAGCATGTCGCCGTTGCGAACTCCGAGGCGACCGAGCAAACTGGTTCGGCGAATGCCGTAGAGCTTGACCCCGACGACACGTCCATTCTCGTCGTGCGGAATGACGCGTGCGGTCTTCATTAGGCTGCCCTGATTCGCTAGTGCTTTGTCGACCAAGCTACGTTGGATCTTGAACTTGGTGTCGCTGATCTTTTCAATGCCCTCGTCGAGCTCTTGATTGGTGAGTCCCGCGTTGCGCCCGTGCGCCGCCTTGGTCGCAGGGGTGGCCTTCTTGGCTGGCGTTGCCGGCCGAGAAGCGGCTCCCTCTTCCTCTTCGAACATCAGCAGTTGGCACGCTCCGCCCGACCCACTCACGATGACGCTCGCTGAGTGCACCGCCAACACACGTGAGCCGTCGACGCTCGAGCCTTCGCGGTAGAGCATGGTCTTTCCGTCGCTCGACCCCGCGATCGCGGCGAAGGACCATTCGGGATAACCTGGGCTCATCACCGAGCCGACGAGGCGCAACTTGCCCGTACAGGTCGGGGCGGGCTGGCTGGGATCCCATTCTTCCATGGGTTCACCATCGGGACCCACGGTCGCCTCGGGAAGCGGCTCCGCCGTCAGGTCGCCCCGCGCCGAGTCGAAAATGTTCCTCCGGAGGATGATGGCGGCGTCCCGCCTACGCAGGAACTCCGCAATGCTCGTTGGCGTAGGCCTGCTCGGTGGCTGTTCCGCAGTAGGGTCCGACGCCAGTAACTCCGACGCCAGAACGCGGGTCGTCCCTTGCGCCAGGAAGAAAGCGCATAGGGCCAGCGTTGCGAGGATAATCGCAGTCGAGAGTCGTCTTTCGCGCGGAGTTGCCACCGCTGGTTACTAGAGCAACCCCCGTGCCGAATTGGAGCGACAGAAACCGTAGTGATTTCACGCCTGCGGGACCAATTCGCCCGTGCCTTCGTGGACAACGTGGCGGGCTTGATCCCCGACAATTGACAAAATGACACCCAGGGGGGCTCTGCTGTTCAGGCAGCCTCGTCGCCCTTCTCGGCGCCGAGCTTGCGATAGATCGTCCGCGCTGAAATTCCAAGGAGCTGCGCGGCGAGCTGCTTGTCCCCAGAAGTGTGTTGCAACGTGCCCTGGATCACCCGTCGCTCGACTTCGCTCAAGGGCGTCCCAACCGGGAAGCTGAAGGCGTCGACCTCGGGTTCGGCGCGCGCCACGGGGTCGGGCAGATCGGCGAGCTTGATGACACCGCTCTTGTTTAGAACGACCGCCCGTTCGATCACGTTCTGAAGCTCTCGGACATTGCCCGGCCAATCGTATGCGACGAGTTGTTGAATCGTATCGCGTTCGACCGCCAGAGGTCGCTTCTTGTTCTTAGCGCAGTACTTCTCGACGAAGTGCTCAGCCAGCAGCGGAATGTCTTCGCGCCGCGCGCGCAGTGGCGGGCTGGTCAGCGCGATCACGTTGAGCCTGTAGTAGAGATCTTCGCGGAACTCTCCACTCTCGACTGCGGCGTGAAGGTCGCGATTCGTGGCCGAGATCAGCCGGAAGTCCGCCTTCTTGGTTTGGCCGCCGACCGGCTGATACTCGCCATCTTGAAGAACTCGCAGCAGCTTTACCTGCACCGCTGCCGATAGCTCACCGATTTCATCCAGGAACAACGTCCCGCCTTCAGCCTCTGAGATGCGGCCACCGCGCCGCGCGATGGCACCCGTAAACGCCCCTTTTTCATGGCCGAACAGCTCCGACTCGACGATCGTTTCGGGTAGGGCGGAGAGGTTGACGCCGACGAACTTGCTTCTGCCGCTTCGCTCGTGAATGAAGCGCGCGAGCAGCTCCTTGCCAGTCCCGCTTTCTCCTAGGATCAACACGTTCGCGGTCGACGGCGCCGCCTGCGTTGCGATCTCGAGCGCGCTTCGGAGCGACGCTGCAGAGCCGATGATGCTTCGGTCGCTGAGTTGCGACAGCTGTTGCCGGAGGTCTTTGTTCTCGACCACGAGTTGGTGACGCTCCGCTGCCTTGCGAACCGTCTTGACCATCTGCAGCCGCTTCAGGGGCTTCTCGACGAAGTCGTAGGCTCCCGCCCGCATGGCTTCGACCGCCTTCTCTACGGTGCCAAAGGCGGTCATCAGTACGACCTCGGCGTCCGGGACGATCGTCTTGAGCGCCTTGACGAGCTCGATGCCGTTCATGCCCGGCATCATCAGGTCACTGACCACGACGTGCACCGGTTGATGCCGGCATACGTCGAGCGCGTTTCGCCCGCTCGTTGCGGTGAGCACGGAGAACCCCTCGCGCTCGAAGATCCGTCGAAGGGAGTCGATGTTGGACGCCTCGTCGTCGACGACGAGAACCGAGATTTCGGTTGAATCGGTCATGCGGGACTCTCTGGCAAGCTGTGTTGACACTATGTCACGAGATGACAAGTCGTCGAAACTTTGTGACGCAACGTAACTGACTGTAATCACTGATATTACCTCTAGAAAAAACCGCAACGCAGCGGAGCGGTGCTGAAGAACGATGCAATCCGCGGGCCAGATCAGAAGGCAAGGGGCAGCTACCGTCCCTTTAGGGGCAACGGTGTCGGGTTGCGCGCGGTCAGCGGTTTGGCGGTCAGCGGTGTAGGGCCGCTAGTCGGCGTAGGGGATTGCTTCGCAGGCTTCGTGGGCTCCTTGCCATCTCATCAAGGTGGTCTCGGGCCTGCCGTTGTCGTCGTAGGCGATCACGGCGTAGGTCAAGCCGCTGTCCTGGCCGAGGTGCTGGAGGTCCAAGTTGATCATTTTCACCCAGGTGCCGGTGTTCACTAGGATGCGGTCGTTGGGGAGTTGTAGGAATCTTGGTCCGTGGCTGTGGCCGACGATGAGGGTGTGGGCGCCTCGAATCTTGTTGAGCGCTCGAATCGCTCGTTCGTCGTAGCCGCCGCTCGTGATCTCGAGGACCTCTTCGCGAACCAGTCGCGGGAAATTCATGATGCGGTCGCGCCAAGCTTGAATCGTGAAGATGCGGTGTCGGAGGAAATAGACCGTTGAGCGCCACAGGAACTTGAAGACGAAACCCGGGTCCAAGAACACCGACGACCAGAGAAATCGACTCAGCGGCTGGACGCGGTCGATGTGGCTTCGAATTTCTTTGAGTGGGTTCATCACTTCGAGGATCCACAGGCTGCCCCACGGCAGGGCCAACACTTCGGTTCCGTCTCGGCGAGTGCGGGTTATCTGCGAGTAGTCGACGCGGTGAATGCGGTCGAACTGGTGACCGTGTCGGATCTGGATGCCTTCGGGAAGGTAGTAGGTGTCGGACGACGTCACGAAGTGCACCCGCTCTACAGCGTCGCCCGGCGCCACGTATCGAAGAAACAGTTCCTGCACGCCAGAGAACCAAAGCTCGAGGTCGTGGTTCCCAGGAAGATAGGTCATACGGTTTGTGGGCTTCTGCAGAAACTCGCGGAGCGCGCGCACGAACTTCGGGTGCCCCTCGAGGCACTGCTGCAGCTTGGCGATCGCGATGTCTTCGGTCACCTCTAGCGGCCACTCGCCGGCGATCTTCACCTTCAAGAGGTCGAAGATGTCTCCGTTCAGAATCAGCTCGATGCTGCCGTCGGAACCGGCGAGGTCGTCGTAGTAGCCGAGGAGCTCGACGAGGCGATCATCGTGAATGAAATCCTCGAGCGGATTCAGTTGTCCACGCCGGGTTCCCGTCCCGAGATGCAGATCGCTGAGCACCAGCCGAAGCAAAGTCACCGTTCGCAGCCCCCACGTGAGGTTACGCAAAGCGCGGCGATGGGCCAGCTTCCTACAAGCCGCTCGACTTGAGGCTCTGGTTTTGCTCTTCGGTCAGCGGAAGGTGCAGCCCGCACTCCCGTGTTTTGCCGAGGATGCGACCGTCCCGCGGATCCATGTCGGCGGTCGTGGGAATAGTAGAATGATGGTCACCAATCGAGCGGTACCCCTGCTCGACCATCGGATGGTGCGGGAGGTCGTAGCGCTCCATGTAGGCGGTCATCTCCTCGTCGGTCCAGTTCAGGATCGGGTGGATCTTGACGCGGCCGTCTTGCCGGTCGATGCGGCGCAGTCCTGCGCGACGCTCGGTTTGCTCCGAGCGCAGCCCCGCCATCCAGCCCTCCGCGCCGAGCTCACGAATCGCTCGTTGCATCGGCTCGACCTTGTTGATTTGGAGGTAGCGGTTCACCCCCTCTTCCCCTTGCTCCCAGAGCTTGCCATACAGCGCTTCTTGGCGAGCTGGAGACATGGGCGCCGCATAGAAACGAACGTCGAGCTTCAAGCGTTTAATCACCTCTTCCGCGAACTGATAGGTCTCAGGGAAAAAGTAACCCGTATCGACGCAGATGATCGGGGTGCGGGGCGCGACCTTATGCACGAGATGCAGCATCACGGCGGACGTCGCGCCAAAACTGGTGGATGCAATCAGCTTGTCGCCGAACCGCTGCGAGGCCCATTCGATGAGCTCTTCAGCGGTCGAGGCTCCGAGGGCTCGATTCTGTTGATCGAGATCGGTATCGACTGCGGCGACGCGGACAGCTTCCATGGTGACTCGGAGTAACTTGACAAGTCTGGTGCGGGTTTGCAACGCGTCCAGCCCTGGAAAGCTACTCTAAACCCTGAATCCCTCGAAATACAGCGCATTCTGTCCTTCGCCGCACTGATTATTCTTGACCGTGAAGCTAGGGAATCAGCGCAGAGAGACGAATTCCTCCGCGGAGGTGGGGTGAATCCCGATGGTGGCGTCGAAGTGCGCTTTCGTGGCCCCTGCTTTCATGGCGACCGCCAGCCCTTGGATGATCTCGGCGGCTCCGTGGCCGGCCATGTGACAGCCGATCACTCGGTCGTTCGCCGCATCGACGACCAGCTTCACGATGGTGTGTTCGTTTCGTTCGCTCAGGGACAACTTCAGGGGCGTGAAAACCGACTTGTAGACCCGGACGTCTTGGCAACGGTGCCACGCCTCGGCTTCGGTGAGACCCACAGTGGCGAGCTCAGGTTGACAGAATACAGCGGTCGGGATGCTCATGTAGTCGACGCGGTGGTCGCCCTGGCCGTAGAAGTGGTGAGCGAAATGCATGGCCTCGGCGATAGCCACGGGAGTGAGCTGAATGTGATCGGTGACATCACCGACGGCGTGAATGGACGGGACGGAGCTCGTGAAGTCGTCGTCCACGACGATTCCCCCGTGGCGGCCGAGCTCCACACCGATGTCTTCGAGCCCCAGCCCTTCGACGTTGGGCTCGCGGCCGATCGCGAACATGGGAAGATCGGTAGCGAGGACCTCGCCGTTGCTCAACTGAGCCTCGAACGCGGATCCGGTTTTGCGAAGCTCTTCCACGCGGGTTTCGAGAAGGATGTGCATCCCCTTGGCTTCGAGCTCATCGTGAAGGTGGCAACGGAGGTCGCGGTCGAATCCGCGCAAGATCTCGTCTCCCCGGTGAACGAGGGTGACATCCACACCGAGTGCACACAGGACCGAACCGAGCTCGAGCGCGATGTATCCGGCCCCAACCACCAGCATGCGCTTGGGCAACTCATCGAGCGAGAACGCCGCGTTGGAAGTGAGGGCGTGTTCGCTTCCAGGCATTTCCGGCTCGACGGCTCTTCCGCCGGTCGCGATTAGGATCCTCTCGGCCGTGTGCTGGGTCCCCTCGATCTCGACTGCATGCGCGTCGACGAGCCGCGCCCGACCCCTCAACAGATCCACCCCTGCGCCCTCGAGTAGACCCTTGTAGATTCCATTGAGGCGCGTGATTTCACGGTCCTTGTTGGCGCGTAGCGTGGCCCAGTCGAACGACGACTCAGTCGACCACCCGTAGCCCCTCGCGTCCTCGAGGTCGTATGAAAAGTGAGAGCCGTAGACGAAGAGCTTCTTGGGAATACAGCCCACGTTGACGCAGGTGCCGCCCAGGCGATTCAGCTCGGCGATCGCCACCCGTGCGCCGAACTCACTCGCCACCCGTGCTGCCCTCACACCACCGGAGCCCGCGCCAACGACGAAGAGGTCGTAGTCGTATTCAGCCATTCTTGCTCACCTCGAAATTCCCGGGCACAGGTATGGCCGAACGACGTGGCTGTTACCAGCTCGAAAATTCCCGCAGCGCCGCCACCGCTGAAAGTTCAGTGCATCCACCCTGCAGCAAGGTCATCGCGCCCTCCTCGGTGACGCCGACGTAGAGCTCGCGCGATTCGTCCGGCACGAGGGGAACGAGCCTCTCGTTCACTCCCGCCTTCGCCAAGAGTGAGTTCAGGGCACGCACCAAAGCCCGTACCGCAACGGTTCCGTGTTCGGCATCCTCGTCGTCTTCGTCGGTGATGGCACTGAAGTGTTCGCCCGCGCGCAGGACGAGCGGCCCTTCGTCGGTGCCGATTCGTTGGAGCTTCACCGAGGCGATTTCCGGGTTGAGGTTCGCAAGAGAAGAAACCAGCTGATGCGCAGTCACGGAGAGGTAGTCGTTGTGCATGAAGAAGCGGTCGCTGCTGCGTCGGCGGGCCGCGACCGACGCGTCGTCGTTGCCGCGATAGTACAGCCCGAGGATGTCGAGCCGGCGAGAGTCGACCCGGGACTCCTCGAGGTTCGCGGCGATCACGGATAGCTGCGTCGTATCGAGCTCGCACGCGAGCCCCGCGGCGTTGAGGATTCGCACGAAATCCTCATCGCGCTTCGAGTAGGTTGCGCTCTCTTCCCGAGGATGCAGATCCTCGGCCGGCGGCTCGACCGACTCTTTCAGCGACGCTGTCATGACCCCCTTGCAACTTCAGTGTTCAATAAATGATGAAAAAAATCCAGTAGTGCCAAACCGCACAGTTGTTCACTGGGATCGCTTACGATTCGTCGGCGCGGCACAATACGAACCAGGCCGACATCGGTTTGCCGTTCTTGGTCGCGCGCCCGATCGTCACGTGCTTCGACACCCCGCGCAGAATGTCTTGGGTTCCGTTGTAGACGATCCTCGAGAGACGAGCCGAGTTCGGCAGGATTTCGGGCCAGTGCTCGGGCCGCTCAGGCGGCACCCGCAGGTAGTCGACGAGCACCTCGCCAGGGACCTCAGACGGGTAGGCCACGAAGTAGCCGGGGCCAACGACGGTCTCTACGAAGCCGCCCGCGCGATTGTAGCCCCACAGCTCGCACCGGTCGCCGGTAGCGGGCCGCACGAACGCCTTGGCGAAGTGGTTGAACGCGGGCAACGAGTTCTTGCCATAGTGAAGCAGCTCCCGCATGGCGTCCCGTTCGCCGCTTACGATGTCGTTCAAGCAGATGGGTCGGTATCCCTCTGCCATCTCGAACAGTCGCGCCAGGTGCGCGCGTCCCAACGTGCGAATCTCCGTGACTCGTTCCGTCGCTTCGAGGCTGTCTAGATACGACGCAACCACGTCCATCTCGGGGGCGTCGTTGCCAAGAAGCTCGCGCAGGCGTCCCATGCCAATCCTATGTCCGAAGTGACTCGGTCTGGCAACTAGCGGATCCTGCGATGACCGTGGATGCCGACGAGCCGCGTGGTATCTACCCGCAATGAGAGCAGCAGTGTGAACAAACGCCGTGACGTCTCCAGATCGAAACCAACGTCGCGGAGCACTCGCTTGAGCACTCGCCCGGCACGGTCGTGGGTGACTTTCTTTGCCATGTCCAGCGCTTCCATTTGATTGACGCCGTCCGCGTCGGCGATTTGGCGAACGATGTCGATGTACTCGGTGATGTGTTCGGAGAGAAGCTCATGCGGGATGATGATGGTGACGAGCTCGCTGTCATCATCACCTCGGAAATCCAATAGAAATTGCTGCTCGGTCATGCTTACATGGAGCGTTGCGACGTCCTCGGCGTGGCTTCCGGCCTTGGACAGGAGCTCCCGAATGTTCGCGTCCCATTCGACGTGTTGAGCTTCCGAGCCGCGCGCCAACGTGCGCTCGCCGATAACCACCGCGTGGAGGGGCATGCGGCGACCATATCAGTTTCGACTGGGTCTGCATCTGTTGCCGGATGGCTGCTATGGTCCGCCGGTGGCACCGGACTTGAGCGAGCGCAGGGAGCAGATGGTCTATCGGTGGGACCTCGACAAGACCTATCTCCACACGGAGTTCGACACCCTACGCGACTTGGTGCGCACCGCTTTCGAACCGGCTTCGCGCAAGCGCACGTATCCTGGTGCGGGCACGTTGCTGAGAGAGATCCGGGCCACCGACCCTGCGGCGATATTCATTTTGTCCGGGAGCCCCGAGCAGATGCGGAGCGTCCTCGAAGCCAAGCTCAGGCTCGACGGGATTCGCTGGGACGGCTTCACACTCAAGCCCAGCCTTCGGAATCTGGTTCGCGGCAAGTTTCGATTTCTGCGAGACCAGCTCAGCTACAAGCTGACCGCATTGCTTCGGTCGCGAACCAACGTTTCCCCTGAGACCGAGGAAATCCTATTCGGGGATGACGCCGAAGGCGATGCGTTCATCTACTCGCTTTACGCTGACATCGCGGCAGGCCGAGTGAGCCAGGAGCTCCTGATGAAAATTGCGGAAGCCGCGGACGTTTATCCGGAGGACATTCCCGAGATTGTCCGCATCGCCGCGCGAGTCCCGCGGTGCGATACCGTCCGCCGTATTTTCATCCACCTCGAGCGAGGCTCCTCGACGGCTGGATTCGGCGACTTTGGGCGCCGCGTGTGTCCCTTCCACAACTACTTTCAACCCGCGCTGGTGCTGCTGGAGGACGGCGCGCTCGACGCCCAGGCGGTGCTGCGGGTCGGCGCCGACTTGGTCGTTGCCCACACATTCAATCCCGAGGTATTGGTAGCTAGCTTCGATGACCTGCGGAGGCGGGGCTATCTGAGCAAGACCGTCGTTGACCGCATTGCCGATGTTGCCGACACCATTGCGCCGTCGACGTTTGGGCAAGCGTCGGGCCCACTCCGATTGCTCGCCGGGGCAATGGAGGCAGCGCGCGCCGACCTTCCGGACGAGGTGCAGGTCGATGCGGTGACGGAGGACTACCTTACGCTCTTCGCGAACGACCGGGCTCGGGCCAAAGCGGGAAAGCGACGAGCTCGGTGGACCCGTGAGAGCCCCTAGACCGGTTCGCGTCTCACGCCCAACATTTCGAGCGCATCCTCGGCCAGCTCGCCGAGGGTGGTCTTGGTCTCGTCTTCGAAGTCTTCGATGAGGACGACTCGCGAATCGCCCACGAAGCGCTCGAGGTCCGGCAAAGCCTCGGGGTCTGCTAGTTGAGCGAGGGCTTCGATGGCCGCGGCCGCTACATCGGAGCTCGGGTGATCGAGAAATCGACGAATCAGGGTGAGCGCGCTCGGCTCCGCGATCTCGGCGAGCACCCAGGGGAGCTCGGACATGGCGACCCCGTGGGCGTTGCGGTCGAGTGCTCGCTCGATGCCGCGTGCGAGCTCGGCGTATCGCTCATATCCCAAGTCCCGCAGCGCCTCCCCGGCAGCTACACGGACGCGCGGCTCTCCGTCGTTCAAGATGGCGATCAAGGCATCGGTCATGCGGGGACCCGGCACCTGTGCGCAGACGTCGGCCAGGCGTTCGAGGCGCATGATGCCTTCCTTGCGATCTTCCATCTGGAGAGCGCTCTCGGTTTCGCGCTCTAGCAGCGCGATGAGCTCCTCCGAGCTTTTCTTGCGAAGCAGCGCGGACTCCGCCTTTTGCAACACGCGGTCCGCGTCGAATATGCGCTGAAGCTCATCGGGAAGTGACATCGTCCGAACCGTCCTTTGGGGGCTCCCCTTTCGAGCACAGTGGCTCGAGCTCGCGAAGCAAGGATCGTACACGATCCACCGCGTCGCCGGATTCCTCATCTCGATAGCGCCGAGTCAGCTTCATGTCAGGGGAAAGCCCCCACCCACCGCCGGGCGTGGCCACGAGCGGCATCAGTCTGGCGGGGTCCAGCGGCGTGTCTTCCCGTAGGTGCAGGGTCACCCGCCTGAGCTCGGCCTCGCAACCGAGCGCGCGAAGGTCGCGGAGCAAGGGCTTGAGCGACATCACCCGTACGAAGTCACGGGCCTGAGGCGGAGGCGCGCCAAAACGTTCTTCCATCTCGGTCGCGAGGTCATCGACGGCCTGCTCGTCCACCGCCGTAGCGAACCGACGATACAACGACAGGCGTAGCCCGATGTCGTCGATGTACTCCTCGGGGAGGTAGTGCTCGAGCTCGATCGACAACTCGGGGTCGACTTCCTGCTGGACGTGGGCGCCCTTGAGCTCCGAAACTGCATCGTTCAGCATTTGCACGAACATGTCGAAGCCGACCAGCGACGCGTTCCCGCTTTGCTCCGACCCGAGGAGATTGCCGGCACCCCGAAGCTCCATATCGAGCGTCGCCACGCGGAAGCCCGCGCCCAAGCCCGAAAAACGTTCGAGCGCCTCCATGCGAACCCGGGACTCCTCGGACATCTGGTTGGGTGGCGGTGTGATGAGGTAGCAATAGGCGCGCTGGTCCGAACGTCCAACGCGTCCTCGCAACTGATAGAGCTGCGCGAGCCCAAGGGCATCCGCTCGATCAACCAGAATCGTATTGGCGCGCGGGATATCGAGGCCGCTTTCCACGATCGCCGTTGAGCACAAGACGTCGTAGGCACCCTCGACGAAGTCGGTCATCGTTTGATCGAGAAGCGCAGGCTTCATTTGGCCGTGTGCGACCGCGATCCGCGCGTTCGGAAGCAGGTCCTGGAGACGTTGGGCACGCTCGTACAGGCCATCGATGCGATTGTACACGAAGAACACCTGTCCTCCGCGACTCAGCTCCCGTTCGATTGCCTCTTTGATCAGGTGATCGTCCCAACGGCAGACGAACGTCCGCACGGCGCGCCGGTCTTGGGGCGCCGTCGTGATCAGCGAAAGGTTCCGCATGCCGCCCACCGCGAGTTGCAGGGTGCGTGGAATCGGTGTCGCGGTGAGCGTGACCACGTCGACGTTGGTCCGGAGTTTCTTGATGCGCTCTTTGTGAGTGACGCCAAACCGTTGCTCCTCGTCGACCACCAAGAGCCCCAGGTTCGCGAAGTGGACGTCCTTCGAGAGCAGTCGGTGCGTGCCGATGACGACGTCTACGGTCCCGTCCTTGAGGGCCTTCAGAACCCTGATCTGCTTGGCGCGAGGGACGAATCGCGACAGCACTTCGACGCGGAGCGGGTAGCCATCCAGGCGCGCGGAGAACGTGCGGTAGTGCTGCTGCGCGAGCACCGTCGTTGGACACAGCATCCCGACCTGCCGGCCGCTCATGGCGACTCGAAACGCAGCGCGAAGGGCGACTTCGGTCTTACCGAAGCCCACGTCTCCACAGACCAGGCGATCCGTGGGCTGTGGTTCTTCGAGATCCCCCATCACGTCCTCGATCGCCTTCTCCTGATCAGGGGTTTCCTCGAACGGAAACGTGGCCTCGAACTCTGCATATGCCGGTCCCGCAGGTTCGATCGGCTCACGGCGCGCGGCGGACCGCTCCGCATAGAGCTTGAGGAGCTCCTCGGCCATCTGTTGAACCGCCTTGCGGACGCGCCCCTTCTTCGTCGCGAACGTCGTCCCGCCCAGTCGATCGAGTCTTGGCTGATGCCCCTCACCGCCCTTGAATTTCTGGATGACCCCGAGGCGCGTCACCGGGAGGAACAGCTTGTCCCCGCCCGCGTACTCGACGACCATGACCTCGACGGTTTGCGCCGTTCGGCCGTGAAGCCGGTCCATGGAGGTGAGGCTCAGCGCTTTGTGCTTCAGGCCCAGGTACTTGCCGACGCCGTGGTCGGCGTGAACGACGAAATCGCCAAGGCTCAGCTCGCGCAGGTCTTCGAGGAAACGCTGTTGTTGTCGGCGCGTTTGCCGTTTGCCGCGCCGCTGCCGCACGCGCGACCCGAAGATCTCCTCTTCGGTCACGTAGGCGATGCCTTCGCTCCACAGCACGAACCCATCCCGAAGCTCACCCAAGCGCACATCGTCCAACACCCAAGCCGCCACCCCATAGCTGCGGAGCAGGTCGATCAGTCGGTCGGCTTGGTGTTGAGTCCTGCCGACCAGCGAAACTCGCAACCCTTGCTCGGTCCACTCTTGGAGCTGATCGGCGAGCGGTTGTAGGCCTCGATCTCCGTGTGCTTTGTGTGCACGAAGCTCAGAGATGAGCGCTTGCTGGTCGGACGCGTCTACGCGGAGCAGACCGTCCGCTGGTGGACTGAACGCGGCTACGATCGGCCCCTCGTCTTCCCCGGCAGCGCCGTGAACGGCCAAGCGATGCGCCACCGTCAACCGGTGCGCTTGCAGACGCTCCGCAAGCTCGCCCTCGCTGATGTAGTAGGCCGACAACTCGAAGGTCGGCCGGTCTCGGCGGGCTGCGTGTTCATCCGTCGCGCGATGCTGCTCGTCACCGACCGATGCCGCGATGGCCGTCGGGTCGGCTAGCACCATGCGCGCGTCTTGCGGGATGTAGTCGAAGAGAGTGTCGAGCCCATCGAAGTAGGCTGGGAGCAGAGCATTCGAGATCAACGCGCCGGAACCGCGATCGAGCTCGCTGATGAGCTCTCTTGCTCGCAAGGTCGGCATGTTCATCTCGTCGCACAGCTCGCGCACGACGGTCTTCGCCCGGGCGATCATGGCCGGTGCGTCAGGAACTTCTCGCGCGGAGCCGAGCTGAGCCGAGTCGGTCTCGTCGGAGGTCTTCTGGTCGTCGGGATTGAAACACCGAATCCGCGTCACCAGATCGTCGTCGAGCTCGATGCGGAAGGGCAGCGCGGCATCGGGCGCGTAGACGTCGATCAGCGCCCCGCGCGCAGAGAACGTTCCGCGATCTTCGACCAACGGCACGCGGAGATAGCCGAGCTCCAAGAGCCGCTGCACCAACTCGTCGCGCTCGATCTGCGCCGCGATCTCGATCGACAGCAGTTCTACTTGGACGTGCTCCACCGGGGGAACTCGGCGCAGGAACGCGGAAGCCGGCACGATTAGCACTCGCCAAGGCTGGTCCTCCGCGAGCTGCGCCAGCACCGCCATGCGTTGCATCTCGGCCCGCCGGTCCGGCACGACGTCCAATAGCGGGCGCGTGTCCGCGGCGGCGAAGAGCAAGACCTCGCCGTTCTTGCCCCCGAGGAGAAAGCGAAGGTTCGACTCGTGACGATACGCTTCGTCGAGGTTTGCGGTGACGAGGACGAACTTCTGCTCGGGATGAGCGGCGGCGGATTCCGCGATGGCCCAATCGAGCGCGCCCGTCGGGAGCGATGCGACGTCGATGCGTTCGTTCGAGCCGAGCGATTCGACTAGGCTACGAATCGATGCGTTTGCGTTCTCGAGCGCCGCCTCAAGCGACATCGGCGTGCTTGCGTGACACTTGACGGATGCGCTGGGCCAGCCATGGAGGCGTTACCACCGTGGTAGCCATCACCATGAGGACGATAGCGGCGTACACGCCAGCCTCGATGAGAGGCTCGCCCTCGAACTGAATGCCCGCGCCGACGTTGGCGAAGATCAAACCGACCTCCCCGCGCGGCACCATTCCGATGCCGACTGTGAGCTTGTCTATGGTGTCGCCTCGGACGCCCAGACCCGACACGAGCTTACCCACGATCGCCACGACGGTCAGAGCGAGGGCGAGGATCAGTATCTCCGTTCCGATGCCACCGAGCTGGACCATCATGCCGGTGCGCACGAAGAAGATCGGCGCCATGACGCCGACGATCGGGCTGATGATTTCGCTGAGGTCGTGCGCCGATTTGTGGCCAAACGGCCTGACGTGGACTTCGTCCAAGATGAGCCCCGCGGCAAACGCGCCGACGATTGGTGCCAGTCCCGCGGCCCCCGAGATCCCAGCCAGGAGCAGGCACAGACCGATGGCTACCGCAGCCAGGACATCCGGCGTGCGGAGCTTCGACGCCAAACGAAAGACCCCCGGCATGACGTAGGCGCCCAAGAGAAGTGCGCCCACGAGGAAGCCTCCGGCGAGGCCAATGATGACAGCCAGGTCCATCGGGCCGGGAACGGCACCGAACTGGGCGATGCTAGCAACCACGGCGAGCACGATCAGGCCCAGCACGTCGTCGATGACCGCAGCGCCGAGAATGACGCGGGTTTCGGGACGGCCCATCGCATTGAGGTCCTTCAGGACCCGCGCGGTGATCCCTACGCTCGTCGCGCACAGCGTGGCGCCGATGAACAGGTGCAGCGAAAAGGGCGCGTCGGGAAGCAGCCAGAGGCTGGCGCCATATCCGAGCAGCATCGGTACCACCACTCCAATTATCGCGACGAGCCCAGAAGTGGGTGCAACCGCCCGCATTTCGGTGAGCGTCGATTCGAGCCCGACCTCGAAGAGGAGGAGCACCACGCCGAGCTCCGCGAGAAACTCGACGGGCACGAGCTCAGCCGCCCCGTCGAACGTGGGAATGCCGATCAGGTACAGGTTGCCGAGGACGATGCCGGCGCAGAGCTCGCCGAGGACAGACGGCTGATTCAGACGCACCGCAATCTCACCGCCGAGCTTGGCGGCGAGGAGCATCCCGGCGAGGATCAGCCAGACGTCGTAGCCCAGTCCGTGCGCATCGCCGCTTGCAAGGGCGGTGGCGGGAATCGCCGCGAACAAAGCTAGCAGCAAGGAAAAGCGTGCCGGTCGGCGGCGCATCGCGCGGGACCATAGATACGCAGACGCGGCAGGGCAAGCGCAGCGCGACAATCGGTCTTGCCAGGAGCGAGGCCCTCGGGTAAATGAATGGTCATTCAGTCAGGGGATCGCAATGGAACGCTGCCTATTTTCCGAGGAACACGACATTTTTCGCGGCAACTTCCGCCAGTTCGCCGAAACCCGCGTCATCCCGCAGCAGGCGAAATGGCGTGAGCAGGGTGTCGTGGACCGTGAGGTCTGGCTCGAGGCCGGCGAAGCAGGCTTCCTCTGCCCCTGGTTGGAAGAGGAGTACGGGGGCGCTGGTGGCGACTTCCTTCACTCGGTGGTCGTCATGGAGGAGCTTTGCCGGGCCTACGAGTCGGGCTGGGCAGCGAGCCTGCATTCCGACATCATCGTTCCCTACATTTACAAGTTCGGAAGTCCGGAGCAAAAAGCCAAGTGGCTGCCCGGCTGTGCGAGCGGGGAAACGATCTCTGCGCTCGCGATGACAGAGCCGGGGACCGGGTCCGATCTGGCGGCCATCGCGACCACTGCGAAGCGCGATGGCGACCACTACGTGATCAACGGTGCCAAGACCTTCATCTCCAACGGGATGTCTTGCGATCTAGTCGTGGTCGCCGCTCGCACTGAAAATTCGGACGACCCGCACCGCAGCTTGTCCCTGTTCGTCGTCGAAGCGGACCGGCCCGGTTTCATTCGGAGCCGCAGGCTCGAGAAGATGGGGATGGAAAGCCAAGACACCGCCGAGCTCGCGTTTGACGACTGTAGGGTGCCCGCTGAGAATCTGTTGGGCCAGGAGGGCGCCGGGTTCATGATGCTGATGCAAAACCTTCAACAGGAACGGTTGTGCGTGGCGATCATGTCGCAGGCGGGCGCGGAGAAGGTGCTCGAAGACGCGATCGCGTACACGCAGGAACGTCAGGCGTTCGGGCGCTCGATTTCCAAGTTCCAGAACACGCAGTTCACCCTCGCGCAGTGCGCTACCGAAATCGAGGTGGGCCGCGCGTTCCTCGACAGCCTCATCGCGCAGCACGTCGCGGGTAAGTATCTCGTCAAGGAGTGCTCGATGGCCAAGCTTTGGCAGACCGAAATGCAGGGCCGCGTGGTCGACGCGTGTCTCCAGCTCTACGGCGGTTACGGCTACATGCTCGAGTATCCGATCAGCCGCGCGTACGTGGACGCGCGCGTTCAACGCATCTACGCGGGTACCAACGAGATCATGAAGGTCATCATCGCGAAGCAGATGGGATTGTAGTCGACAACACGATCCACTGGGGGTCTGCCTGGCGCCAAATGGCCGGACGTCTCATTTACGGTCAATTAGCTCGAGTTGGGGCCAATCAGGCACTTGACCGTTCCCCGGTCGAATGGTTACGTGCGACTGGTGACCACGGAGTCTGATTCCAAGGACGACAGGGATCGAAGCGAGCGCGATAAGCCTCTGTTAGATCCCGACTCGGATGCAGGTCCGCGCGTCAGCCGGATGCGTGTTGGAGGCGAGGACATCCTCGTATTGAGCGTTCCGCTGCCACAGTTGCGCTATCCCGAAGCGACGACATCGGCCGAGCAGGAAATCATCGATGCGGTGTCGCGAGGTCTCACCGTCAAGGAAATCGCGGAGCAACGCGGTGCTTCCTTGCGAACCGTGACGACGCAGCTCGGCGCGATTTTCCGCAAAGCCGGGGTCAACTCACAGGCCGAGTTGATCTCCATGATGACCGACGACGCCGACGGGTGAATACCCGCGTCGCCGGATGCGCTGCGCCTCAGTTGAGCTCGAACGAGCAATAAAAAAAAGACGCGGTCGGCCAGCCCGTTTCCGACCGACCGCGTCGATGCTCATCCCTAAGGCCGAGCAAGTGGCTTAGCGCACGATTTGAATCTCTGTCTACTTAGCCCCTGTGATTCTTTAATACGTGGTCCGCAACGGATGATCTATACGTAATTGTTCTCGTTCCATACGTAATTGTTCTCTG
>PVMS01134659.1_pt1 | contig 17391 bp, 17 predicted proteins | sample 1853461 | NCBI WGS metagenome assembly PVMS01 (sample SAMN08582032, study PRJNA380276) | Marine sediment metagenome, whole genome shotgun sequencing project. | isolation source: ocean sediment barecode stripped | collected 2017 | reverse complement strand
CTACCGCTTACCGTCTACCGTCTACCGTTTACCGTCTACGGTCTATCCGAAAAAAGTCTGGGCCGTTTCGTAGATGTCCTCGGGAACGCCCCTGATGGCCGCGGTTGCCTCTCCAAGGGGCACAGGCACCGTTTCGGTTCCCCGCAGGGCAGCCATGACATTGGTCATTCCTTCGATCGCGTAGTCAGCGGCAGCAACACCGAGACGTGTTGCCAATACTCTGTCTGATGCAACCGGTGTCCCGCCACGTTGGATGTGACCGAGCACGGAGACTCTGGTTTCAAATTGTGTCTGATCCTCGATCGCTGCAGCAACCGCGTACCCAACACCGCCGAGGCGGTCGAAACCGAACGCATCCTTCTTCATCTCCGCGGGTTCGTACCCAGGTGGAGGCGATACACCCTCTGCAACGACGACGATCGAATACTTGTGCCCGGACCGGTGCCTCTTGCGCAGTACATCGACAATATGCGCAACATCATACGCATATTCTGGGATGAGGATGTAGTCGGCGCCACCCGCGATTCCCGCGTAAGTTGCAATCCACCCCTTGGTTCTTCCCATGACCTCGACAACGATGACTCGGTTGTGGGCCTCAGCGGTGGTGGCGAGCCTATCGATCGCCTCAGTGGCGATCTGGACGGCGGTCTGGAATCCGAAGGTCATATCGGTGCCACAGATGTCGTTGTCGATCGTCTTGGGCACTCCGATGACGTTCATCCCTTCCTCGGCCAGACGCATGGCGGAGCGGAGCGTGCCGTCACCACCGATCACGATGAGCCGGTCTATTCCGTTTCGGGACAGTGTTGACGCGCAGCTGTCCAAGCCTTCACCGTGGTAGTAGGGATCCATCCGAGATGTACCGAGGATGGTTCCGCCCCTTCCGAGAATCCCCCTGACCTTGTCTCGATCGAGTGGCATGGTGTCGTCGCCCATGAGACCCTCCCACCCGTTGACGATGCCGATGACCTCGTCGCCCATCTCGTCCGTGCGACCCACGACACCTCGGATCACGGCGTTCAAGCCGGGGCAGTCCCCGCCGGCGGTCAGTACTCCTATTACTCCCACTGTTCCTCCTCGAAGGCGCTATTCGGCATCACGGCCGTGTTCAAACCAGCCGCTTCGTGGCGGAAGTGGCTGGCAGACAAGGCATCACTAGATTAGGGCCAGCGGAGGTGGACGGCTCCATATTGCGGACGCACCCCGCGAGTGTGCACATAGGGACGTGTCGTGCTTACATGCGTGTAATTCGTAGATTGGGACAACTTGGCTGACAGATTCGCTCATCTTCATGTGCACACCGAGTTCTCCATGCTCGATGGGGCCGCAAGGGTCGATGACCTCGTGAAGGCGGTTGCGGCAGACAACCAACCGGCGGTCGCGATAACCGACCATGGAGTTCTCTACGGTGTGGTCGACTTCATGAAGGCGGCGAAGGCCGAAGGCGTGAAGCCGATTGTTGGCATCGAGGCGTACCTCACGCCTGGCTCGAGGTTCGAACGCCCCGCCCGCCGCGATGATCGCAGATACCACATGACGATTCTGGCCGAGAATGAGATCGGGTATCAGAACCTCATAAAACTCGCTTCGCGCGCCTACACGGAGGGCTACTACTACAAGCCGCGAATAGACGCGGAGTTGCTCGCCGAGTACAGCAAGGGACTGATTGGCACCACAGGCTGTCTTGGTGGGCATGTGCCGCAACTCCTCGGTGTCGACGAGGCTGCCGATGATGACCAGCGCGGAACGGAGAGAGACTTCGATGCGGCTGTTGCTGCTGCGGCGATGTATCAGGACATCCTCGGCAAAGAGAATTTCTTCATCGAGTTGCAGGACCACGGCATCCCGGCACAGCAAAAGATCATGGGCGATCTGCTCGACATCGGTCGAAGGCTTGATGCGCCCCTGCTTGCGGCCAACGACTCCCACTACACACACGCGCACGAGGCAGATGCCCACGACGCTCTCCTTTGCATCCAGACCGGCTCTGTGAAGTCGGACGAGAATCGTTTCAAGTTCCACTCCCAGGAGTTCTACATCAAGTCATCTGACCAGATGCGGTCGCTCTTTGACGAGGAGCGCTATCCGGGCGCATCGGACAACACACTGTGGGTGGCTGAGAGGGTCGATTTCGAAATCGAATTCGGCCGGACCCTGCTGCCGAAGTTCGATGTTCCTCAGGGCTACACCGAGGATACCTACCTCCGACATCTCGTGCTTGAGGGTGCTGCCGGTCGCTACGGCACACTCGAACCGGAGGTTCAGGAGCGAATCGACTACGAACTCAAGGTCATCTCCGAAATGGGATTCTCAGCGTATTTCCTCATCGTATGGGATCTCATCGAGTACGCGAGAAGTCGAGGCATCCGGACGGGTCCGGGACGTGGCAGTGCGGCAGGATCGATCGTTGCCTACTGCCTTCTCATCACGGCTCTTGATCCGATCGCCTTCGGCCTCATCTTCGAGCGATTCCTCAATCCGGGTCGCAAGGAGATGCCTGATATCGACATGGACTTCGATGAGCGGTACCGAGGCGAGATGATCAAGTACACGGCCGAGAAGTACGGGTCTGACCATGTGGCACAGATCATCACGTTCTCGACGATCAAAGGAAGGCAGGCGATCAGAGACGCCGCAAGAGTTCTCGACTATCCGTATTCGACAGGAGACCAACTCGCCAAGGCGATGCCACCCCCGATTCTTGGCAAGGATGCAACCATCGACCAGTGCCTCACTCCACCGGTCAAGGATTCGTCGAGTGATCTACGTGATCACTATGCCGCCGCGTCGGGCTACGGGACCTGCTCAACACTCTCGACGGCGCCACAGAGATCATCGAGACGGCGCGGGGGCTCGAGGGTCTGAGGCGGCAGGATTCTGTCCACGCCGCTGCGGTCGTGATCCGCCAGAGCCGCTGACGAACATCGTGCCGATCCAGAAGAAGGGCGATGACGCGGAGATCGTGACCCAGTACGAGATGCATGGTGTCGAGGCGCTTGGTCTTCTCAAGATGGATTTCCTAGGACTGAGGAATCTGGCGACGATCGAGCGCGCACTTGAGCTGATCGAGCGCAATACCGGCATTCGTCCCGACATCGACAACGTGCCTCTTGATGACGACAAGGTCTTCGAGATGCTCAGAAGGGGAGACTCGATAGGCGTGTTCCAATTCGAGGGCGGCCCGATGCGGGCCCTGATGCGCAACCTCGGTCCCGACCGGTTCGAGCATCTCATCACGCTCAATGCGCTGTACCGACCGGGTCCACTCGGCGCGGGTATGCACCTTGAGTATGCGGATCGCAAGAACGGGAAGTCCCCTGTCGAATACCCCCACCCCGATCTCGAACCGATCTTGAGTGACACCTACGGCATTATTGCCTATCAGGAGCAGGTGATGCAGACGGCCCAGGTCATCGCCGGGTTCTCGATGGCCGACGCTGACAATCTCCGCAAGGCAATGGGCAAGAAGATCCCTTCTGTCATGAAGGAGCAGGAGGAGAGATTTATTGCCGGATGTGTGGCGAATGGCCACCCCGAGGCGCTTGGAAAGGACCTGTTCGGGTTCATCGAGCATTTCGCCGGATACGGATTCAACAAGAGTCACTCGGCTGCCTACGCACTTGTTGCATATCAAACAGCGTGGCTCAAGGCGCACTACCCGGAGGAATACATGGCAGCGTTGCTGACTGCCGTCAAGAGCAACAAGGACAAGACAGCTGCCTATCTCCATGAGTGTCGGATGATGGGAATCCCGGTGCTCGTTCCCGGTGTAAACACGTCTGAACGGGACTTCATGGCAGCAGACGGAGAGATCGTATTCGGCCCCTCCGCCGTGAGGAATGTGGGCGAGGCGGTAGTGGATCTGATCGTTGAGGAACGAAGCAAGCGCGGCGCATACGAGGACTTCTTTGATTTCATCGATCGTGTGGACATCCAGGTGTTGAACAAGCGCACCGTTGAGTCGATGATCAAAGCAGGCGCCTTCGACTCGATGGGACATACGCGCAGGGGTCTGGTCGAGGTCGCCCATCAGATCGTCGACACGACCCTCGATCGCAGACGGGCTGAGGAAGCCGGCCAGTACAGCCTCTTTGGCGGAGGCGATTCCAGCGTCAGCGACATGCCGAGGGAGGTGGCCGACCATGAGTGGGACAAGAAGGTTCAACTCGCATTTGAGAAGGAGATGCTCGGCCTCTACATCTCTGACCATCCTTTGTTGGGGATAGAGAAGATGCTCAGTCAGATGACAGACACCGCAATCCCCGGACTGTGGGACCGCGAGGATCGGTCCCAGGCCACTATTGCCGGGGTGATCGGATCCGTCAATCGTCGATACACACGCAAGGGCGATCCAATGGTGTACTTCTCGATCGAAGATCTCCAGGGAAGCGTCGAAGCAGTCGCGTTCCCGAAGACGGTGGCGGACCACGGACCAACGATCCGCGAGGATGCAATCGTTGTCGTGCGAGGTCGCGTTGACCATCGAGGCGATGATGTGAAATTCATTGTCCAGTCCATCTCGGAACCGGAACTGTCAGAGGATGCCAAGGTGCGCGTGCGAGTGCCTGCTTCCAGACTGTCGGCGTCCGTTGTGGAGAATCTCAAGCTGGTGCTCACGAATCATCCAGGGTCTGCCCCCGTGTTCATTCACATGACATCAGAGGGTGATGAGAAGGTCCTGCGGGTCGGACCGGAGCACAATGTCGAGCCGCGTTCAGCATTGTTTGCAGAGTTGCGAGAACTGCTGGGCCCATCCTCGGTGTTCTAGAGAAGAGACAAAAGACGAAAGAGAAAAGACATAAGACAAGAGATGATGGTGGAGTCAGTATTTCGCGGTGTCGCTGTCGTCCTTCTTGCAACGCTGGAGTTACGGAGTAACTCCTAAGGAACGCCGAAGGCGTTACCGTCTACCGACTTCCAGGTCTTGGATGAGTCCAGAATCAGCGACGAGGGATTGAAGCGCTTCGAGGGTTTGGGGTGCGGGCGTTGTCCAGGGAATGGCGTAGACGGGAACGTGGTATCGCGCAGCAATCTCATCGGCCGCATCAGCCTGCCTTCGGGATTCCGATGCCCACGAACGTAGGTTGGTCTTTGCCTTCGCCCGCAGGACGGGATCGTCGACCCCTCGAATCGGAGATTCGGCTGCGGGTATCCAATCATCGGGGAGCTGCCGGTTGAACATGATTCCGCCCGGTGTGATATCGATTCCGTCGAGTTCGTTGAAGAAGCGTCGTGTCTCATGCATCGGCGTGGGGTCCGCTGTTGTGGCAACGAGGGTGGTCGCGCGTCTGAGATAGTTCTCGATCGTGCGCGAACGCACCGAGATCGTGTCGTGCATGGTCCTCAGGTCGATGAGGAAGTCCGTAACCTCGCTCAGCATCGGGCCACCGAGTGCTGCGTCTGCGAGGCGCAGCATCGGTTTGGCGGTGAATCTGTACAGGATGCCTCTGCCGGGAAGGTTGGACCCGGTGAGCCATTTGAGGAGCTTGCCGGACATCAGGTCATTCGCCATGGCCGGTGCCTGGAAGAAGTCGATGCCGCCGCCAGATGGTGGCGTGTCCACGACGATCACATCGAACCGTTTCGTCTCGATGTACTCAGCCATCCGTTCGCTCGCGGCATACGACTGAGCGGCAGGGAATCGATCAGCGAGGGCCTGAAAGTAGCGGTTTGCCAGAAGCCGTCTTCCGACTTCTGGATCTGCATATCTGTGGATGATCGCTTCCCACGAGGCCGAAGCGTCGAGCATTGCCGCCCACATATCATCCGAGCCGTGGATCCGAACAGGCGTATCTCCGAGATCTGTAATACCCAGCGCATCCGCAAGACGTTTGGCCGGATCGATCGTGAGCACCAACGTGGAGCTGCCTTCTGCAGCGATAGCAGCGCCAAGTGCCGCAGACAACGTGGTCTTGCCGACCCCTCCGGCACCGGTGACGATGACAGTCGATGTCATAGAGATGATCCCATCCGGTCCGCAAGCTGCTCGGCGACTTCCCCAGGCGTGAATACGCCAAAGAGGTAGGGGAGCGTTGTCGTGTGCGCAAGCTCGCCCAGCCAATGCGTCTGCTCGGCCTCCAGATCGAGTTGGAGCGTGGCAGCATCTCGCACCGGACCCGTACCCAGATGCCTGAGATCTGGCATCGACATGCCCGAATCCGCGAGGACGCGGTTGAAGATGACCGTCGGTGGTGGAGCGAGTTGTTCCTCCGCAATCGTGATGATCGCTTCATCTGTCTCGATGGTTGGGAGTTCCGCCGGGGTTGCTACGAGGTGGATGGATGTGACTTCGTCATCCTTCAGACGTGCCTCAAGGCCGCTCGCGAGCCGGCGGACGTTCCCCGTCGGCACAAGCTCAGCAATGATCCGTGGTGCTCTGAGATACGACTGGAACTGGCCAAGAGAGGGAGCGTCGACAACAACCACGTCCCATCTGCCGGTTCGTGCCTCCGCAACGGGCTTACCGACGCTGATGATCTCGCGTACCCCCGGCGCGGTATCGGCAAGAACAGCGAGGGCAGCGCTGATCTGCCCCGTGGGCGCTCCGCTGGGTATGTGAAGCTGTGTCTTGAGGTACTCGTCAAGGGCGGCAGAACGGGTCATCACCATGGCGAAGAGTCCCGGCCGAACTTCGGTCGGTTCGTATCCAAGCCCTCGGGAACGCAGATGAACGGCAAGCCCCGTCTGGCCGAGCATGTCGATGGCGAGGACACGATGGCCGCGTCGGGCGAAGTCGATTGCGGTGGCCGCGGCAACAGCCGACTTACCTGTGCCTCCCTTACCCGAGACGAAGATGAGGCGCGTGACTGGCATGAGGCAAGCCTATCGGCCGGAGGGCTGGACCGTGGACGGCACAGTCTCTTCTCTTTGTCTTTGGTCTTTCGTCTCTTGTCTACTCTCTCTACTCTCTACCCTCTACCCTCTACCCAGGAGTCCGCATGGCAAAACTCGATATGGATGATTTCCTCAAGCGGTTCCAGGACCGGGCACAGGCAGTGCGCGAGCGGGGAGTCCCTCCACTCGAAGGAACTGCACGCAAGCAGTTCATTGAGGCAGCCGAGTCGGACTACCTCGATTACTCCCTCGTTGGCTCCGCTTCATGGACCGTCGATGATGGCGAACTCATCCTTCGCATACCGATCTCAGGCTGACGGGTCTGAGATCCCCAGTGCGGCACGTTTCGCCGCGGCCCTGCGTTCTGTTTCGAGTCGTCCAAGGCCGTAATCGGCGTGATCAACATATGTCATTGCGTCAGCGATGCGCGCGTGGCCCGCAACATCACGGATCTGTCGATGCATCTCCTGGCACACCGCCCGGTAGTCAGGATGTCCTCCTTGCTGGGTTCGGAGTTCGAGCATGTGAAATGCCTCGCGTGCGTTCATGTTCATATAGAACCGGACGCGATTCGCGAAGGGAACCGCGTATTGAGCAACATTTGAACCGACTGCGTCGTTGATCTTCCCGTGGAGCTCGGACGCCCTTGCCATGGCTTCGTCCCACACGCCCTCGGCTTGGATATCCACGATCGACTCGGGCGTGATATAGCCGTGGCTTGGCGAGAGCTGCTGCCACTCCAACGTCATCATGCGGTGTCGTTGCAGATCTCTGAAGATCCCATAGTCACACAGGATGTCGAAGCGGTAGAAGGTCTGCTCCATGCCCCTTCCCGGCTTGTGGCGCCGATTGGTGCGATCGCCGACGAGATCGGAGAAGATACCGTCGATCTCGGTCTCATCCATCGCGGCGACGATCTCCCTCAACTGGGCGTCAGGCAGGTTCGTATGCGCGTAGAGGCTTGCAGCAGCGACCTTGCGCTCTCCGTCGGGATCGAACTCGACGAGGTTCACCAGCGGGGCATTTACGGGAGTCGCCTGGATCAGTGCACCCCTGGTGTTGAGCGCACCGGCAACTTCGGTGAAGTAGTCAACCCACGCCCCGCCTCGATCTGGGACGTCGACGCGCTTCATGAACGATGGGATGATCTTGCGCAGTTCCACGAGCATTGCAGCACCGAACCAGCGAACCTCCTCCAGAGGATTTGCCGCCATGCGCAGTAGAAGTGACTCATACGCTTGGCCCGAAGCGAAGATGCCGACGTTCGACTGGGTTGCAGCGGGAAGGAGGCCGCGGGCATCGTCACAGGCTCTGGCTCGGATCGTTGACCGCCACACGAAGTCAGAATCGCCCGGCTGCTTTGGGTACAGCTGCTCGTAGTAGACGACCAGCTTGGCGACGACGTCGCTGTAGGTGGAGAACATCCAATCCATGTCGTCCTCGAAGCGTGCCGTGAGATCGACGGAGGCAAGCTCGGGGGGCACTTGATAGCGATACCGACCGCCGAGTTTCTTGTCGTAGAAGATGTATCGGGTCGATTGCTCGAGATAGGAGGCGAGCCTGCCCCATTCGAGCACCTTCGTCAGAACGTTCGATGCTTGTTCAACAGCGAGATGGGCGGCCCCAAGCTGAGCCACAGAATCGTCCCCGTATTGCGTGAACACCCTGTCATAGAGTCCTTCTGCTCGTTCCGTTCCCACAACTCCATCGGCATCAGACTCGGCCGCGATGGTGGCGATACCCATGTCAGCATCGCTGGCGAATTCGTCGATGAACAGACGTCGGACGGACTTCGGTGAACGGCTGTACCGCGCGAAGAGTGCTCCCTTGACCACCTCGGGCAGCCCTTGGAGGGCAAAGACAGGCCCGTCGATCTCGGTGAAGTAGCGAGCGAGGGTCTGGCGTTCATCCTCTGTGAACGTTTCAATGTGATAGGCGGGTGGTGCAACGGATTCGGTGGTCACGAGGGCCTCTCAGGAGTGTTTCGTGGCACCGTACACACGCTCGGGTGCGTGAGCAATATTCGATCAGGATGTAGCCTCATTCCATGGTGTTCGTGAGATTGCTGCTTGGAGCGTTGCTTGTGTTGCTTGTCGTCGTCGTGGCGATCCCTGCAATCGTGCTTCTCGACCTGGTCACAGGTGGGACGGGGCTGGGAATCTGTCCCACAGGGCTCAGAACCTGTACGACCTCCGCGTTCACGGTCATGGAGCTCCTCGTCATCCTTCTCGGAGCTGGAGCTATCGTCGGTGGTGGGATCGTTGGATGTCTCCATCTGCTCCGCCAGCCCACAGGCCAGCACTGAGTTCGGGTCACGCGGTACGCTCCCTTCCCATGGAGAATGCAGCATCAGCGGGTGTGGAGGAACGACGCAACGCCAGAGTGATCCTGAATCGGCTGGCGAAGATCTACCCGAACATCGGCACCGCGTTGGAGTATGCCGATCCGTGGCAGTTGCTCGTGTCGACGGTCATGTCGGCCCAGACCACCGATGAGAATGTCAACAAGGTCGCACCGGTGCTCTTCCAACGATATCCAACACCTGAAGACCTTGCCGCGGCGAATCCCGAGGATGTCGAGCGAATCATCTACTCGACGGGCTACTACCGGCAGAAGACGAAGAGCATTATCGGGCTTGCCAACGCTCTGGTTGAAGACTTTGACGGGGAGGTACCGTCCGACCTCGATCAGTTGGTCATGTTGCCAGGCGTGGGACGCAAGACGGCATCGGTTGTATTGGCCGAGGTCTGGGGCATTCCTGCAATCGCTGTCGATACGCATGTGAAACGCGTCGCCAACCGAATTGGGCTGGCAACCAGAGACGATCCTGTCAGCGTCGAACAAGACCTCAAGTCCCTCTATCCAATGGATCGTTGGACAGAGATCTCGATGACCATGATCCAGTTCGGTCGAGACGTGTGCGATGCGAAGAAGCCACGGTGCTGGCAGTGCCCGCTCCGAGACCGCTGCGCCTATGACCACAAGACGCCCCAACCATGAACGCCACCCCCGCCTGATCGTGTCCATACGTAGCGCGTTCAAACGTAACCCGAGAGATGGCGCGATTGCGGCCCTCGCGATCCCCGCCCTCGGGACGCTCGCGATCGATCCTCTGGTGTCAATCGTCGACACAGTGTGGGTTGGTCGCCTGGGCACGGTCGAACTCGCCGCCCTTGCTGTTGCATCGGCCGTGTTCGGTGCGGTGTTCGCGGTCTTCAACTTCGTGCATGTGACGATAACTCCAATGGTCGCCGGAGAGGTGGGACGAGGATCCCCTGAGCGGGCAGGGGGAATCACCAAAGGTGCGCTCCTGATATCGGTCGGCCTCGGTATCGTGCTTGCGCTCGCACTCGGCCTGCTGGCTGAAACCGTCGTAGGAGCGTTTGGTGCCACCGGCGAGGTGCTCGAGCAGTCCGCTGCATATCTCGAGGTACGCGTACTGGCTCTTCCCGCAATGCTGCTGGCAATGGTCGCCGTTGGCGTGTATCGAGGTCATCAGGACACCAAGACTCCCCTGTACGTTGCCATCGGTATGAATATCGTGAACCTTGTTCTCGATCCGATCTTGATATTCGGGGCAGGAGCGGGTGTGGTCGGAGCAGCTTGGGCGACCGTCATTGCACAGTCAATCGCCGCGGTTGCGTTCCTCGTGCTCCTATTCGGTAGGGACAGGGAGCAGTTTGGGCTATCTGGTCGCGTGCATGATCTGCGTGGGCTCGGCATGGCGCGGATCATCGGCGATGGGTGGCCGATGATGTTGCGGTCGACCGCTTTGCTTTTCGCTTTGACGGCAACGACGTTCGCTGCAACGCAACTCGGAACCGCCGAGGTGGCAGCTCACCAGATCGCGCTCCAGATCTGGCTGTTCATGTCCTTTGTCCTTGACGCCTTTGCGGTTGCTGGTATGGCAATGATCGGAAGCGCCATGGGGACAGGTGATCGCGCGGAGGCCAGAGCCATCGGTAGCCGGCTCCTCGCGCTCGGGTTCATAGCTGGAGTCATTCTTGGTGTCGGGCTCATGTTGCTGAGACCATACATAGCATCGTTCTTCGGCGTTGAGCCAGTGGTGGAGCAGCTTCTCAGTTCCATATTGTGGTTCGTGATCGTACTCCAACCTCTGACGGCCCTCGTGTATGTATGGGACGGGATCGGAATCGGCGCAAGCGCGTTCCGCTTCATGGGAGCGTCGATGGTGGTGAGCGCGGTGCTCACCATTGCCGCACTCGTGGTGTTCGGAGACACACTCATTGGTGTGTGGGCAGCGCTTACGGTCCTGGTGGTCAGCCGTCTGGTTTTCTTTGCACTGTGGCAGAGGTTGGGGCCGCTCTCCGGCGCACGAGATCCATCCCACGGGTCTCAGGTAGCCGCGTAACCAGATAGATCGAGATCACGACGCCGAGTCCGAGAACAGCGACGGTCGATGCGAGACCGATGCGATCGATGAGGATGGCCCCGGTCGCGAAGCCAGCAATGGAGCCGACGATTGCCACGTTGGTGACCCACGCGGAAGCCGTCGCCCTGACGCGGGTCGGGAAGAGTTCTGCGCGTTGGGCGCCGAAGGAAGGTGTGAGCATCGTGGCCCCGAGGGTTGCGAGGGTGATCGACGCCGCAAGGAACCAACCCGAGTCGAGGAGGTAGAACCCGATGCCACCTACGAGGCCGATGATGAGCGCGGCAATAGTCGTCGGCTTCCTGCCGATTCGGTCTGCCATTCGCCCACCGACAAGGAGGCCGACGGCACCGATTCCGGAGAAGACGATAAGGAGGAATCTGGCGGCACCTGATTCCCAGGCCAGATCATTGATCAGCCGTTCGAGAACGAAGTCGAATGCGGGGGAAGCGAAGGCCGCAACGAAGAACGCGATGCCCGCCATGGGCCAGAAGTGCTTCGAGAGGCCCATCCCAAGAGCCTTCGCGAAGGGAATGGTCGCCCCAGGAGTGAAAGCGCGGCTTTCGGGTAGGTACCTGGCGAGCAATGGAAAGACCAGCAAACCGAGTGTCGAGAGCGCAAATAGCACTCTCCAGGCATCCTCACTCGCTTCGGCGATCGGGAGCAGGACAAGGCCTAGGCCCACGCCGAGAGAACCGGCGAGGCCATAAAGCCCAATGCCAAATGCGCGTATGCCAGGGGCGAGTTCTTCAGCGATCAGGACGATCGAGATCGACGCAATCGCGACAACAGCGATGCGGACCAACGCCTGGCTGACGGCGAACACTGCCACTGTTGGTATGAACGCCGTCAACAAGGAACCAAGGGCCATCAGGACGAATGCTCCCAGTAGAGGTTTCCTGCGACCAGTCCTGTCTGCCGCCACAGCGAAGAGAACTCCCAGGAGTGAAGCGGCTCTGACACCGGCGAACATCAGACTCATCTGGCCCTCTGTCAGGTCAAAGGAGAGCCTCACGAAGGGGAGCGTATGGGCCATTTGACTCGCAGCGTATGCGGCGATGAAGCCGATCACGGAGGTAAGGAGGACGATCCGTCTGTCGGACGGTCGGAATGATGACTTCGTTTGTTCAGATTTCAGCACGTTGCTCGCGAGGAATAGGGGGCGGTTCTGCGAGGCTACCCATTCGAACCCCGAAACAGCTGACGCAGCGGGAACATCCCAGCCCGAATTACCGTTGTCTCTCCGAGAACAGCAATCACCCCAAGCAGCTACCCAAGGACAAGAACCCGTGGAAGTCTCTCTATTCGCCGCGTTGCTCGCGGGTACCGCCTCATTCCTCTCGCCGTGCGTGCTCCCGCTGCTTCCGGGGTACGTGTCGTTGATGTCGGGCTATGACATGGCTGAGCTTTCAGAGGGCAACGTGTCGATGCGTCGCGTTGTCGGGCGCACGGGTCTGTTCGTGCTTGGATTCTCTTCCGTCTTCGTTGGACTGGGAGCCACGGCAACTTCGCTCAGTGGTTTCCTGAATCAGAGCATATTCACGACGATTGCGGGTTGGCTGATCATCGCGATGGGACTCTTCATCGCGGTGACGGCTGTGTGGACCCCGTCATTCCTCCTTCCCGTCATGAAGGACCGTCGTATGGAGTCCTCTGGTGCATCGAAGCTTGGAATGCTCGGTCCGCCGGTGATGGGAGCAGCTTTCGCCTTCGGTTGGACTCCTTGTATCGGCCCATTCCTCGCATCTGCCCTTCTGCTTGGCGCCAATTCCGACACTGTTGGACAGGGCATGCTCGTGCTTCTGTTCTACAGCATCGGCCTCGGCATTCCGTTCCTTCTCACATCGATCCTGCTCGCCAAAGCGTTCTCTGCATTCAATTGGGTAAAGCGCTATCTGACACAGATCACGGTCATCTCGGGTCTGATGTTGACGTTCTTCGGGGTGCTCATGGTGACAGGACGGATCACCGATCTCTCGGCCTTCTTCTCCGACCTTCTGATCAAGCTCGGACTTGACGGTCTGGCTGAAGTCTGAGCGCACCTCTGTAGTCTCTCCAACATGCAGATTTCATTGTCCGAGGATGCCTTCCTTCGGCTCGCGTCAGAGCACTCGGTTGTTCCCGTTGCCGTCGAGGTGCTTGCGGACCGCTTGACGCCTGTGAGTGTCTTCGACCGTTTGGTTGGATCTGACGATGGGTTCCTGCTCGAGTCTGTCGAGGGAGGTGAACGCTGGGGCCGGTGGAGCTTCGTGGGTTGGAATCCCGCATTCACTGTCGTATCGCTCGACGGCGTAACGACGATATCGGCGGATGTTCCACTGGAGGGAGAGGATCCTCTTGCAGTGCTCGAGTCGCTCGTGGACCGATTCTCGGTACCCAATGCCGCCGATTTGGGTTTTGCCGGACCTGTCCCTCCGCTGCACAGTGGTGCTGTGGGCTTCCTTGGATACGACATGGTGAGGTACGTGGAGCAGCTCGCCGATCGACCTCGAGACGATCGGGGCCTCCCCGAGATGCTCTGGCAGTTCGTCGGAGGTCTTGCCGCGTTCGACCGCTTGAGGGAGACAGTCACGCTGGTTGTGAATGTCTTTGTCACCGGTGAACCAGAGTTGGATTATTCGAATGCCGTGGCAGCGCTCCGAATTGCGGTGAAGCGACTTGGCGAGGGTTCCCCGGCTGAAGTTGTCGCTCGACCCCGTTTCGACGCGATGCCTTTCGCTGAGGCAAACATGTCCAGGGAGGATTTCGAGACGATCGTTCGTGCCGCGATTGAATACATCGAGGCGGGTGACGCATTTCAGATCGTTCCATCGATCCGGTTCGAGACGGGGTTCAGTGGTGACGCATCGCGGTATATCGGGCTCTGCGTCTGGTGAACCCCTCGCCGTTCATGTTTCTTGTACGATCCGGGGACTTCGCAGTCGTGGGATCGTCCCCCGAGCTCATGTCCCGAGTCCGCGGGGGCAAGGTCTATTCACGTCCGATTGCTGGGACCCGACCCAGAGGTGAGACACCGGAACAGGATCTCTTGCTCGAGGAGGACCTTCTGTCCGATCCAAAGGAGCGGGCAGAGCACACGATGCTGATAGACCTTGCTCGAAACGATCTCGGTCGAGTCTGTGAGTTCGGAAGTGTCACCGTCGATGATCTCATGACGATCGAGCGGTATTCCCATGTGATGCACATCGTCTCAGGTGTCTCGGGTGACCTTCTGAATGGCATCGGTCCCGTGGATGTGCTGCGTGCCACATTTCCCCACGGCACCGTTTCGGGTGCACCGAAGGTACGAGCGATGGAGATCATCGATGAGCTGGAACCGATAGCGAGAGGTCCGTATGCGGGCGCAGTCGGCTACATCGATTTCACGGGCAACCTCGATACAGCCATTGCTCTGCGAACCTGCGTGACCAAAGGGACAAAGGCCTGGGTGCAAGCTGGGGCAGGCATAGTCGTGGATAGCGATCCGTCGGCGGAGTATGAGGAGTGCGTGAACAAGGCAAAGGCAGTGCTGTTCGCTATCGGGGCTGCAGACGCGCTGGGATGATGCAACAGCTATCAGGTATCAGCTGTCAGCTGTCAGCCAGCAGCTTGCGGTCCGCGCATCGCGCGGTCTTGTAGGCTCTGATGATGCTTGACCTGATCCTTGAAGCCGCGGATGTGAGGGCGGCGGAAGCGCAACAGAATGTTGACACGCTGGTTCTGGCTGCCCAAGCCCAGGATCCGGCGCGAGGATTTGCGGGAGCGCTTGCGAGGCCTGGATTGAGCGTCATTGCGGAGATAAAGCGAAGGTCTCCCTCAGCTGGTGATATCGATATCGACCTCGACCCCGTTGCTCGCGCAGTGGCATATGAGGCTGGCGGAGCGGATGCGATCTCGATTCTCACGGAGCCCGACTTCTTCGGCGGGTCCCTTGACGACCTGATGGCTGTGCGCGAGTCGGTGTCGGTCCCGGTGCTCCGCAAGGATTTCACCAGAAACGAGGCCCAGGTTTGGGAAGCACGAGCCGCCGGCGCAGATGCGGTGCTCATCATCGTCGCAACGCTCGGCCAATCTCTTGTGGAACGCCTTGTCGAGCTGTCGCGTGATATCGGAATCGACGCCATTGTTGAAGTCCACACGGATGAGGAAGCCCGCAGCGCAGGAGCATCGGGTGCTTCGATCATTGGCGTCAACAACCGCGACCTGACAACGTTCCGGACGGACCTCGCTGTTGCAGAGAGGCTGGCAGCGTACCTCCCGACCGGAGTGCTGACGATCGGCGAGTCAGGAGTGTCATCGGTGCAAGGTGCTCAGCGGATGTACAGAGCGGGCTATGACGCGATTCTCGTGGGAGAGGCCCTTGTCCGGTCCGGCGATCCTTCGCTATTCGTTGCTGCGCTGAAGAATTCGCCATGACGTGGGTGAAGATCTGCGGGATGACCACCGAAGAAGCAGTCAGCGCAGCGGTCGATGGCGGCGCGGATGCCATGGGATTCGTATTGGCTCCGGGGTCGCCGCGTACGCTGAGCGTTCAACGCGCAAGGGAACTGGCAGACGATGTCCCGATAGCCACGTTCATCGTAACGGTTGATCTTCCTCCCGGCGAAGCGATCGCTGCGGCCGAATACGTTGGAGCGACGGGGATCCAGGCTCACGGTTCTCGGTCCCTTGATGTCGCGGCAGAGGCGGTCGAGGCGGGCTACTTGTGCATAACGCCGGTCCCCGTGGGACCGGAGGGCCCCATGGTCGACCTCTCTGAGATTCCAGGATCCTCGTTGCCTTTGTATGACACTGCGTCGGCCATCCGTCACGGAGGAACGGGAAATGCGTTCGACTGGGATCTGATAACCGCACGAGATCGCCCATTCATCCTCGCCGGAGGGCTTGGACCCGACAATGTCCAAAAGGCCATCGAGGCGGTACACCCATTCGGTGTTGACGCGTCAAGCCGACTCGAATCTGAGCCTGGCGTCAAGGACCCGTATAGGATCTTCGACTTCATCGAGCGAGCGAAACAGCAATGAGACTTGAACGACCAGACGATCGCGGCAGATTCGGGACATATGGTGGTGCGTTTGCGCCGGAAACCCTCATGCCTGCGCTCGTTGAACTAGAGGCTGCGTTCGTTGAGGCGTGGGCGGATCCATCCTTCCGAGCAGATCTCGATGGCCTCCTTGGGTCCTACGTTGGTCGCCCAACTCCTGTCTTCCACGCACAGCGCCTGTCCGATGAACTCGGTCTGGACCTCTGGCTCAAAAGGGAGGATCTCGCCCATACCGGAGCGCATAAGATCAACAACACGATCGCCCAGGGACTCCTTACGAAGCGAATGGGTAAAAGACGCGTGATCGCAGAGACGGGTGCTGGCCAGCACGGAGTAGCTACCGCGACCGCGTGTGCACTATTCGACCTTGACTGTGTTGTATACATGGGAGAGAAGGACATCGAGAGGCAAGCGCTCAACGTATACCGCATGAAGCTGCTCGGTGCCGAGGTGATACCGGTTGTATCTGGCGCAGGAACACTGAAGGACGCGGTATCAGCCGCGCTTCGTGACTGGGTTGCCTCCGTGGAAACAACGCACTACATCATCGGCAGTGTTGTGGGGCCGCATCCCTTCCCCTGGATGGTGAGAGAATTCCAGAAGATCATCGGTGAGGAGTTGAAGACCCAGATTCCCGTGTCGCCCGATGTGATCGTTGCTCCTGTTGGGGGCGGCTCCAATGCAATGGGGATCTTCTACCCGTACGTCGGTCAGGGGGACGTGAAACTCGTTGGCGTCGAGGCAGCAGGGTTCGGCATTGACACTGACAAACATGGCGCATCACTTGGCGAAGGCAGCCCCGGTGTGATCCATGGTGCGATGACCTACATGCTTCAGGATGAGTTCGGACAGGTCCTCGAGGCTCACTCGATTTCAGCTGGACTCGACTACCCGGGTGTTGGTCCGGAGCACTCCTACTTCAAGGATGATGGTCTCGTGCGATATGAGAGCGTTACCGACGCCGAAGCTGTGGCGGCGTTCCACAGACTCGCCGAGACCGAAGGCATCATCCTGCACTCGAATCTGCCCACGGTCTTGCCTGGATCATCAGGGAGGCAGCAAGTCTTGCCGGTGAGACTGTGGTTCTGAACCTCTCGGGCAGAGGTGACAAGGACGTCGAGCAGGTGGAGGCGTTCGATGAGTG
>PVMS01115391.1_pt1 | contig 17391 bp, 14 predicted proteins | sample 1853461 | NCBI WGS metagenome assembly PVMS01 (sample SAMN08582032, study PRJNA380276) | Marine sediment metagenome, whole genome shotgun sequencing project. | isolation source: ocean sediment barecode stripped | collected 2017 | reverse complement strand
TTCATATTGTGGTCTTGTAAATGTTCATGGGGTGCTGCGATACAAGTAAATCGATTAAGCCATACCCTTTGAAAGGTCTGTTTTCAGATCTTCAATATCTTCCAGGCCTACGGCAACCCGTACCAGACCTTCGCTGATGCCGGCTAGTTCGAGTTGCTCAGCTGTCAGGCGGTTGTGGGTGGTGGAAGCGGGATGGGTGATGGTTGTTTTGGTATCGCCGAGGTTGGCAGTGATTGACACCAGGCGGGTGGCATCGATCAGGTCCCAGCCGGCCTGTTTGCCGCCTTTGAGTTCGAAGGACAATAAACCGCCAAAGCCGGATTGCTGTGTCTTTGCCAGTTGGTGCTGTTGGTGGCTTTCAAGACCGGGGAAGAATACTTTCTCGACGCTCGCTTGCTGTTCCAGCCATTGCGCCAGGGCGAGTGCATTTGCGCTGTGCGCTTGCATACGCAGACTTAAGGTTTCCAGGCCTTTGAGAAACACCCATGCGTTGAATGGACTCATGGAAGGTCCAGCGGTTCGTAAAAAGCCGAACACATGTTCACCGACCACGTCCTGTTTGCCCAACACCGCTCCGCCGATACAGCGGCCCTGGCCATCGAGGAATTTGGTGGCCGAGTGAATCACGATATCTGCGCCTAACTTGAGTGGCTGTTGCAGGGCAGGGGTGCAAAAACAGTTATCCACGGCCAGCAGGCAATCGTTCTGATGGGCCAGGTTGGCGAGTTGTTGTATATCCGCCAACTCGGTTAACGGATTGGACGGTGTTTCCAGAAACAGTAAGCGGGTTTCCGGGAGAATGGCGGCTTCCCATTGGCTAAAATCGGTCAAATCAACAAAGCTGGTTTCAATACCCAGTTTGCCCAGGTAATTGGTGAACAACATGGTTGTGGTGCCAAAAATACTGCGTGATGAAACGATATGATCGCCGGCTTTTAACAAACCCAGGCAGGTTGCCAATATCGCCGACATACCTGAGGCAGTGGCCACGCAGGATTCGGCACCTTCCAGGGCAGCCAGACGTTGTTCAAATGTTCTGACTGTCGGGTTTGTGAATCGTGAGTAGATGTTTCCCGGTTGTTCACCGGAGAAACGTGCTGCGGCCTCGGCAGCCGAGGCAAAAACGTAGCTGGATGTAGGGAAAACGGCTTCGCTGTGTTCACCTTCGGCGGTACGCACCTGTCCGGCCCTGATGGCAAGGGTATCGAAGCTGTATTTGTCGTCAAATCCGGACATTGGTTTTCCTCGGGTTAATTACAAGTCAGTTGGTATCCCGGTTCGCCAGTCGCCGCGTCAATCCAAGCAGGGCCTTTGCGATGAAGGGGAAACTCGCCAGCAATGCCAATGACAATACCACGCCCGGTGTAAACACGGCGCCTACGCTGAAAGTCTCGATCTCACCCAGTTGGCTGCCGGTGTAAGTCAGTATAAGCAATACCGGGATCATTCCCAGCATGGTGGCAATGGTGAATCGGGAAAGCCGCATCGAGGTCAGACCCATCGCCAGGTTGAGTGTCCAGAACGGGATCACAGGTATCATCCGCAGTCCAAAAACGTAAAAAGCACCTTCTTTCTCGACCCCCTTGTTAACCATTGCAATCTGTTCTGGAAAGCGCTCTTTTATGAAGTCGTGGAAGATGTAACGGGTGCTCAGGAAGGAAACTGCACCGCCAAGGGTTGTGGACAATGACGAGATTACAAAACCAACCATAGAGCCAAATACGATACCGCTGGCTACCGCCAGTGCTGCGGTTACTGGCAAGGAGCAACTGGTGCCGATAAAAAACACCAAAAAAAATACCGCGGCCGTTGCCAGCGGCGATTGTTCAAACAGATCCTGGTACAGATGAATATCCAGGTATTTTTCGCCGCCACCGACAAAGTACAAGACAATTACCGCGGCAATGACTCCGGCCAATGCGAGTTTTTTTATCAAGCCTGTTCTGCCTCTTCGGTGTACAGGTGCACATCGCGTTGCGGGAAAGGAATGGAAATACCTTCGCGATCAAAGCGCAGCTTGACCTCACGCATGATGTACCAGTAAACCTCCCAATAATCTGCGGTTTTGGTCCATGGACGGACGATGAAATTAACTGACGAGTCACCGAGTGTATGCAGATGGATCATCGGCGCGGGGTCTTGTAGTACTTTGTCGTGTGACATGACAACATCCAGCAATACGCGTTCTGCGAGTTCAATATCATCACCGTAGCCAATGCCAAATTCCATATCGATCCGGCGTTCGGTCTGTCCGGTCACATTCTTGATCACATCTCCCCAGATCTTGCTGTTCGGTACAACCAGTGTCTGGTTATCAAAGGTGACGATGGTGGTGGAAACAAGGTTCATTTTCTTGACCAGGCCGGAGGCGCCCGTGACTTCAACAAAGTCATCAACATCAAAGGGACGGTACATCAGGATCATGGCGCCTGCGGCAAAATTGCCTAGCGTGTCCTGCAAGGCAAAGCCGACAATAAAACCTGCCACGCCAAGTCCGGCAAGCATTGGTGCAAGGGATATGCCAACCTGTGAAAGGGCCATCAAAACACCCAGACCCATGACCAGCCCGCCGGATGTGGAAACCAGTATGTTTTTCAGCAACACTGACAAATCAAGCGACGAACGCTCGCTGGCAACGCGTACAATCCGGCGGGTAATGCGGGACAATATTCTGAATATCAGTAACATTCCAAGGAACAGGAACAGGCGAAAGAAAATATCCGGTGCATTTTCGCCTAATGCGGTCTTGAGTGAAGCCCAGCTATCTTTGAGGACAGAGACAACGGCGGTTGGCGAGAAGAAACTAACCGACAAATCACTCGATTGCAGTAGCATGACGGCCTTGTAGTCGGAACTGTCCAACTCGAGGTCATCAAGTACCAGTATAATGGCACCCAGTTTTTGAACGTTGCTTGCATGTCGGGAATTCAGCTCAACCAGGGCGGCGTTCTGATCGGCGTTGTCAGGATCTGAAGTGAGCCTGGTGCTAACTTCCCCGATGGATGCGTCAAGCAGTTCAAGTCCCCCGGCCAGCGTTTCCGCATACAAATAGAGTTTTGGCGAAAGGCGATTAAGCAACTCCTCACCCGACAGGCCGAGTTTCTCACGGCTGCTGATATGATTGACCAGAGTCTCGTAGTATTTGACACGTATGAACCCCAGCGAGTTTATATAAGCATCTGCGGCTACTAATGCCCCTCCACTAAGCCCATCAAGCTCCAGCCGTGAAGAAGTGATTCGCTGCTCGACCTCATTGATACGTTCGAATATTGCATTTCCAACACCTTCCGCCAATTCGCTCAATTGTGCCTCAACCCTGGCTCTGCTTGCTGATTCTTTTGGTAGTTCAGTCAGAGCATTCACCAGTGCGTCAAAATCCGTCAACACGCTGAAACTACGTTGGTCCTGGCGGTAGACCAGCACGGAGTGATCGAAGCTATCGGAGTTAGCGGCTATCTGCGCGCTCAGAAAATCAAGATCGGCGATATCTGCATTCAGAGCTTCAATCAACGATTGGATATCCTTCACATCGCCTTTATCGGCACCCTGGGCCAGTAAACTTCCCGCCATGCCGGTCGAAATCAGCAATGCAAGCATGGTCTTTGTCAGAAACTTCAAAATATTTGCTCCAATGTTCTTAATGGACCGGCTGCGCATGAGCCGAGCCTCTCAGTATGGCATTCATGAAAATCAGATTCAGTCCGTCAAGGTAGGCGCGGACGTTTGGATCCTGGGTGAAACCGATGACGTAACCCTTGCCGCTGGGTTGCACCACCACGAATGGTTTGTAGGCGAGTTGTTTGCGGTTCTGCTCCCAGATGTAACCACTGGCCAGCAACTCGTCTGCGCCACTGAATACGGCAACGTTTACACCCTTGTCTGATTTGAGTGGAGTGTAAATATCCGAGCCCCTGATCAGAACATTCAGCTTTGCTGCGACGCCGGCGCCAAGCCAGTGGTCCGGGTCAACATTTGCTTTAACCAGGACGCCTGCGACCGGGTCCGGTTGGTCCTTGGCGGGGGTGATCGAGGTCTGGTAGGCGGCATTATCTTCCAGGTAGCTGCCTTTTACGGTGACATCAGCTGGTTTGTCACCTTTTGGTTTACTGGCTGCACTCGCATCCTTGTCTTTACCTGCCCCGATCACGGCATTTTCACGCCGGATCGCGAGGAAATCGATGTTGGGATCAGCCAGGTATCGATTGGCATTGCCAAGGCCGATAAGAACGCCGCCTTTTGCAACCCAGTCCTTCAGGTTGGCGGTTCCTTTTTTACCCAGAATATCGTTATAACCAGGGCCGTAGCCGCTTTGTGGCAAAATCAAAACCTGGTAGCGACCCAGGTCGGAATTGACGAGTTCTGAGGTTCTGATGGCCGTGACCGGCAGGTCGAATTGCCGTTCGATAATAAAGCGGGTGTTGCCGGCACTGTAGGCGGAGGTCGGAATGTCCCAGGCAATCGCTACTTTGGGCTGATTGAATTGTCCCACGTTAAAACTGCCGAAGCTTGGACCATCCGTAACCCAGCTATTATCCACCGCGACCGCATTCGCACCGGTTATGGCAGTTAGCTCGGCCATGATTTCGGCAAGATTCCCGGGATTGCCTGCAGAACTGATGATAAGCGTACCGGCCGGGTAACGGTTACCCGAGTGGGTGAAAGCCAGGTCGGAGCTTTTGACGGTTATGTCTTTTCTCATGGCATTGACCAACAAACGAACTGCTGGTGCTGTTCCCCAAGGCACGAGGTAGGCCACTGTCTCACCTTTGCCGCTGACCACACCGGCCTGAACCAGCTCCGGCCCTACGGCGGTGAATGATTCATCGATGCTGCGATAACAACTATCGGCGCGGACATTCATCATCAGCGGCAATGACCATGCGGTGACATCATAGATCTCGTCGGCCAGGTTCTTGGCCCGGCGGCGTTCCTGCTCGGCAATGAAATCTTCTTCCATCGGCACATTCACATCCATCAGGGTGCGAATGAAGCGCTTTGCCGGCTGGGCTGTGTTGATGACCAGGGTTCCCGCTGCGTATGAGTTACCGCAGGCATCAAAAGATGAGTTGGCGCGCCCGACTTCGATGCCCTGGCTTACCAGCAGACCGGCGAGCTTGTTGACCGCTGCCTGGTCTGCCTGTGGCGGCAGGATATAGGAGCGAATGCTGTCGCTTTCACCTTCTTTGATTGCGCTGGCGCGGTAGTCATAAAAATCTGTGAGGAATTTCTCGCGGTTTGCAGCGGTGGTCTCAGCGGTGCCCAGCGAGGTGATAAAGTGATTTCGAACGGTAAAGGCATAGGTCATGACATTGCCATTGGCCTGGCGGATAGCCAGTCCGCGTGATGAAGCCTGCTCATAGGTCATGGCAATACTGCCAAAATAGGACGGCCAGCTGGCGCCATAACCAGGATAAAAGGCATCAAAGACTTCGCGTGTGAAGTAGTCCAGCCCAAATGTGTCAAACCAGTGGGCGTTGGTTTTGCCGAATAACTCGAGACTGGCACGTTGGTCCGCCGCCAGGTGCGGATTAAAAGGTATGGCTTCAGGGGCGAAATAATAGGTGCTGTTGGATCCCATTTCGTGGGCATCCACAAAGGCTACCGGGTACCACTCCTGCAATATCCTGACGCGGCCAATGGTTTCCGGTTGGGTCATGATGAACCAGTCGCGGTTCATGTCGAACAGGTAATGATTGGTTCGCCCGCCCGGCCATGGCTCATTCTGCTCAGCCGAAATGCCGTCGTCATCCGGCAGCAAGCCTTCGGCCATTTCGTATTGGTGTATAAAACGGTCGCGACCATCAGGGTTTTGCATCGGGTCGATGACGACAACCGTGTTTTTCATGATATCGGCAACACGGGGATCGCCTCGCGAGGCTAACAGGTGGTAGGCGGTGAGCATGGCCGCATCTGTCGATGAGATCTCATTACCGTGCACGCCGTAGGACAGCCAGGTGACAGCCGGTTGGTTCTTGATAATTTCACGGGCCTCGCTGCGGGTGGTCTTGCGCGGGTCGGCCAGACGCTGCATGCCGTCTTTGATGGCGTCGATACGGGCCATGTTTTCGGGTGAGCTGATCGCCACGTAGATGAGTTCCCGGCCTTCCCAGCTTTCAGCGTAGCGTGAAATGCTAACTCTTTCCGGTGCAGCTTTGGCGAGAGCTTCGAAATAACGCACCGCATCGCGATGCCATGTCACCCGCTCACCGGAGTTGTAGCCCAGAACCTCCTTAACGGTGGGGATTGCAGGGTCATAATCTGCATCCGGCCAGAAAACGATATTATCCTGGGCATGAATGTGAGTCGCTGATAACGAAAATACGAGAACGCCCAGTGTTGTTAATGTACGTCGCAGAATAGTGTTCATGTTCTCTCCATAATTTATTATTGGTCGACCTGATCCTCAGGTCTTTTGTGCTTCCATCTTCGGTGTGACCACAGCCAGGTTTCCGGGTAGTTGATGATGTCCTGTTCAAGACGCCTGGTGTGCATCTCGGTCAATTCATTCTCTGCAAGTTCCTGTGGGTGTTCAACCAGTAATTCGCTGCGCAGGGTGTATTGGCCTCTTTTTTCCCGAACAACCGATACATAGATGACCGGGTAATCCAGTTTTCTGGCGATTGTTTCCGTGCCTTTGAAGATCGCTGTGTCCTGATTCATAAAGGTCATCCAGTGACCATTGCCGGAAGTCGGGGTCTGGTCGCCGATAAATGCAGTTGCGGTTAAATTCTTACGGTTTTTAAGCATTTCTCTGTAGGTGCTTTTCATCGGGTACAGTTTCGCACCCAGGCGGGTGCGCATGCGGATAAAAAATTGATCGAAATGCCGGTTTGCCAGCGGGTGGTAAATTCCATACAGCTGGTGTGGAATCTGTAGACTAAAATAGTTTCCGGCTAATTCCCAGCTACCCACGTGTCCCAATACAATAATGACACTTTGTTGTTGATTATGAAAATGTTCGTAAACGGATATTCCCTCTAAATTGACATGTTTCTTCAGAGTGGCAGGGGTTATGGATAATGTCTTGATCGTTTCCAGGCCAAGGTCGCACAGGTAATGATAAAAATCGCTGCGGATCTGTCTGATTTCTTCAGCTGTTTTTTCCGGGAATGATTTTTTGAGGTTTTCAGTTACAACACTTTTGCGATAGCCGAGCACTTTGTAGATCAATATATAAAATACGTCTGAAACCAGGTACATCACCTTGAAAGGCAGGTAAGACAACAGGTACAGAAACGGCAGGCTGAGGTAGTAAATGACGGCACTCATAGACTATTCAAGCGCTTTCATGTTCAAGCAGGCCACGGATAATCAGGTACTGGGCCGCGATATAGGTAGACATCACCAGTATCCGTTCAGCCGGTACTTCAAAGGCGAATTTATTTACTGCTATTACCCCATCCGAAATTACAAAAAGGATTGCGCCGGTGGATACCAGCATGAAACTCCTGGCAGATGTAGCGCCTCTACGCTTATGTGCCCATAAAGCCATGCCCAGAAGCACCATGGAATAGACCAGCACCGGAATCAGCATGCCGCCGAGGTGCGGGTAAAGCACCCGGATCAGGATGCCACCGATGAGTACCAGTTTGATGATATCCAAAACTTTGAGCTTGCCGCTGGCGGCGCCGGTTTTGTGATAGGCGATGATGTAAAAAATATGTGCGATCAGGAAGGCTGCCAGACCAGCCATGAATAAATTGCTGGAAAGTAGCAGCATGTCTCCAGCCCAGGAAAATACCAGTGCAAGCATCACCAGTACGCGCCATTTGGGATAGCCCTTTGATGCAGAGATGAAATACAACAGCAGGCTGACCATTAGCAGTGGTTTGGCGATCAGATACAGCGAATGCAGATCAAACAGGATCGCCACAAAGACCGCAGCCGAGACGATCGCAAATATTATTTGCCAGCTTGATTTCATGCACAACACCTACAGGCAATGCGGGATAGTCCGCAGCAGCCAAAAATTATAATCGGTTTTGCACCTGGTACAGTGATTTTATTGATTGTTTATAAACCCGCCGGGGAATGCCAGGCTTTACTCGTAGGGTTTGCTGCGCAATTTCTTCAATGAACTTCGTTGTTTCTTCGAATCCAGGCGCTTTTGTTTGGCAGCGCGACCGGGGCGGGTGGCTATGCGCTTGCGAGGTGCCTTGAGAGCGCTGCCTATCAGTTCGCTCAGTCTCGAAAACGCTTCCTGACGATTTTTATCCTGGCTACGGTGATTCTGGGCTTTGATGATGACTACGCCATCGGCTGTAATACGCCGGTCATGGGTTAACAGCAGGCGTTTTTTGACCGCCTCAGTCAATGAGGATGCCTGAATGTCAAAGCGCAAATGGATTGCGGAGGATACCTTGTTGACGTTCTGTCCACCTGCACCCTGGGCCCTGATAGCGCTGATTTCGACTTCATCGTCAGCAAGGCTGATCTGGTCGTTTATTTTGATCATGGCCTATTATAGACGGGACTCATTACTCGAGATGTTTATAATGCTCGTACCCGGATTGGTATTTTTTTGAATGAAATTCACTCAGTTTGTAATCATTGGCAGTCTGCTTCCTCTAGCGTGGAGTTGTCCTGCTGATGAAGCTTCAGGCTGGGCCTATGGTGGCAACGGTTGGCAATGGGACAACCCTGATACCGGCAGCTATCTCTGGGTGGGACTACGCTTCCAGTTCCGCTATAGCAATCGTGAAGATGAGCCCCTGATCAGTGACGACCTGCGCCAGGAAGGCCATGAGGGCCTTGGTGTCAACCGTGCACGCTACAAGATTGGCGGCGGGATAGGCCGGTTTTTCACTTTTTAGCATGAGTACGACTTGAGGAATGGGCAGTTGCTGTATCTTCGCGCAAACTGGAAACCGTCCCCGGGGTTCAAGCTGCGTGTTGGTCAATGGAAAGCCGAATTCAACCGGGAGCGGATAGATTCTTCCGGCAAGCAGCAGTTTGTTGAGCGCTCGATCGTCAATTACTGGTTTACCGTTGACCGGCAAAACGGTGTCATGGCCAGTGGCAGGCTGGCAGCGGGCAAGCCTGCAGATGCCAGTTGGTGGTTGGGTGTGTTAAATGGCAATGGTCTGAATACATCCGGAGATGGTAGCAAGCCGATGTGGTTGGCCCGTTACCAGTGGAATTTTAGTGGTGAGGTTTTGCCATTTTCGCAAAGTGCGTTAAAGCGCTATTCTGACGCCCGGGGCTCGCTGGCATTTGCAGTGGTCACAAATGCCAGTCGTTATACCCGTTTTTCCAGTGGTGGTGGCGGGCAATTGCCGGGCTTCCAGGAAGGTGTAGACAACCAGTACCGTACCGAACAGTTCCTGCAGGAATTTGCCTGGCAAAAAGGCGCATGGTCGATACAGCAGGAATTCCATTACAAGAAAATAACTGATCGCATCAACGGTGGAAGTGTTAATTTGCGAGGTGCCTACCTGAATACCGGCTGGTTTCCTTCAGCGCATTTTGAAAAATGGCCGACACAGCTGGAACTGGCGGCACGTGTGGCGCTGGTCGAACCTTACCCGCTGGCTGATTTACACCATAACAAGGAATTTACCCTCGCTATGAACTGGTTTTTCAATGGCCACCGAAACAAGCTGACCTCTGATGTGTCACGTCTTAAAATCGATGACCCGCAGGGTGAGGCGACGGATTGGCGCTTCCGGCTTCAATGGGACATCTCTTTGTAATTGGTATCAATAACAATACGCTCTATGCCTTCGGTGAACTGTATTCTCTGCTCCATCAAGGCCGTCAGGTAGACGGTGCCTGACTCGTCCACCACGGCTACCTGCTTCAAATCCAGGGCCTGTGCAACTTGCGGCCAGTCATCGAGGCCGGCAACCACCAGTGCTGTTGCTGCTGCGTCCGCGTACAGACCTTCCTTGCTGATGACCGTGACCGAGGCGATATCTTTTGCGGGCCAGCCAGTGCGGGGATCCAGGATATGCGCGTAACGTTGGGTTTCATCCTGGCGGAAGCGTTCATAGTTGCCCGATGTAAAGATTGCCTCATCACCTTGCACCTCGACACTGCCAATACTGCCGCCCCCGGGTTTTCTGATTGCAACGCGCCAGGGGCGTTCACCGTGGCTACCCATGGCTCGAAGGTCACCGCCCGCGTTAACGATGGCATCGTGTATACCCAGATCATGTAGAAGCTGGATGCTGAGGTCAATCGCGTAACCCTTGGCGATACCGCCGAAGTCAAGCGATACAGCCGGGTTGCTTGAATGCAATTCGAGGCCATTGATCCTGATGTCGCGACTTGATGGATTCAGGTCGAGTATCGCGCTTATCTGTTCCTGTGAAGGGGGAGGCCCTTCAACGGGGTAGTCGGAGGTGTGGAAACCCCACAATTTGATCAGGGCCCCAATGGCAGGGTTGAAACGCCCACCGCTTTTTTCTTCGATCAGCTGCGAGCGCCTGAGCATTTCAACAATCGCCGCATCGGCACTTGCTGACGCGCTATTGGCAAAGGCCTGATTGATATCGGTCAGACGACCTGGTTCCCATGCGTGCCAGTCCCGATGCATGCCTTGATACATCTGTTGCAGGGCTGAAAAAGCGTGGCTGGCGTCCTGCTCTGAAACGCCCCAAAACTTTACTTCGACAATGGTGCCGAATACAAAGAATTCAGCGCTTTGTTCTTCATCATGGGTACAGCCTGCTAACAGGAACAGGAAAAAAAGGCCAAGCGCAGATCTTCTGAGTTGGCTTGAAGTGTTAGAGTTGATCAGGTCTAATATCATAAATAACAATGATATATAAGATGTTATTCACCTAATTTGTTGATGCCAGTTTCTGACCAGTTCATCGACATCAATTTCCTCACCACCCTTGCTCCACTTGGTCGCAAAATCAACATCCCGCGAGTTGGGCGGCGGGTTCGGCAGGTTCATATGGAATCGCACCGGCATGGGCACAGCGCTTCCCATGGCCACGACTTCACCGCGGCTGAGCGAGGTCAGGGCTGAGAAGGTGCCCCTTGCCGCGTCGGGAACCATGGCGCGCAGGTATTCCTGATCGTCGGGATTTGAGATACGCATACACAGGTAGGTAGAGCACTGTGCCAGTACGGTTTCTGACACCTCATGTGGTCGCTGGCTGACGACACACAGGCCGACACCATATTTACGTCCACCCCTGGAAATTCTCTCCATAGTGGCACGCGCTTCTTTGAAACGCGTGTTTTCTTCACGCGGGATATATTCCTGGGCCTCTTCGCACACCAGCCAGATCGGAAACTCAAGACATTTCGGGTTCCAGAAATTGAACTCGAAGGCCAGACGGCCGATCAGGGCGGTAACCGTTGGCGTCACGTCATACGGCACCGCGCTGAGGTTGAGGACTGTTACGTTTGCTTTCGGGTCGCCGAGACCGACGAAATCACGCATCAGATCGGGCATGGTTTCGGTCGACGTGCGAATTTTCGGCTTGAGCATGAAGTCATAACGGCCGTCATTCATCAGGCTATCCAGGCGGATGATCAGATGATCAAATTTGCCGTGCAGCGGACCCTTGACGCGGCCAAAATCAGAGGTTTTCTCATTGGCCTCAATAAACTGGGCGAGCAGCTCTTCCAATGAAAAATAAACCGGTGAATCAACGGTGATATTGCCCAAATCCAGATGTTTGTTTGATTCGCGGCGCAACACTCCGAGCGTGCTGCGCAGAAACGCCATTTGCACGGAGGCATGGTTATCCTCTTTTGTAATCAGGAGTTCTACGAGGTCCGAATATCTTAGCAACCAGTAGGGTATCTCAAGTTCGGAAGCCTCCAGGCAGCGCACCTTGTTCTTCGGAAATGGTGAAGTGGTGAAATTGTCGGTTCTTTTATTACCATATTCACCATGCAAGTCCATGATGATGATATGGGCGTTGGGCATGTAACGCAGCGCTGATTGAATCAGGCTCGTAACTGCCCAGGACTTGCCGGTACCGGTCTGTCCCAGGATGGCGGCATGTCGGCCGAAAAAGTTGGAGGCATCGAGATAGACATCGATCGATTCGAAGGTGCTGAGTTTGCCGACCTTGTAGAACACCTCGCTGTGGTCAGAGAAAACCCGCTCCAGATTCCAGTTTGTAACCATGTGCAGTTCAGCACCGGTGGTTGGGTAATGATTGATACCACGGTCAAATTCCCTGGATTGATTAAATTCACCAAGGGGTATCAGACGGATTTTGTGGGTTTCGCGACCGTCGGCCGCCGTTTCCAGCCACATACTCTCAACCATGCACAGGATTTTGATGCCAGTTTGCTTGACCATCAAATAGGAGCCGACCTGGCCGATACGGACCTTGTCCATACCAATCATTTTTTCAGAGGACAGGATGTCCGGTGGTGAGGACAATCGTGCAATGAAACTCTCGGCTGTAATCTCGATCAGATGACCGAGTACTTTAGTTTTACTTTGTTCCATTCTGGCAGTCTCCTGAAAGGCAGTGGCGTCAAGCTTTTGATTGACGTATCAACTACCTTCTGTTCCTTCCATAGATCAATACGTGACCGTAAACTGAAGTCTGTAATAAGAGAGTACGCATATGTAGTGTGTTGCGCAAGCAGACTGCAACGAGAGTTCTCAGGCCTGAACTGTTAATAAGCGCTCAACCGCTGCACGTAAAGTGTCATCATGCTTGGCAAAACAGAAGCGCACGATGTGCTGATTGGGCGGGTTTTTATAAAAAACTGACATTGGAATTGAGCCCACTTTGTATTCACGGGTCATGCGGGCCGAGAACTCGGTATCCGGTTCAGCACTGATCGCGCTGTAGTCCGCCAGTTGGAAATAGGTGCCGGCCGACGGTATGACATCAAAGCGGGTTGCAGCCATCAAATCACAGAACAAATCCCGTTTTTGTTGATAGAAATCTCCCAGTTTGTTGTGATGCTGCGAATCGCCTGCCAGGAAATCGGCGATGGCGTATTGCAAGGGTGTATTGGTGCTGAAGTTGATGAACTGGTGAACCCGCAAAAACTCTTCCATCAATGGCTCTGGTGCGATGCAGTAACCCACTCGCCAACCGGTGGCGTGATAGGTCTTGCCAAAGGAGGATATAGCAAAGGTTCGTTCTGCGAGATCCGGGTAGCGCAACAGGCTGAGGTGCTGGTGCCCATCAAAATTGATGTGCTCGTATACCTCATCTGACAGGATATAGATATCACGGCTTTCAATGACCGCGCGTAATTGTTGAATGTCGTTCTTGTTCCACACCGTTCCAGTCGGATTCTGCGGTGTGTTGAGTATGATCAGGCGGGTGCGGTCGGTAATGGCGTCGCGTACCTGCTGCCAGTCAATGCTGAAATCCGGATAAATTTGGGTGATGTGTTTTGTCACGCCACCGTTGAGTATCACATCGGGCTCGTAACAATCGTAGGCGGGGTCGAAGATGATGACCTCGTCGCCCGGATGCACGACCGCGGTGATGACGGCGAATATGGCCTCGGTGGCGCCCGGTGTCACACAGACCTCGCAATCCGGGTCGACTTCACAGCCATAAAGAGCCAGCACCTTGGCGGCGATTTGCTGACGTAACTCCGGCACCCCGGCCAGCGGTGCGTACTGGTTGTGGCCGTGGCCCATGTGGTAGGCGACCCGTTCACGCAACGCCGGTGGCCCGTCAAAATCCGGAAACCCCTGCGAGAGGTTGATGGCGCCGTGATCCTGGGCCATTTTCGTCATGACTGTGAATATGGTGGTGCCTTTACCAGGCAACTTTGTAGCTAACTTGTTTGGCAACATGCTTCACCCTGGCGTGCTTTGTTGAACTAAGTATAGGGTATTTTGCGAGCCGATTGCCTACAGGTTTCAGCTTCAATTGACGATATATGTGGGTGGCTTTTCGAGATAATCTGGGCTCATGAAATTCTTAATATTTTCATGGGGCCGAAACCGTCCGGGGCATGTATGATGACGCTTGCCCACACAAATTACACTAAATCCGGAGTTTTCGACCTGCACATGAGTTCCATTCACGACAGCCTTCGACAGGTCTTCGGCCTGACGGAGTTCAGGCCATACCAACAGGAAATTATCGAGCGGGTCATGAGCGGCGGTGATGCTTTTGTATTGATGCCAACCGGTGGTGGAAAGTCACTTTGTTACCAGCTTCCAGCCTTGCATCGTGCCGGCATGGCAATCGTTGTTTCACCATTGATTTCCCTGATGAAAGACCAGGTTGATGCCTTGCAGGCCAACGGTATCCGGGCGGCGATGTACAACTCCACCCTTGATGCTGAAGAAGCGCGGACGGTGTTGGCGCGTCTGCACTGCGGCGAACTGGATCTGCTTTACGTGGCGCCTGAAAGAATGATGCGGCCGGGTTTTATCAGCAGCCTTGAACATATTCCGCTGGCATTAATCGCCATTGATGAGGCTCACTGCGTTTCGCAATGGGGTCATGATTTCAGGCCGGAATATGCGGCGCTGGGTGAGTTACGGCAATACTTTCCCGAGGTGCCGTTTATTGCATTAACGGCCACCGCTGATCCACAGACCCGTGATGATATCGTGCGTGTCCTTGGCTTGCACAGCGCACAGATGTTTGTGACCAGTTTTGATCGGCCGAATATTCGCTACACGGTGTTGGAAAAGCATCGGCCACAAAGTCAGTTAATTCGTTTCCTGCGCAATCAGACCGAAAGTTCGGGCATCGTTTACGCCTTGTCACGCAAACGGGTGGAGGAGGTTGCCGCATTTCTGTGCGAGCGCGGTTATTCTGCCGCCGCTTATCACGCTGGTCTGGATGCGACCACACGGCGCAATGTGCAGGAGCGGTTTATCCGTGACGATATTCTGATCGTGGTTGCGACGGTGGCCTTCGGTATGGGGATCGACAAACCCGACGTCCGCTTTGTGGTGCATTACGATATGCCCCGGCATATGGAGGGTTATTACCAGGAGACGGGGCGCGCCGGTCGTGATGGCCTGGCCGCCGAGGCCCTGCTGTTGTTCGGTGCGCAGGATGCGGCCACCGCGCGTTACCATTTGGAACAAAATGGCAACGAAAACCAGCGCCGTATCGATTCGCACAAGTTGAATTCGATGGTGGGTTTTGCGCAAAGCCAGACCTGCCGCAGGCGGGTGTTGCTGGGTTACCTCGGTGAGCAGATGGATGTGGACTGCGGTAATTGTGATATTTGCCTTGACCCACCTGAGCGATATGACGCAACCGAAGCAGCCCGCAAAGTGTTGTCATGTGTATACCGCGTCGGGCAGAGTTTTGGCATCAAACACGTGGTGGATGTATTGCGCGGTGCGGATAACGAACGAATTCGCAAATTCGATCATGAGCGTCTTTCCACTTATGGTATCGGCATGGAATACAGCTCGGCCGAGTGGCTATCCATCGTCCGTCAATTAATCCACCGTGGATATTTAATCCAGGATATCGCCACTTTTTCGGTCTTGAAACTGACACCGCAGGCACTGCGTTTATTGCGCGCCGAAGAAACGCTGGAATTAGCGCGACCGCGGGTGCAGGAAAAACCCGCCAGGAAGAAAAGAAAATCCGGTCCGGTGGCGGAACTCAACGAGGACGATTCACGATTGTTCGAGACCCTGCGCGAGTTGCGTAAACAAATGGCCGCAGAGCAGGGCGTGCCACCCTACATTATTTTCGGCGATGCGGCCTTGCTGGAAATGAGCCGTGAACGACCTGCAAGCGATGTAGAGTTCCTCGATATCAACGGTGTCGGCCAGGTCAAACTGGAACGCCACGGTTCCGTATTTCTGGAAGCAATCGCCTGCGACGAGCCTTGAGGCTTAAGCCATATTTTCTTCAATGGCCGATATCCTGCTGCGTAGCTTTTCCAGCTCAGCCTCCAGTTCGGCAACCCTGGCGCTCAAACCAGTTTCAGCACCCGAACTCACGGCTGTAGCGACCGGCACAGAAATATCAGGCTCGCCGCTTAGCAGATGTGCAAACCGCCCCTCTTTTTGACCCGTTTGCCGGGGCAGGGGGGTGACCAGCGATGGTTCATGCTCGATCAGGTGGTTCAGGGCAAATTGCACATCATCCAGATCATCGAAATCAAACAGACGGTGGGAGTGGGTTCTCAACTCACCCAGGGTCTGCGGACCACGCAACATCAACACACACATCAGGGCGATGCCCTTGCTATGCAGATGCAGGGTCCTGTTGACAAGATGCTCATACCTGGCAGCACGCGCACCCCATTCTTCGCGCACCAGGTCCAGCGCTTCAAGCTCACGAAGCGTGTGTCCTACCTCGCCTTCGCTGTAATTCACCACCGGAAAACGGGAGGACTTCTGATTACAGGCATTACGCAAGGAATTGAGCGACAGCGGGTACTGATCCGGAGTGCTTTCCTTCTTTTCCATCAGGCATCCGAGTACCCGGACCTGGATTGCTGTCAGTGTGTTCACGGCAATTCTCCACTATTGGTTGCAGTCATTGTATATTCGTATTTCATAATGTTCTATTATTACAGGTTCTATGCTATGGGCTTTATGCTGTGAGCAGAGTCCTTCATTAGCAGTATGCTGTAGTGCCCAGGATTAACAGGTAATACTTTAATGTCCAATCCAATACATGACCCGTTGTCGAAAAAACTGGACGACGCCAGTCATGTAGAGGTTAAAAACACCACCTGTTATATGTGTGCCTGTCGCTGCGGGATTCGGGTTACTTTGCGTGATGGTGAGATTCGTTATATCGATGGCAACCCCGATCACCCGATCAACAAGGGTGTGATCTGCGCCAAGGGCTCATCCGGGATCATGAAGCAGTATTCACCCGCACGCATTACCAAACCCCTGTTGCGTAAGCCGGGGAGTGACCGCGGCAAAAGCGAGTTTGATGAAATCTCCTGGGACAAGGCCTTTGAGATCATGGAGGATCGTCTGCGGCATATACGCGGAACCGATCCGAAGAAATTTGCCTTGTTTACCGGTCGTGATCAGATGCAGGCACTGACCGGCATGTTTGCCAAGCAATTCGGTACACCCAACTATGCGGCGCACGGTGGTTTTTGCTCGGTCAATATGGCCGCCGGTATGATCTACACTATCGGTGGTTCATTCTGGGAATTTGGCGGGCCGGATCTCGAAAGAGCCAAACTATTTGTGATGATCGGTACAGCAGAAGACCATCACTCCAATCCAATGAAAATGGCGCTGTCCAAATTCAAACGCCAGGGTGGCAAGTTTATATCCATAAACCCGGTACGCACCGGTTATTCGGCAATTGCCGATGAGTGGATTCCTATCAAGCCCGGTACCGATGGTGCGTTGTTTTTGGCATTGATCAATGAAATTATTCGCCAGGGTTTATACGACCGTGAGTTTCTCACCCAGTACTCGAATGCGCCCGAACTGGTCAACATGGATGAGAACTCAACCGAATACGGTATGTTCGTGCGTTTTGA
>PVMS01004518.1_pt1 | contig 17408 bp, 17 predicted proteins | sample 1853461 | NCBI WGS metagenome assembly PVMS01 (sample SAMN08582032, study PRJNA380276) | Marine sediment metagenome, whole genome shotgun sequencing project. | isolation source: ocean sediment barecode stripped | collected 2017 | reverse complement strand
TGACGACCCTTTCCACGGTACAGAGGAGGTCTTCACTGGAATCGAGGCATTGGAAGTCTTTCTCACACTGAAGGGCTTTTTCGAGTATGTCGCTGTAGAGGCCGTATCGCATGCATGATTGTCACACAACCGCCAATCACCTTGTCAATCGCCCGACCATGTGATGCCTCCATCCCCTGTGCGGAAGCGGCACGGAACACAGCGTCTATGGACTCCAGATGCCCCGTCCGCTATCGTCGATTCCGGGGCATCTGGAGTCCATAGACGCTGTGTTCCGTGTCGCTTCTGCACAGGGGATGGAGGCATCACATGGTCGGGCGATTGACAAGGTGATTGGCGACTGTGTGACAATCATGCATGCGATACGGCCTCTACAGCGACATACTCGAAAAGGCCCTTCAGTGTGAGAAAGACTTTCAATGCCTCGATTCTGAGGAGGACCTCCTCTGTACCGTGGAAAGGGTCGTCAGCGGGGAGGGCCACCAAGCTGTATACATGCGATGTGTCGATTCGAAACCTTGTTCCTTCAGAGTCCCTGATGAAACGGGCGGTCATCATGCCTGCACGTGCCCCGTGCGATTAGAAATCCATAGACGTTACAGGCATTAGACAAAGTTTTTCGTCGCTGTTCACCCGACAGTTCTCTGGGGTGGCATCTATTTGTTGATCCGGGGTATTGTCTATTTCCCCTTGATTTGGTAGGCTTTCAACCTTATTTATGATGGTGGGGCGGGAATCCCAGCCGGGATTCCTGATCTGTAGGCCGCAGGTTCAAGTCCTGCCTGGGGCACCACCACAGAGTTTATCGGCGGGGGGTATTGATGATATACTCGCGCGCTTACAGGAATTGAAAAGAGGGCCGCTGCAGATGATAGATCTTCACACGCACACGTTTATGAGTGACGGCGTGCTCGTTGCGGCCGAATTGATACGGCGGGCATCCTGCCTCGGGTACCGCTGCATCGGGATTACCGATCACGCCGACAGCTCCAACCTCGAAGCGGTTATCGAGGGGGCGAAGAGGGCGGCCGCGGCCGTGCGCCCGCACTGGGCGATCAGGGTCATTCCCGGCGTGGAGCTGACCCACAATCCGCCGGCAATCATCCCGGAGATGATCCGCGAAGCCCGTCGCATCGGTGCCTTGCTGGTTGTCGTCCATGGAGAGACGATCGTGGAACCCGTTGAAGAGGGGACGAACAGCAAGGCCATCACCGGGGGGGCCGACATCCTCGCCCATCCCGGCTTCATATCGGCCCGCGATGCCGCCCGGGCCGCCAGGAAGGGAGTTCACTTGGAGATCACCGCCCGGAAGGGGCATTCTCTTGCCAACGGGCACGTGGCGCGAACCGCTCTCGCGGCCGGTGCCCCCCTGATACTCGGCACCGACACCCACGCTCCGGGCGATCTCACCACCCGGGCCGAGGCGGGGAAGGTGGCGCGAGGCGCCGGCCTGCGTCCGGGAGATATCCGTCGAATGTTCGCCAACGCCGAGCGCCTGGCGAAAAAACTGTCTATTGGAGATTGAGGAGACCATGGCGAGACTTATCAGCAAACCCAAGAAACTGACCAGCGAAGCCGACGAATTGATGTCTACCACCCAGCGTGTCTGGGATAAGATAATTGAGAACCCGACGCGGACCGCCACCATTGCCGGATCTGTCGTCGCGGTCGTGGTGATCATCTTCCTGGGTATTTTCCTTAAGGAGAGGGCCGGTGAAAATAGGGTCACCGCCGTAGCACAGGCCATCGACCGGTACGTCGCCGGGGAAGGAGAGGAGGGGAGGGGGCCGATGCTCGATGAGCTGAAGGGCCTGGCGGAGAAACATGCCCGCACCGCCCCCGGCGGACAGGCGCTCTACTTCCTCGGGGGGATGCTCGTCGAGCAGGGTGACTACCGCGGCGCGGTGGAGGCTTACCGCCGGGTAGAGGAAGATCACTCCTCGAACCAGATCCTTGCCGCCGCCGCTGTCCTGGCTCGCGGCTACTCCCACATCCTTCTCGATGAGTTTGACGAGGCACGGCAGGTCTTCGGCGGTCTCCTCGCCCTGGAGGGCGTCCCGGTGCCCCGCACACAGATCGAGATGGAGATCGGTTCCATTCTCGAACGTCAGGGGAAGCGGGAGGAGGCGGCGGCCGCTTTCCGCCAACTGGTGGAGAGCGACCCCGACGGCCGCTGGGGGAAGGATGCGGCCGCCAGGCTGCGAATCCTCGAGGGGGTTTAAAGAGAGAAGACGGTGCGAAGACTCCTCTCCGGCAACGAAGCCATTGCCCGCGGGGCCTACGAGGCCGCCGCCGACTTGGCCACGGGATATCCCGGCACCCCCAGCACGGAAATACTCGAGCGTCTGGCGACCCTCGACGGCCCGCACTGTCAATGGTCGGTGAACGAAAAGGTCGCCCTCGAGGTGGCCGCCGGTGCTTCCTGGGCGGGCGGGCGGGTACTCGTCACCATGAAGCACGTGGGACTCAACGTGGCCGCCGACCCGCTCTTCACCCTGGCCTACACCGGTGTCAGGGGGGGGATGGTGATCGTCAATGCCGATGACCCCCAGCAGTTCTCGAGTCAGAACGAGCAGGACAACCGCCACTACGCGCGGGCGGCGAAGGTGCCGATGCTGGAACCGTCCGACAGCCAGGAGGCCAAGGATTTCACCGCTCTCGCCTTCGACCTGAGCGAGGAGTTCGACACCCCCGTCATCGTGAGAACGACGACCCGCATTTCACACTCCAAGAGCCTGGTCGCCGACGGGGAAAGAGTGGAGCGGGAACTGCAGGCGGAGGCCAGGAAGGAGCCGCAGAAGCTCGTAATGGTGCCGGAGTTCGGCCGCCGCCGGCACATTGTCCTCGAAGAGAGGCTGGAGCGCCTGAAAGAGTATGCGGAAACGAGTTCCCTGAACAGGGTGATCGAGGGCGGCGGCGATCGCCTCGGCATCATCGCTTCAGGCGCGGCCTTTCAATATGCCCGCGAAGTATTTCCGGCGGCCGGGTTTCTCAAGCTGGGCCTGGTGCACCCACTCCCGAGGAGGCTCATCACCGATTTTGCGCGGCGGTACCGCCGGGTGGTGGTGGTTGAAGAGCTTGACCCCTTTCTCGAGGAGCAGATCCGGTCCTGGGGGATCGAAGTGGAAGGCGCCGAGAGGCGGCTTCTCACCGGGGAACTGACACCGGACCTGGTGCGCTCCGCCTGGGGACCGAAGAAGAGGCGGCGATTGACAGCGGTCCCCGCCGACCTTCCTCCCCGGCCACCCGTGCTCTGCCCCGGGTGCCCCCATCGAGGCATCTTCACCCTCCTGAAGAAAAAAAGGGTCTTCGTGACGGGAGACATCGGCTGCTATACCCTGGCGACCATACCGCCTCTCGCCAGTCTCGACAGCTGTCTCTGCATGGGGGCGAGCCTGGGAACGGCGCAGGGGATGGAGAGAATTCTCCCTCCCTCCAAGAAGAGGAAGGTCGTGTCCGTGATCGGCGATTCGACCTTTTTTCACTCCGGCATCACTCCTCTCGCCGATCTCGTCTACAACGGCGCATCGACGCTGAGCATCGTTCTCGACAACCGCACGACGGCCATGACGGGACGCCAGGAGAATCCCGGGAGCGGGAGGACCCTCGCCGGCGTCGAAGTGCCGCGCATGGATATTGCCGGCATCGGTCGCGCCCTCGGCATCGCGAACATCGAGGAGGTCGACGCCTACGACCTCAAGGCGATCGATCGTGCTCTCGACCGTCTCCTCAGCGCCTCCGGTCCCGGCCTGATAGTCAACAACGGGGCCTGCGTGCTTCTTGAGCGAATCCCGCTCGGGCCCGCCCTCGAAGTGGACCGCGATCTTTGCGACGGGTGCCGTCGCTGTCTCATGATCGCCTGTCCCTCTCTGTCTCTCGAGAGGAAGGGGGGGAAGAGGGCCAAGGTTGTCGTCGACCAACCCAGTTGCTACGGGTGCAACCTTTGTGCCGAGGTATGCCCCCAAGGCGCTTTCGAAGTGGTGGGAGAACGACGTGGCTGAGATTTCAGTCAACCGCAGCCGCCGGAGACCCGTCAATGTCCTGATCGTCGGGGTGGGAGGGCAGGGAGTACTCCTGGCCGGCGAAGTCCTCGCCAATGCGGCCGTCATTGCCGGGCTTGATGTCAAGAAGAGCGAAGTCCACGGAATGGCCCAGCGGGGGGGGAGCGTTATCTCCCATCTCCGCTTCGGCAAAGTCGTTCACTCCCCCCTCATTTCCCGGGGAGAGGCCGACTTCCTCATTTCCTTTGAAAAGCTCGAGACGCTCCGTTATCTCGACTACCTTCACCCCTCGTCCTGGGTGCTTGTCAACGACCAGGAGATTCTTCCTCTGCCGGTGAGCACGGGGCGGCTCGCCTATCCGCGGGGCATTCACCGGGTGCTCGAGACCGCGGGGGTGCAATTCAAGATCATCGACGGTGTCTCTTTGGCCGCAAGGGCGGGGAACGCGAAAGCCGTCAATGCTGTGATTCTGGGAGTTCTTGCGAAACTACTGCCTTTTCCCGGAGACGCCTGGGAAAAGGCATTGCAGGGGAATGTGCCGGAGCGTTACCTGGCCGCCAACATGAAAGCCTTCGAACTTGGGAAAAGGAGAAGGTTGAAGTGAGGTGGTCGGGCGCCGGGAGCATTCCTAAATGGTGGCAACAATAAAGGAGGAAGCAGAGTGAACAAGAAAGAACTGATCGATGCGATGGCCGAAGGGGCGGAGACTTCCAAGGCGACGGCGGAAAAGGTTTTCAACGCTTTCGTGGACGCGGTCACGAAGACCATCAAGAATGATGAGAAGGTGAGGATCGTTGGTTTCGGGACCTTCTCCCTGACACACCGGGCGGCCCGGACGGGAAGAAACCCGCAGACGGGAGAGCCGCTCCAGATCCCCGCCTCCAAGGCGCCGAAGTTCACCCCCGGGCAGGATCTCAAGAAGGCCGTCAAGTAGAAAGCACGGAAAATCAAGTGCTTTCTGATTGACAGGAAAGGCGGGGACGGGATAGCATATTTCCTCAGCGTTACGGGACAAACCTGTGTCCCGGGAGGTTGTGCGGGTGGTACCGACAGTCTTCCCGCCTGTGCGTTCGGTGGTATCTGGAGGAAATTTCATGGTGCCTAATCAGGAACTGGAGTCTTGGCCGCGTCCGGAGATCGAGCGCCTTCAGGTCGAGCGGCTCCGTGATACGCTGAGACGACTCGAAGCCGCGCTTCCCTTCTACCGCGATCGGCTGCGGGAAGCGGGAGTGACGCCCGACGACATCCAGTCCCCCGAAGATATCGGTCGGCTGCCCTTTACCACCAAGCAGGACCTCAGAGATCATTACCCCTTCGGGCTCTTCGCCGTTCCCATGGAGAAGGTGGCCCGGATTCACGCCTCCTCGGGCACGACGGGGAAAATGACGGTCGTCGGCTACACCAGGAAGGACATAGACACCTGGGCGGAATTGATGGCCCGGTCGCTGGCCTGTGCCGGAGCCGGTCCCGGCGACATCATTCACAACGCCTATGGCTATGGCCTCTTTACCGGCGGTCTGGGAGTTCACTACGGCGCCGAGAAGCTCGGTATTACCGTCATCCCGATTTCAGGGGGCAACACGAAGAGGCAGATCATGGTCCTTCAGGATTTCGGGGGCACGATCCTCACCTGCACCCCCTCTTACGCCCTGAACCTCGCGGAGGTCATGGCGGAGATGAAGGTCGACCCCGCCTCCCTCAAACTCAAAGTCGGCATCTTCGGCGCCGAACCGTGGTCCGACACGATGCGCACGGAAATCGAGCGCAAACTGGAGATTGACGCCGTTGACATCTACGGCCTCTCGGAGGTCATGGGGCCCGGCGTCGCCCAGGAGTGCCTGGCCGGCAAGAGCGGGCCCCACGTCTTTGAAGATCACTTCATTGCCGAGATCATCGACCCCGAAACGGGGCGACGGCTCCCTTACGGGGAGCAGGGAGAACTTGTTTTCACCACCATCACCAAGGAGGCCTTCCCCGTCATCCGCTACCGCACGCGCGACATCACCTCCCTCAACGCCGACCCCTGTGTCTGCGGCCGGACATTTGTCCGCATGGCGAGAGTCAGCGGCCGGAGCGACGACATGCTCATCATTCGCGGGGTGAACGTCTTTCCCTCGCAGATCGAAAGTGTTCTCGTGGGCATCGAGGACCTCGAGCCCCACTATCAGCTCATCATAGACCGCGTGGGCACCATGGACACGCTCGAAGTTCAGGTCGAGGTCAACGAGAAGATCTTCAGCGACGAGATCAAGAACCTCGAAACCCTGGGCCGTCGAATCGAAGAGGACATCAAGGATTACTGCGGTGTCACCTGCCGGGTCAAACTCGTGGAGCCGAAGTCGATACAGCGCAGCGAAGGCAAGGCGCAGCGCGTAATCGACAAGAGGCCACGCCGTTGAGAGGAGGACCGCTGTGAAAGTCGAGCAGATTTCAATTTTCTTGGAGAACAAGTCCGGCCGTCTCGCCGATGTGACCCGGATTTTGGGGGAGGGGGGGATCAACATAAGGGCGCTCACCCTGGCGGACACCAGCGATTTCGGCATCCTTCGGCTGATTGTCAACGACAGCACCCGGGCGCTCGAAATCCTGAAAGAGGCCGGCTTCACCGTCGGCCGGACGGAGGTCGTTGCCATCGAGGTTCCCGACCGCCCGGGTGGGCTCGCCGATATCCTCGGCCTGATCGGGGAGAAGGGCGTTAACGTCGAGTACATGTACGCCTTCGTCGAGAAGAGCGGCGACAACGCCGTGGTCATCTTCCGCTTCGACGATCTCGAGCAGGCCGTCGAAATGCTTCAGAAGGAGGGGGTGACGATTCTTTCCCGGGAAAAGGTCTGTTCGCTTTAGTCGGCCAATTCGGCACAGACGCGGAAAGGAGGAATGACGCGCTGGATCGTGTGCCTTTTGACAGGATTCTAATTGCAGGCAAAGAGGTTCCGCTGACATACAACACGAGGAGGAGGTAGGCATGAGGGCAATCAAGACGCTTCTGATCACAATCGGTGTGCTGGGACTGCTGGCATCACCGACGCTGGCAGGTGAAACCATCAAGATCGGCGCCATTCTGGCCGAGACCGGGCCGTCGTTCCTGGGCGTACCGGAGTCCAGAACCCTTAAGATGCTCGTCGAGGAAATCAACAGCAAGGGCGGCATCAACGGCAACACCATCGAACTCATCGTCAAGGATTCCGGCGGCAATCCCGAGAAGGCCAACTCCTTTGCCAAGCAGTTCATCGAGGAAGAGAAGGTTTTCGCCATCATCGGTCCCTCGACGAGCGGCGAGACGATGAACATCAAAAGCATCATGGAAGAGGGCAAGACCATTCTCCTCTCCTGTGCCGCCGCGGAAGTCATCGTGAATCCGGTGGCGAAATACGTCTTCAAGACCCCGCAGAAAGACAGCTTTGCCGTCAAGTGGATCTACGGCCAGATGAACAAGATGGGCATCAAGAAGATCGGTGTCGTCGTCGGCAACACCGGTTTCGGCAAGGCCGGTAAAAAGCAGCTCGAGGCGATCGCGCCGGAGTTCGGCATCGAGGTCGTCATCGCCGAGGTCTACGACAAGAAAGCGACGGACCTGAGCGATGTCGTGACCAAGCTCAAGGGCGCCGGCGTAGAAGCCGTCGTCAACTGGTCGATCGTGCCGGCGCAGTCGATCGTGCCCAAGAACATGAAACAGATCGGGCTCGATGTCCCCCTCTTTCAGAGCCACGGTTTCGGCAACATCAAGTTCGTCGAGGCGGCCGGGGCCGCGGCCGAGGGGATCATCTTCCCCGCCGGCCGGCTGCTCGTCGCCGACGTCTTGGCGGCTGACCATCCGCAGAAGGACGTCCTCGTCAAATACAAGAAGGACTATGAGTCGAAATATGGCGAATCCGCCAGCACCTTCGGCGGACACGCCTACGACGCCCTTATGATCCTCGTCAAGGCGATCGAGCAGGCCGGTACCGACCGGGAGAAGGTGCGCGACGCCATCGAGAACATGAAAGGTTTTGTCGGGACCGGCGGAGTTTTCAACTTCAGCCCCGAGGACCACAACGGTCTGGGCATGGATTCCTTCGAGATGCTTACCGTCAAGGACGGCAAGTTTTCCCTCCTGGGAAAATAGGGAAGGCGGAATAGTTTCCTGAAGGGAGTGCCCGGGCGCAGCCGCCCCGGGCACTCCCTCTTATTTCTTGGGTCTCCATGGAAATAGACCTTTTATTCCAATACGTCGTCGCCGGCGTCACCAAGGGGGCGATCTACGCCGTCGTCGCCATCGGCTTCAACATCATTTACAACACGACGGGCATCATTAATTTCGCCCAGGGCGAGTTCGTCATGCTGGGCGGCATGACCGCCGTCACCCTCGAGGCCTTCCTGCCGCTGCCGGTTGCCATTCTCGGCGCCGTCGCCGTCACCATGATGGTGGGAGCGCTCATAGAAATCGTCTTCATCCGCTGGCTCGTCAACGCCTCTGTCCTGCGAATGATAATCATCACCATCGGCATATCGATTCTCACCCGCGAGGTGGCCCTGCACCTCTGGGGCGAGAAGGTGCGGGCGCTGCCCTACTTCACCGGAAACGAGATCTCCTCCATCTCCCTCGCCGGAGCTCGCTTCTCGCCTCAGGTCCTCTGGGTCCTCGGCATCTGTTCGGTGATGGTGGTTGGCCTCCATTTTTTCTTCCACGGCACCTTTCTGGGTCGACAGATGCGCGCCTGTGCCGCCAACCGGGAGGCGGCGAGACTCTGCGGCATCAACGCCAGGAACATGGTCACCTTCTCCTTTGTTCTCAGCGCCGGTATCGGCGCCCTCGCCGGCTGCGTCATCTCCCCGATCACCTACGTCCAATACGACTTCGGGACACCCCTGGCGATCAAGGGTTTTGCCGTCGCCATACTCGGAGGGCTTGGGAACAGCATGGGGGCGGTGGTCGCCGGCCTGATCCTCGGCGTCATCGAGTCCTTCAGCGTCATGATCCTGCCCACGGCTTACAAGGACGCCATCGCCATCGCCATTATGCTGGGCGTGCTCTTCATGCGCCCCAGCGGTCTCTTCGGCAGCAGCGAGGCCGCGCGACTGAAGGATTTCTGATGAGCTTGAAAAAGCATGGGGGGGTGCTGGTCCTCGCGCTGCTGGTAGTGGTGATCCAGCTGCTCACCTCCTGGACCGACACGGCCTATTACCTCACTCAGCTCACCATGTCGGCCTACTACTCGCTGGTCATTATCGGCCTCTGCCTCCTGATGGGCTACGCGGGGCAGTTGTCGCTCGGCCACGCCGGCTTCTTCGCCATGGGCGGGTACCTTTCGGCCCTGGGAACGACCTTCGACCTCACGCCTCATCGCCTCAAGACGCCGGTCGTCGTCATGGAGAAGATGAGACTGCTGGTGACCCGGAAGGACCTCTACGGCGGCGAGATCCTCCACCTCCAGCCCTGGCTGTCCTGTCTCATCGCCGTCGCCGTCGTCGTCGTGATCGCCTACGTCATCGCCGGGCCGGTGCTGAAGTTGAAAGGGCACTACCTCGCCATGGCGACCCTCGGCTTCGGAATAATCGTCTTCCGCGTCGTCCTCGGAGCGGCCATCTTCGGCGAAGCCGACGGGTTGACCGAGGTGCCGCCCTTCGTCCTCCTGCCGGGCCTGGAGGTGAGCGGGCGCCTCGCGGCGAAGGTGCCGAACTACTACATCGCCTGGGGACTGGTGATCGTCGGCATGTGGGCCCTCCTGAACCTTGTCGACTCACGGGCCGGCCGGGCGCTGAAGGCGATACACGCCGCCGAGGAGGCAGCCGAGGCGATGGGGGTGGACACGGCCCGCTTCAAACTCAAGATTTTCGTGCTCAGTGCCGCCTTCGCCTCCGTGGCCGGCATCTTTCTCACTCACTACAACGGCGGCATCGGCCCCTCCGAAGCCTCGGTCATTAAGTCGATAAGGTATGTTGCCATCGTCGCCGTCGGCGGGATGGCCAACCTCTGGGGGTCTCTCATCATGGGGGTGGTCCTGAATTTTCTCTCCCTCAGGGGGTATTTCGGCAGCTTTGACGATGCCGTCTTCGGCGCCATCCTCATCTTTATCATGCTTTTCGCTCCCGAGGGCCTGCTGGGAACCCAGGTTCTGCGGAAGGCAAGGATGATTTTCAGGCGCCGCCGGAGAGGAGTGACTGATGCCGCTCCTTGAGGTGGCCGGGCTCGAGAAGCGCTTCGGCGGCCTGACGGCCGTCGACGACGTCACCTTCTCCGTCACCGAGGGCTCCATCAAGTCGGTGATCGGCCCCAACGGGGCCGGGAAGACGACACTCTTCAATCTCATCTCCGGCGTCATCGTGCCGGACGGGGGACGGATCACCTACGAGAACCGGGAGATCGGCGGGGAAAAACCGCACCGGGTCGCCGCCAGGGGGGTGGCCCGGACGTTTCAGCACATTCAGCTCTTTCCGCAGATGTCGGTCCTCGAGAACGTCCTCGTCGGCCGGCACCTGCACACCCGGGCCGGTTTTGTCGCCGGGATGCTCCACCTTCCCTGGAGCCGGCGGGAGACAGTGAAGGCGAAGGCCCGCTGCCTTGAAATAATGGAGATGCTCGCGATATCCGGACTGGCCGAGAGCGAGGCGACGAGCCTCGCCTACGGTCAGCAGCGGGTGGTCGAAGTGGCCCGGGCGCTGGCCTGCGAGCCGGGGCTCCTCCTCCTCGATGAGCCGGCGGCGGGGCTGAACATGAGGGAAACCGCCGCGATGGCCGAGCTCATCACGCGCATTCGCGACCTGGGGATAACCGTTCTCATCGTGGAGCACGACATGTCTCTCGTCATGGATATCTCCGACGAGATCCTCGTCCTGAGCTATGGGAAAAAGATCGCCGAAGACACCCCCCGCAGGATCCAGAAGAACGAAGAGGTGATCCGCATCTACCTCGGTGAGGAAGAAGATGCTTAGGATCCGCAATCTCGAGGCGGGCTACGGCAGCCTCAAGGTCTTGCGTAAGATCTCGATGCACGTCTCGGCCGGTGAAATCGTGACGATCATCGGCGCCAACGGGGCCGGCAAGACGACACTCCTGAAGGCGATCTCCGGGCAGATTGCCGTCCAGTCGGGGGAGATTCGCTTCCGCGACGAGGAGGTCGGACCGCTTCCGCCGGAGAAGATAGTCTTCATGGGCTGTTCCCTCGTCCCCGAGGGGCGCCAGGTCTTTGCGCCGATGTCGGTCAGGGAGAACCTCGTTCTCGGGGGCTACGTTCAGTATCGGGGGAAGGGGATGGCCGCCGTCGAAGAGGACCTGGCCAGGATCTTCGATCTCTTCCCGATCCTGAAAGAGCGGGCAGGGCAGCTCGCCGGGACGCTCTCCGGCGGGGAGCAGCAGATGCTGGCGATCGGGCGGTCTCTCATGGCCCGGCCCCGGATGATCATGATGGACGAACCTTCCATGGGACTGGCCCCTCTGATAGTCAAGAGCATTTTCGAGGCCATCATCCGGCTGCGGGACGATGGGAAAACCGTGCTCCTCGTCGAGCAGAACGCCCGGGCGGCGCTGCGAGTGGCTGACCGCGGCTATGTGATCGAGACCGGCAAGCTGGTCCTCGAGGGCAAATCGGATTTTCTGCTCGGCGACAAAGAGGTTCAGAGGGCCTACCTCGGAAAGGGCTACAAGGAAATCTGGGAGTAGGGGGCGGCGCTGCCCGGCATTTTGTTGCTATAATGAGAAGGGAAGGGGGGTCAATGAACATCTGGAATCCGGAATACGAAACGATGCCCCGCGAGGAAGTCGGCCAGCTTCAGCTGGAGCGGCTGCAGGCGACCCTGAACCGTGTCTACCGGAGCGTGGCTTACTACCGCCAGCTCTTTGATTCCATCGGTTTTTCGCCCGAGGATCTCACCTCTCTCGATGATCTGCGCCAGCTGCCCTTCACCACCAAAGATCACGTCCGCGAGCACTACCCCTACGGCATGTTCGCCGTACCCCTGCGGGAGGTAGTGCGGCTTCACACCTCTTCCGCGACCTCGGGACGACAGGTGGTCGTCGGCTACACCGCCAACGACATCCGCACCTGGAGCGAGCTCGTCGCCCGGGTTCTCACCGCCGGGGGCGTGACGTCCGATGATGTCGTGCAGATCGCCTTCGACTACGGACTCTTTACTTCCGGCTTCGGGCTGCACTACGGCGCGGAAGTGATAGGGGCTTCCGTCATTCCCACCTCGATGGCGAAAACGTTTCGCCAGGTGAACATCCTGCGCGACTACCGCAGCACCGCCCTCGTCGCGCCCCCCTCGGTCGCCACGGCGATCGCCGACTACATCGAAAGGAACGGGGTGGACCCGACCTCTCTTCACCTGCGCGTCGGGCTTTTCACCTCCGAGTCCTGGTCCGAGGATATGCGGAAGGACCTCGAGACCCGTCTGATGCTGCGCGCCTCGGACAACTACGGCATAAGCGAAGTCATCGGGCCCGGGGTGGCGGGGGAGTGCGAGCGGCAGGACGGGCTCCACCTCCAGGAGGATCATTTTATCGCCGAGGTGATAGATCCGGAGACGGGGGAAGCGCGGGGGCCGGGAGAGACGGGCGAACTCGTGCTGACCACCATCAGCAAGGAGGCTTTCCCTCTTATCCGCTATCGCACCGGCGATCTCACTTCCATCGACGTCGCGGCGTGCCCCTGCGGCCGCACCCATGCCCGGATGGCGAAAGTTCTCGCCCGTACCGACGACAGGCTGAGTGTGCGGGGGGTGCATTTCTTCCCTTCCCAGATCGAGGACATTCTCGGCCGGCAGGAGGGCGCCCACCCTCGCTTTCAGCTCGTCATCCGGCGCGACCAGGGGGAAGACCTTCTCGAGGTGCGCGTCGAGGTCTCGGAGCAGATATTCTTCGACGAGATGCGCCGTCAGCGCGAGATGATCGACAACCTCCAGCGCCGTTTCCTCGAGGAACTCGACCTCACCGCCCGGGTCCGGCTCGTAGAGCGCCGGTCCCTCATCGAGGGGGAGGAACGCCTCCCGCCGGTGGTTGACGAGAGGCCGAAGTAGCGTGGGGGAGGGGAGCGGACTTCCACGTCAGGTCGTAAAACGGGACGGTCTGAGGGTCGAGTACGATTCGGGGAAGATCACCTTCGCCATCACCCGCGCCTGCGCCTCCGTGGGCATCTACGACCCCGAACTGCCGGGACGGCTGACGACGCGGGTGGAGGAGCTCTTGGGGGAGAATTGCGGCGGGGAGGATCCCGGGGTGGAGGATGTCCAGAACCTGGTGGAGAGGACGCTCATCGGCAGCGGTTACCAGGAGGTCGGCCGGTCCTACATCCTCTACCGGCAGAAGAGGCAGGAAGTCCGGGAGCTGAAGAATTTTCTCGGAGTCAAAGACGAACTGAAAATCCCGGTCAACGCGATCCAGGTTCTGAAAAAGCGCTACCTTCTCAAAAATAACGACGGCCGCCTCGCCGAGAGCACCGCCGGCTTCTACCGGCGCGTCGCCACCGCCGTCGCCTCGGCGGAGACCCTTTTCGGCGGCGGCGAGGAAGAGGCCGAGCGGCGGGCGGAAGAATTCTACGGGCTCATGACCGCCGCCGATTTCCTCCCCAACTCCCCGACGCTGATGAACGCCGGCACGGAGCTGGGACAGCTGTCGGCCTGCTTCGTCATCCCCGTCGACGATTCCCTGCCGGGAATATTCGAAGCGGTCAAGGACATGGCCATCATCCAGCAGTCCGGCGGCGGGACCGGGTTTTCCTTCAACCGCCTGCGCGCTCAGGGGGACATGGTGCAGAGCACCCACGGGGTCGCTTCGGGACCGGTTTCGTTCATGCAGATCTTCGACACCACCACCAACGTCATAAAGCAGGGAGGTCGTCGCCGGGGGGCGAACATGGGCATCCTCCGTGTCGACCACCCCGACATCATGGGCTTCATCACCGCCAAGGAGAAGGAGGGGAGCTTCACCAATTTCAACCTCTCCGTCGCCGCCACCGACCGTTTCATGGAGGCCGTTCTTCAGGACGAGCGCTACCCCCTGGTGAGCCCCAAAAGCGGAGAGGAAACCGGCACCCTCCGGGCCCGCGACGTTTTCGATCTCATCGTCGCCTCGGCCTGGAAGACGGGCGATCCCGGCATGGTCTTCATCGACGAGATCAACCGCTCGAACCCCACCCCTCAGGTCGGGGAAATCGAGAGCACGAACCCCTGTGGCGAGCAGCCTCTCCTGCCCTATGAGAGCTGCAACCTCGGTTCCATCAATCTCTCCCGTTTCGTCACCGACGGGGGAGAGATTGATTACTCCCGTCTCCGCCGGGTGGTGCGGCTGTCGGTTCGCTTCCTCGACAACGTCATCGAGGTGAATCACTACCCCCTCCCGGAAATCCGGCGCATGACAGTGGCGAACAGGAAGATCGGCCTCGGAGTCATGGGTTTCTCCGAGCTCCTGATTCGTCTCAACATCCCCTACGACAGCGAGAAAGCCCTTCACCGGGCCGAGGAAGTGATGCGGTTCATCACCGCCGAGGGCCACCAGGCCAGCCGCGACCTGGCGGCCGAAAGGGGGTCTTTCGAGAATTTCGCCGGCAGCCGCTGGGAAGGGGAGGGCTTCGACGCCATGAGGAACGCCACCGTCTCGACCGTCGCCCCCACGGGGACAATCAGCATCCTGGCGGGGACCTCTTCGGGGATCGAGCCGCTTTTCGCCATCTCCTTCATGCGCGACGTCCTCGAGGGAACGAAACTCCTCGAGGTCAACCCTCTCTTCGAGGACGCGGCGGTCAAGGCGAAATGCTACAGCCGCGACCTGGCCCTCGAGATTGCCAAGAAGGGGACGATTCGCCATCTCGATTACCTTCCGGCCGACCTGCGCCGGGTATTCGTCACCGCCATGGACATTTCGCCCGAGTGGCACGTCCGCATGCAGGCGGCCTTCCAGAAACACACCGACAACGCCGTCTCGAAAACGGTCAACCTCCCTCAGCAGGCGACCCCTGAAGAAGTGCGCCGCATATTTCTTCTCGCCCACGAACTCCAGTGCAAGGGGATCACCGTCTACCGCTACGGCAGCCGGTCTTCCCAGGTCCTCTACGTTGGAGAAACGAAGGGCCAGGAGCGGGAAATGTTCAGCGTCTCCGTCGACTACGCCGGCGAGTGCCCCGGCGGAAGCTGCGCGCTCTGAGGGGAAAATAAAAAGGCGGTGATTCTATGTCGAAATATCTTGTGTCGCTCCACGGTGAGAACCTGCTCATGGAAGTCAGGGGAGAAAAGTCGAAGTACGGCTTTCACACCAAGCGCTACGTCGAGGCCGGCAATACCGAAGAGGCGGAGATGAAGGCGTTGATGCTGATCTTCAACGACCGGAATCTGCAGCAGTGCCTCGACAACGCGGCGGATGATCCTCCGGCGATCACCGCCGGTGAGATCAGGGAAGTCACCCGACCGGTGAGCGACGACCAGGCCGAACTGAAAATCGAGTATTATCGCGAGGGGGAATAGCCCCGACAGTTGAATTCACGGGGCCGTTTCCCTCCTTTTCCGCCAAATCTTAAGGTCCGATAAGATATATTATGTAAACTGGGAACGAGGGATTATGTAGTCCGAGTGCCGCCAAAGTGTGATCAAAAGTAGATGTCAACACCATGTTTATAAATATATCAACAAGCGCATAAACATAATGTTAATTATAGACAATGAGTGAAAGTCCGGAGTAATAAAGGAGAAATTTGTATTGATTGTTAGTTGTTAACGGTGGATTATAATAGCAAAATCTGTTGACTTCCCTCTTCGGGAGATATGACGCGCAACAGAATTCCGGCGACTGCAGATAAATTCGGGTAGCTGGAGACTTTCCAGCAGTGGCGCTACAAAGTTTCCCAGTACGAGGACGGCATGTCCTTGGCAAGCTTGAGGGCGCCGAGCGATCCGGCGAAGAGCGGGTCCTCCACTTTGGTCACCTTGCAGTCACCGTATTCCTTGAGAGCATGCTGGAGGTAGTCCTCGATGCCGCGGATGAGGCTGCCGCCGCCGGCAAGTACGATGTTGTTCTTGACCTTCGCCTGGAACTCGGGGTCGAAGCGGGCGATCAACTCTATCGTGGTCTCGGTGATGGCCGGCATGATGCTCTCGCAGGCGCGCCGCATTTCGTTCTTGATGTCGTGCTCGATGTGCTTCCCTTCGACCGGGATGTTCACCCGCACCTCGTCGGGCATCTCGCCGACAAAGCTGAACTGCTCCTTGAACAGGCGGACCATGTTGAGGTTGAAGGTGGCACTGGGGTATTTTTCATTGAGGTGGCTGTTGAGCTGCTGGTCGACGTGATCGCCGGCGCTGAGAATCGTTTTCTGATCCTCTTCCGTCGGTATGGCGCCGTGCATGATGCAGAAATCGGTGGTGCCGGCGCCGATGTCGATGATGAGAGCGTTGTTGAGAAGGCCCATGCCGTAGGCGACGGCGAAAGGTTCGGAGACGACCATCAGCGAGTGAACGTACTCGGAGACAGCCTTGCGAATAGCCAGTTTGTTCACATTCAGTGAGTCGGCCGGAACGCCGACAACGGCGTTGATCTTGACGTCTTTGTTGGATTCAACGAGGTTCACGAGGTGGCGGATGATCTCCTTGACGGCCTCCTCGCTCCGTTCGATGCCTTCCCTGATGATGCCCCTCTCGAGAGGACGGCAGATGTTGAGGGAGAGGCGGTTCTCGAGCGCCTCGTCTCCGAAGAGTATCTCCTTCCCCACCACCTGGGCCGCCACGAAATCCTTCGGCCAGCCGACGTAACTCGTTACCCATCGCTGTTCGTCGTTGCTGGACGCCGTGGAACTCCTCGAGGTGCCGAGGTCGATGCCGACGTACAGAACCTCATCTTTATCTTTCTGAGACATACTGAACTTCTCCTTTGGCAAGATAGTCAAGAATTCCAATTTCCAGCGAGTGCGCAAGGTTTTCCCGGTGGCTCTCGGTGTTCAATTCCCTCTCCTCTTCGGTGTTGCTGAGACAGGAGACTTCGACAAGGACCGAGGGAATGTCGGTTTTGAGGAGGACGACGAAGGGCGCCCTCTTGATGCCGTAGTCGAGCACTTTCTCGTCGTTCTTTCTCGTTTCGGAGTAGAGGTTTTTCTGGATGGCGAAGGCGAGGTCCTTTGACTCCCGGAGTTTGAGAGTGTCGTTTATCTTCTCCACCATTTCCTTGAAATTGTTCAAGCCTATCTGCGACCCGGCGTTTTCCCTTTCCGCCAGCCGGGCGTCGGCCGCGTCGGCCGAGGGCCCGAAGTAGAAGGTCTCGATGATGTTGATCGGCTTGTGCGGGAGATAGTTGAGGTGGATCGAAACGAAGATGTCGGCGCTTTCCTCATGGGCCACTTCCACCCTTTTGTTCAGGGCGACGGTGCTGTCGTCGCTTCGCGTCATCAGCACGCGGTAACGCCCGTGGCGGAGCAGGCGTTCCTGGAGGCGGCGGGCAATGTCGAGGGT
>PVMS01037996.1_pt1 | contig 17432 bp, 16 predicted proteins | sample 1853461 | NCBI WGS metagenome assembly PVMS01 (sample SAMN08582032, study PRJNA380276) | Marine sediment metagenome, whole genome shotgun sequencing project. | isolation source: ocean sediment barecode stripped | collected 2017 | reverse complement strand
TTAGTTGCGACGGTTATATTCGCCACTGCCGCACCGTTGGCGGTGTATTTTACTTCTGGGTCTTTGCCCAGATTACCCACCAGAATTACTTTATTTACACCTCTTGCCATCAGGCATCTCCTGCTAAGCGGAGTCCTGCTCCGCAGTTCAAATTCAGACCATAAAGTGTAGCATACACGATCATGTTTTCGCGCCGGGCCGCTGCCTGTTTTGCAACGGTCTCAGCCATATAAGCATGACCACTGCCCACAGAGCACAAAACGCACCCGCGACACTCAAAGTCACCACATCTCCACTAACACCCAGCAGCCACCCACCACCCACTCCACCGGCAAATGCACCGAGAAACTGGAATGTCGTATATAGCCCCATCTTGCGCCCCCTTCCAGTTGTACCGGCCAAATGGCTGACCATTGAAGGCATCGCCGCTTCCAGCAGATTGAACGCCAGGAAAAAGCCCAGCGAAAATACCAGCATCGCGAGAACCGACCAGCCCAAGGACATTAACCCCAGTGCCCCGCCCAGAACCAGGAACGCCAGAGGCAAGGCCTTGTATTCCTGCTGTCGGGCGGATATACGCCGCAACAGTGGAAAAACCAGCAGTGCCGAACACAACATGGATGGCACATATATCCGCCAATGATATTCCAGCTCAAAGCTGAAGTGTGTGACCAGCATTCCTGGTAAAACCACGAATAACAGGGTCATCACGGAATGTAATAAGAATACAGAAAGTGCCAGCGGCCAGATAGTGGTTGATTGCGTTGAATCCTGTAGGATTTCTTCCTCAATCACCGGCATTCTGGGCAGACTCAACACCAGCAATATACCCATGATACCGAACACGGCGGTCAACCAGAACAGGCCGGTCAGGCCCAGCAAGGTGGACACCGGTACCGAGATCATCATGGATAAAAGGAACGATGCACCAATGCCCATGCCGATCATGGCCATGACAATACTGCGATTTTTTGCGCTCGTATGATCAGCTGCAAACGCAAGCGCGACCCCGGCGACGGCGCCACAACCCTGCAAGGCGCGGCCTGCAATCAGCATTTCCATGGAATCTGACATCGCAGCGACCACACCGCCAAGCGCGAACAGCGCCAATCCGGCCAGCATGACGGGCTTGCGCCCGAAGCGGTCGGAAAGCTTACCGAATGGTTGTTGCAATATAGCCTGGGTCAGGCCGTAAATCCCTACTGCCAGGCCGGCCTTGGCTGGCGTAAAGCCTGGCATTTCTGCCGCCAGTATCATGAACACTGGCAATATCATGAACAAGCCGAGCATACGCAGAGCGATAACGCCCGACAGCGTCAGGCCGGTTCGTAATTCAAAGGCTTGCAATTGACCAAACAAATCAAAAATCCTCAGGGCAAATTATTTAGATGGGACCCGAATGGGGTGCACAGTATAGGCGGCGCGTTACAAAATTTCATATCATTTATTCAGACGCGGGAAACTATCATTTATAATCCCCGAAACAACAGAGTACCCGTATGACCGTAAATCCCGAAACTGCGATTGCAAACAGCCAGACCCCGCTTGAGCAGATACTCTCGCTCAGCGCGCCTGATATGGCAAAGGTGGATGAATGTATCCATCAGAGCCTGCAATCTGAAGTGGTTCTGATCAACCAGATTTCTAACTACATTGTTTCCAGTGGCGGCAAACGCTTGCGGCCAATGCTGCTGACGCTGTGCGCGCATGCCTGCGGCTACCAGGGGCAGAGTCATATACCGCTGGCGGCCATCATTGAATTTATTCACACCGCAACACTGCTGCATGATGATGTGGTGGACGAGTCGGACCTTCGCCGTGGCCAGCAAAGCGCACATGCCGTGTGGGGCAATGCCGCCAGCGTGCTGGTTGGAGACTTTCTGTATTCGCGCAGTTTCCAGATGATGGTGAGCCTTGATTCAATGCGCATCATGGAAGTGCTGGCGCATACGACCAATACGATTTCGGAAGGCGAGGTACAGCAATTGCTCAATATGGGCAACCCGGAAGTAGACCAGCATCGTTATATGCAGGTTATCGAGAACAAGACTGCCAAGCTGTTCGAAGCAGCCTGCCGGCTCGCCGCCATCATCAGCGAACAACCCGTAGCCATTGAGGATGCTCTCGCCTTGTACGGTAACCGGCTGGGGTCTGCATTCCAGATTGCCGACGATGTGCTGGACTACACCGGCGATGCCGAAACCATGGGTAAAAATGCCGGCGACGACCTGGCGGAAGGCAAGCCAACCCTGCCGTTGATCCTGGCCCGTGAGCGATGTAATCAAAAAGAGCGTGAACTGCTGGATCAAGCGATTCGAAACGGCGGACTGGACGACTTGTCACCAGTTCTGGCGATTATCGAAAAAACAGATTCACTCAATTCAACCATGCTGGTTGCGAAGAACATGGCAGATGAAGCAAGGCAGGCCATTCAAGACCTGCCGGCGTCGCCATGGCGGGAAGCGCTTGAGCAATTGGCTGATTACAGCGTTAACCGGAACCATTGATTGAGTGGGCATGAATGCCCACCGCGAGGTTTAGCCACCCAATTGGGCATTCCATTCTGCAACCCGTGCGGCTTGCTGTTCGAGCAAGTTATCGCCACCGGTGATGGTCACGGAGATCAGATCATCTTCACCGGCGATGGCATTGACCACTGCCTGATCTTCAGCTGATACCACACTGCCAAATATTGTGTGTTTGCCGTCCAGCCACGGTGTTTCCACATGGGTGATAAAGAACTGACTACCATTGGTACCGGGGCCGGCATTGGCCATTGACAGTTTACCGGGCTCATCATGTCTGAGTTCCGGGGTGCATTCATCTTCAAAACGATAACCTGGCCCGCCAGTGCCGGCACCAAGCGGACAACCACCCTGGATCATGAAGTTATCAATGACGCGATGGAAAGTTAAGCCGTCATAAAAACCGCGTTTTGCGAGGTTGACGAAATTTGCCACCGTTAACGGTGCGTGCTGCGGGTACAGGCGTAAATGGATAACGCCTTTGCTGGTGTTCATTTCCGCCATTATTTCATTTGAAGATTCAGTCATTTTGAGACTCCATTAATTAGTGTGAATCGAAACTTTTTCCGTATTGCAGGGTCTGTATTAGTAGCGAGGCCGCGGGCAATGGTCTCTCCCTCATACCTACAGGGTATATATGCACTCCTCACCCCTGACCCGCGGCCTCTTTTAATGGGTGCCCGTTACTCATTTTTCAATACCTGCGTAGTTTGCAAATTGATCTCCCCGGTCTTCAAAATCCCGGAAATGTGGAAAACTGGGGGCTCCGGGTGATAGCAGGATGCAGCCTTTTTCAGGTACCAGGTTCTGCGCCAGCGCGACTGCCTGCGATAAATTTTCCACCGCATGCAACCCACGACCTGGTTCAACACCAAATTTTTTGAGACTCGCCAGGATTTGTGGACCGTTATCCGGCATGGTAATAATGGCTGCCAGCGATTGTCCAGCTAAGTCTTTGGCAAAATCACTCCAATCCAGCCCGCGATCCATACCACCCAGCAGCAAAACGACGCGCTGGTATCCAATCGTTTCCAAAGCGGCTGCAACCGACACCGGTGTCGTTGAAATGCTGTCATCCACATACCGAATACCGTCTTTATAAGCAATCGTTCGTAAGCGGTGGGGCAAACCGCCAAATGATGCCAGGGCCTGATCAAGATTGGGAATTTCCAATCCCAATTCGTCAATAACTGTGAGTGCCGCGGCCAGGTTCTGTAAATTGTGTTCACCTGGAAGCGATTCCGGAGCAGAAACGACCCGGTCTTCAGTCCCGTAAATGACCCCGGCCCCATTGGCCCGCCACCCGCCAGCACGGTTGAACCAAATGACATCATTACGCCTTGTGAGACTTTCAACCAGGACCGGATCTGAGAAATTAGCAATCAAGCGGCCATGCCCTGCCATATCGGCAAGTTTAAGTTTATCTGCCCGGTACCGCGCAGCCCCGCCATGCCAATCGATATGCTCATCGCTGAGATTCAGCAGCAAGGCAATATCCGCTTCAGCCTCAATATCTGAGAGCTGGTAACTGGAAAGTTCAATCACCCACCAATCCACGTCCACGCTCTTGCAGTCCAGCATCGGCCTGCCAATATTCCCGCACAGGCAAGCGTTGACTCCGGTGTAATTGAGCAGGTGTGCGATCAGTGCAGCAGTGGTACTTTTACCCTTTGTGCCACTAATACAGATCGTTTTTGCATCAGGATTTTCTGCGAACCACAGGTTGCTGGCAGTTGTAAATCGCACACCAAGAGATCGTAGCTGTTGCAACTCAACACGATAAGGGCTGATACCGGCGGAACGCACCAGCAGATCAAATTCCTTTAATAGATCAACATCAAATGGTCCAAAATAGCAGTGATCAAGGTCTGGATTGAGCCTTACTGTAAAGCCATCATCAGCAGTGCTTTCTGCAAACAGGTGAAGAGGCTTTTCCGGGAAACGGCTGCGAATTTGCCGCCAAACTGCCTGCCCTTCCCTGCCCAGTCCCAGGATGGCGACACTCGCTTCTGCAAGGTCATCAAACTGCATTGAGTTTTGCCAGGATCGCTGCCGGAATACAGTGGTCGGCGTGGGCATCCGGATTGAGTTCCAGAGGGCCCGCTTGCCTGATATCCGCAACTTCAGCCAGGGTTTGAACTACAGTTTTATCCTGCCAGTCACGCTGTGCTGCCAGGTGTTTCATCACCGCCCTGCTCTCAGCAATGCTACCCACACATTCAAACGGCTTATCCTCTCCCAAACCACATAACTCCCTGAACCCCCGCAGCTGATCCTGCTGGTCCAGCAAGTCAGCACCCTGAATTGCAATGAGCTGCTCCGGGCTCAAAAAGGGCGCCAAGGCTAGCGCCGTAAAACGGCACTTGGGGCAATCCTGGCACCAGCGTCCATCAATACGGGAACCATCCTGGTGAAAATTACGGTTGCAACTTGAGAACACCGCATGATATTCAGACATTTCAGCGAACTGCCGCGTAATCGCGATTTCAGTGTAGGGACGCAATAATGAAAAATACTCGGCATTGCTTGAGACCCGGTCATGAATGGCTTGCCGGAAAGCTTGCTCGAAAGCCAGGCTTTTGCTGTACTGGTGGTTAATCTCCTTACCGGTGGAGTCAGTCAAAGTTGCCTCATTGGCAGATGATTCATTGGCAAATACGACATAGCGATAGCCATACAACAGGCTTGCACATAACAAAATCGCCGAGTTGATCGCCGTAACCGGCACATGTCCATTCCAGGCACCCGCCGCATTCATTTCACCCAGTAGCGGCGATAATTTGCGCTGGATGCGGATTAATGGCAAACCCGCTTCCCTGGCAGTATCCCCGATCAGTTCGGACCCGCCAACGCAGGCAGGTTGAACTTCAATTCCGGCACGCTTGAGCATCTGCAGGCACACCAGGCTGTCTTTCCCGCCACCCATAGCCACCAGGGCACGCTCGGGAAGATCCAGGTCCATCGCTGCAGGTGCGCTGTCTGTATTCGCTTTAAACCAGGTCAAAGCTGAAAGATCCAGCTCGTTCACGTAGGCAAACTCACCCAGACCCTGCATATACAAGTCATTGAGAAATTTCGCCAGGAATCCGTCGACCCTGCAGCAAGAAAGATCAATTTTGCGGGCCAATCCGGCTTTGTAATAACTAATCCCGGCAATCAGATGCAGTAGCTCAAGTGCCTGCAAAAAAGCTGCCTGGCGTGACGCATCCGGCGGCCATGGCGCCCACGGGAAACTGATGGTTTCAGTTAACGACTGGCCATCAACGTCATATGAAAGCATTACCTCACCCGATGCCGCATCGTAATGATGTCGCGTGAAACTGAAGCGGCTTGCCTGCCTGCCACTGTCTTTTAAGCCATTCATCATCAGTGCTCGTGCATGGAGTAGAAGCAGAAACGTTACCCGAAGCGGCAAATAGTGTACAGCACGAAAAAATACCGGATTGTATGGATAAAAAGAGGCGGCACCCGGAATTGATGCCGCCTTTAGGTGCACGGGGTTCACTGCGAGACCCCGAGGAGTGTTTTATGCATACAAATACAGCTTACAACCCAGCCAATGAATCGTAACTGAACGGATTAGAACTTCCTAAAAGGATGACTGGTGACATATGTCATTTGCCGGTCTGCAGGAAACGTACTAGGATTATCCCCCCAGACATAATCAAGCCAATCCAACGAAGGACTGCCACATGCCTAAATATCGCACCAAAGATATCCGTAACGTCGCCCTCGTGGGCCATACCGGTTCAGGAAAAACCACGCTGGCCGAAGCATTACTGGTCACGTCCGGCTCCAAGGGTGAGGCAGGCACAGTTGAGCGTGGTTCGACCACCATGGATCATGACCCGTTGGAACGTACCTATCAGCATTCACTCGATTCAGCCATTGCCAGTCTTGATTATGAGGGTATGCACCTGAATCTGATCGATACAGCCGGTTTCCCCGATTTTCGTGGGCCCACACTGGCCAGTTTGACGGCAGTGGAAACAACCGCGATCGTGGTCAATGCCCATAACGGTGTTGAGCTCTCCACCCGCCGCCTGATGCGCAGGGCCAAGCGACGGCGTTTGTGCCGCATGATTATCATCAATCGCATTGATGTGGAAGGTGTGGACCTGACCCAGGTGGTCAAAGATCTGCGCAGTGAATTCGGGCCGGAATGTCTGCCGGTCAACCTTCCAACTGACAATTTCAGCAAGGTGAGTGATTGCTTCTACCACACCGAAGGTGGGACCGATGTCTTTTCGCTAGCAGAGGCGCACGAGGCCATCATTGATCAGGTTGTTGAAGTCAATGATGACCTGATGGAAAAATACCTCGAAGGCGAAGAACTGACTCGCGAGGAATTACATTCAGCATTTGAACAGGCATTACGCGAAGGTCATCTTGTACCGATCTGTTTTGTTTCAGCCAAAACCGGTGCCGGCATCAAAGAACTGCTGGATTTCTTCAATAAGCTGGCGCCCAGCCCGAGGGAAGGCAATCCACCGACCTTTATGAAGGGTGAAGGTGACGACGCGGTTGAAGTTTCAGTCACAGGTTCGGCCACCGACCATGTCATCGCACATGTTTTCAAGATCACTAACGACCCGTTTGTGGGCAAGCTGAGTATTTTCAGGATTTACCAGGGTACCATACGGCCCGATTCACAACTGTTGATTGGCGATGCGCGCAAGCCATTTAAGGTCGGTCACCTGTTCAGCATTCAAGGTGGTAAACACATTGAGATCGATGCCGGTATCCCAGGCGCTATATGCGCGGTAGCCAAGATCGATGACATCCATTACGACGCCGTTTTGCATGACTCACATGACGAAGACAACTATCACCTCAAACCGCTGGATTTTCCAAAGCCCATGTACGGACTTGCGGTCAATACCAAGACCCGCGGCCAGGAGCAGAAGCTTTCTACCGCACTGCATCGCCTGCAGGAGGAAGACCAGTGTTTCGTGGTTGAGCACAACCAGGAATTGAATGAAACCGTGATGCTCGGCTTGGGCGAGTTACACATGCGCATGATCCTCGAGCGCATGAAGGAACGCTACAAAGTTGAAGTCAATACACGCCCACCACGGATTGCGTACAGGGAAACCATTACCCGTCCTGCAGAAGGCCATTACCGGCACAAAAAACAGACCGGTGGTGCCGGCCAGTTTGGTGAGGTTTTCCTGCGCATACAGCCCAAGGCCCGTGGTGAGGGTTTTGAATTCATCAACAAGGTGGTCGGTGGTGCCATACCCTATAACCTGATCCCTGCCGTCGAAAAAGGTGTCAAGCAACTGTTGAGCGAAGGGGCTGTTGCAGGTTACGCCATGCAGGACCTGGAAGTGACCGTATATGACGGCAAATTCCACCCGGTCGATTCAAAAGAAATTGCGTTTGTGATCGCCGGGCGACATGCATTTATGGATGCAATCAACAACGCAGGCCCGCAAATCCTTGAGCCCATCGTCAATGTGGATGTAACCGTTCCGGATGCAGATATGGGTGATATAACCGGCAACCTGGCAGGTCGGCGTGCACGAATCTCCGGTACTGAATCCCTGCGCGGCGGCCTGGTGACCATCCGTGCCGATATCCCGCTCAGTTCTCTATCCGACTACCACACAGAACTGAAGAGCCTGACCCAGGGCCAGGGAACGTATACGATGGAATTCAGCCATTATGACCCTGTTCCGTCTACTGTCCAGCAGGAGTTGGTGAAGGCACACAGCCCCAAGAGCGCGGATTAGCCATATCACCACGTCACCCCGGGCTTGGGTCGCGACGCGCATCAGTGCAAGCTTCGATGACAGCGGTAGTAATCCATTGCTGGTCGAGGCGTCATTTACGCATTATCTTGCACGCATCGATCTCGTTGAGCGCAAAATGCAGCTGAAATTTTCTTTTTAAAAGGGTTTTCAAATGAGCCTGAAGAAATCACGGGTGCCAACAACACGTCTCGGCCGCCTGGCCCGGCTGAGCTTTACCGCTGGAGAGATCGCGGTTGGCGGCATGGCTGAAGGTCTGCGGCGTCTTCGTGGCGTCACCACTGATGATGCTTATAGTGTTTTTTTAACCGCCAGCAATGCGCAAAAACTTGCCCGGCAACTGGCGGGTATGCGCGGGGCCGCGATGAAAATCGGGCAGATGTTGTCGATGGAAAGTGCCGACATACTGCCCCCGGAGTTCGCTGGCGCCCTGGCGGTATTGCGTGACTCTGCCAATACCATGCCGTTGACACAAATTCGCCGGATCATGGGTCGTGAATACGGCAAGGGCTGGGAAGACAAATTTATTGATTTCGATTACATGCCGGTCTCGGCTGCCTCGATAGGCCAGGTGCACCGGGTGCAGACCATCGACGGACGCGACCTGGCGCTGAAGATCCAGTACCCGGGTGTGGCAAAAAGTATCAACAGTGATGTAGACAACATGGCCATGTTCCTGCGCCTGGTAAAACTATTGCCGGTCGAGTTTGATATTGCCGGCATCATCAATGAGGCGAAACGCCAGTTGCATCAGGAGGCGGACTACATCCAGGAAGCTGAATACCTGAGAACATATCGCGAACTGGTGCGGGATGAAGAACGCTTCGTGGTGCCGAAAGTGCACGACGACCTGACCACCAAACGTATCCTGGCGATGGACTATGTTGAAGGCGTGCCACTCGAATCACTTGGTGAAAACGATATACCGCAAGAACTTCGTGACAGCGTTGGCACACTACTGGAACACCTTGTGTTTCGTGAACTATTCGAGTTCCGTACCATGCAATCCGACCCCAATTTTGCCAACTACCTTTACCAGCCTGAGGATGACCGCATCGTACTGCTCGACTTTGGCTCCACGGTTACTTTTCAAAAAGCGTTCACAGATAAGTATGCACAGATCGCAAGGGCGCTGATCGACGAGGACAATGGTGCTACGCGGCACTATGCTGAGCGTATTGGTTATCTTGATGAAGGTAATAGCGATGAACACGTTGAACGGGTGCTGGATATGATGCGGCTAATGTGCGAGCCCATACGTTACGACAGGATATACGACTTCGGTGCCTCCGATCTGTTTGCCCGGGGCCGGGATGCCGGTATGGAAATGATGCTCAGTGACATGAGCGAGTACAAGGTGCCGCCGCCTGAAACCATGTTCCTGCATCGTAAACTGCTGGGTTCATATATGCTCTGCCACCGTATCGGCGCACGCGTCAATGTACAGAAGTTGATCCTGCCCTTTTTACCCTGACCAGGACGGGATACCCTTGATACTTGGAAGTGGCCTTTGAAGGATTTTAACTAGATGGCAAGCTGAATTATTGCCAATAGTTCATCGGGAGAGTACACGGGGTATTCGGCTTGTTTGAAATCAGCATTATTTCGCGTCACGATGGAATTAACCGATGCTAAATGCCCGGCAAAGTGCTGAACCGCATCTTCAAAATCACCAAATTTTGATTCTGTTGATAGTAGTAGCACATCCTTGTTCACTTCGGCAATCTGAAAAATACTCAAAAGTTTCTGGATTGTGAGCTTTGCCTTTTTTCTGCCATGTACTTTGGTCACCAAGTATTCAATTGTCGTAATAGTTGTGGCACATAAGTATCCTTCAATTGTTTTATCTTCTGCAAAGCTTACAAGGCCGGAAGAAAATTCAACAAAGGGTTTTCTATCCAGTAAAACATCCAGAATGATATTGGTATCAAATAAGACTTTCAAAGATACTTTTCCTCCAAATGCTTTTTGTAGCTTTCCCGGTCAAGGCCACTGTCTTTCAAGACCCCGACCAGTGATTGAGTGACCGGCGCCGTACTTTTCTTATCTTTATCTTGTGAAAAGACAGCAAAGTAATCAGCCACTATTTGAGAAAGAGATTTTCCCTGTTGTTTCGCATGTTGCTTGGCACGCTCGATAAGTTCGCCCTCCAGGCGTAATGTCAGTTTTGTTTGCATCGTCGGACTCCAGACGTATACTTGATGGAGTTATTATACGTCTTGCGTTCATTACTGGCAAGATCACTTGTTTCCAACCTGGGTCGCGATTCTCAAGAGCTCGCGACCAGCTCCGCTGATCCCTCCTACGCGAACATCTCAATGGTTTTCTCAAGCGAGTCGGCAAGAATATCGATCTCTTCAAACGTGTTGTAAACACCGAGTGACGCACGTGCGGTCGCAGGCAAGCCAAAAAACTGCACCACCGGCATCGCACAATGGTGGCCGGTACGAATCGCCACGCCATGCAAATCAATGATTGTACCCACATCATTGGCGTGAATATCACCCAGAACAAATGACATCACACCTGCTTTGTGGGCTGCAGTACCGATCATTCTGAAGCCATCAATCTGCGCCAGTTTTTCTGTGCCGTAAGCCAGCAGTTGCGCTTCCCATGCGGCCACATTTTCCATACCCAGGCTTTGCAGGTAATCCACTGCCGCACCCAGGCCAATGGCGCCAGCGATATTCGGAGTACCTGCCTCGAATTTGCCCGGTGCTTCGTTGAACGTCGATTTTTCGAAAGTCACATGGCGGATCATTTCGCCGCCACCCTGGTAAGGCGGCATGGCCTTAAGGTGCTCTGCCCGCCCCCACAACCCGCCAATACCGGTCGGGCCATACATCTTGTGACCGGAGAAGCAGTAAAAATCGCAATCCAGTGCCTGTACATCGACTGCCTGGTGCGGCATCGCCGGGGCGCCATCAATCAGCACCGGGATACCGTTTTGTTTTGCCATTGCGCAAATCTCGGCCACCGGGTTAACCGTTCCAAGTGCGTTGGAAATGTGCACCACGGCCAGCAATTTGACCCGCTCTGTCAGCATGTCCGCCAGTGCGTCCATTTCCAGTTCACCACGCTCATTGATCGGCACAACTTTCAGTACGGCACCGGTTTCCTCACACAGCATCTGCCATGGAACGATGTTGGAATGATGTTCCATCCAGCTGATCAGGATCTCGTCACCTTGCTGTAGGCGTGGACGCACGAAGCTGTGGGCAACCAGGTTGATACTCTCAGTGGTGCCACGGGTAAATATGACTTCATTCTCAGATGACGCATTGATGAATTTTGCCGTCTTGACGCGCGCCTGCTCGTACAGATCCGTGGCCTCCTGGCTCAGGGTATGCACACCGCGATGAATATTCGCATTGTGATTGCGATAAAAATCATCAACGGTTTCAATGACCCTAAGTGGTCGCTGTGCCGATGCAGCGGTATCGAAGTAAACCAGTGGTTTGCCGTGTACCGTGCGTTGCAGAACAGGAAAATCAGCACGGACCTTGTTAATGTCCAGGCCGGAGCTTGCAGTCATTGGCAGAGATGAGCTCATCGGATTACCCTTGCGCCTGCGGCATCACATCCATCATGCGTTGTGCAATGGTATCGCCCAAATGACGGTCAACCAGCTTGTCACTGACGGACTGACAAAAAGCCGTGGTCAGAATCTGCCTGGCCTGTTCCTTGTTCAAACCGCGGCTACGCAGATAAAAAATGGCCTGCTCATCCAATTGCCCCACCGTTGCACCATGGCTGGCGATCACTTCATCGGCATAAATTTCGAGCTCCGGCTTGGTATCGATCTCGGCCCGTCTTGACAACAGTATGTTGGCGTTGGATTGTTTGGCATCGGTACCGTCGGCACCGGGATGAACATACACCGCCGTGTTGAACACCGCCTTGCCACTATCACCGGCAACACCACGAAAATATTGCTCACTGACGCCGTCAGGTGCCATATGATCCACCTTTGCATGGTTATCCACGTGACGACTGCCATCCAGCAGATAAACCCCGTTCAGACTGGCCTTTGCGGCACTGCCGACCAGGCTGCAGTGTAAATCATGACGTACTAAACCGCCGCCGAGGTCAAAACCGTAATAGCCGTACTCACTGTCGGCCTGTTGAATAATTTCAGTGCGCGTAATCAGAACGGCGTCATGGGATTCCTGCTGCAATCGTACGTGTTGCAATGAAGCACCTTCGCCAAGATCAGCCTGAAACACCACGTTGCTGGTATTTGCATTGGGGGATTCAAATTGTTCCAGTAATTCCAGCCTGGCACCAGCCTCAAGAATAATGCAGATGCGGGAATTGAATAAGCGGGCGCCACCATCTGCTCCAGCATCAGTTGTCGACCAGTTCAACAGGAAACGGCCACCATCAGTACCGGCAGCAACATGCACCACCACACCGTTCTCCAGCGTGGCTGTATTCAAGGCACTGAAACCACCAGAAGACGGCTGTTTCTGTGATGATTCCGGCAATGCCTCAAGCAACTTCTGCAAGCCTGTGACACCGCTACTCAATGCTTCTTGCAGCGAAATCAAACTCACACCAACTGGCAGTTCACCGTTCAGTTCCAGCATGCGGCCGTCCAGAACCCTGACCTGGTGTTCGACTTCAATCACCGGTTCCGCGAAAGACGAAACAGACGTTTCGATTTCTGTTGCCAGTCGTGTCCCGCGTAGTTCAAGCGCTCCCAACCCTGTGTACTTCCACGCCTCGTCCTTGCGGGTTGGTAAACCGTGTGCACGGAACTGTTCCGCCGCCCCATCACGCAATGCCTTGAGCCATTCCGGCCGGGGCCTGCCATCCCGGGGCAAATCAGCAGCCAGTTGCTGCGAAAATTCGTTCATGGAGACTCCGCCTGGGCAGCGTTGCCACCACTTGCACCTTCATTGGCCAAGGTCCCGATACCACCACCCTCAAGCCAGGCATAGCCTTCTTCTTCGAGTTTCAATGCCAGCTCGGCACCACCGGTGGCAGCCAGCTTGCCATCCGCCAGCACATGCACTTTGTCGGGCACGATGTAATCCAGCAGGCGTTGGTAATGCGTGATCACGATCATTCCACGGTCGGGGGAACGCAGGCGATTGACACCTTCGGCGACAACCTTCAATGCATCAATATCCAGACCGGAATCTGTTTCATCCAGGATCGCCAGCATCGGCTCAAGCACCGCCATCTGGAAAATCTCGTTACGCTTTTTCTCGCCGCCGGAGAAGCCTTCGTTAACGGCCCGGTGCAACAATTCATCACCGATATGCAGCACATTCAGTTTTTCACGCACCAGGCGTAAAAAGCTGACCGAATCCAGCTCAGGCTCACCACGGTATTTACGCTGCGCATTCAAAGCGGCGCGCAGAAAATAGGTATTGTTGACACCAGGAATCTCAACCGGGTACTGAAAGGCCAGGAATACACCTTCACAGGCACGTTCTTCCGGCTCAAGTTCCAGCAGGTTCTTGCCGTTGAAAATAATCTCGCCCTCGGTAACCTCGTAGCCTTCGCGACCGGCCAGCACGTTTCCCAGGGTACTTTTTCCGGCGCCGTTGGGACCCATGATGGCGTGGATTTCACCACCGTTCACTTCCAGGTTCAGACCCTTGAGGATTTCTTTACCTGCCACTTTGGCGTGCAGGTTGGTAATTTTTAACATGGTTGACATACTCTCTAAGTTAATTGTTTAACCCACGGCGCCTTCAAGACTGACTTCCAGTAAGGCCTTGGCCTCAACCGCGAATTCCATTGGTAATTCTTTAAATACCTGCTTGCAGAAGCCATCGACAATCATCGAAACCGCATCCTCTTCGGAAATCCCGCGCTGCAGGCAGTAAAACAACTGGTCTTCACCGATTCTCGAGGTGGTCGCTTCGTGCTCAACCTTGGCGGTCGGGTTTCGCACCTCGATGTAGGGGAAGGTATGTGCACCACACTTTTTGCCGATCAGCATGGAGTCGCACTGGGTGTAGTTACGTGCGTTATCAGCACGCGGCGTCATCCTGACCAGGCCACGGTAGGCGTTCTGCGCATGGCCGGCGGAAATACCCTTGGAGATGATCTTGCTGGTGGTATTGCGGCCGATATGGATCATCTTGGTGCCGGTATCCGCCTGCTGATAATTATTGGTCAGTGCGACCGAATAAAACTCGCCCCTCGAATCATCGCCGCGCAGGATACAACTGGGATACTTCCAGGTAATCGCAGAACCGGTTTCAACCTGGGTCCACGAAATATGTGAACGCGCGCCGCGGCAATCACCACGCTTGGTGACAAAATTGTAAATCCCGCCAATGCCGTTTTCGTCGCCCGGATACCAGTTTTGCACCGTCGAATACTTGATGCTGGCATCATCCATTGTGATCAACTCCACCACCGCCGCATGCAACTGGTTCTCGTCGCGCATCGGTGCCGTGCAGCCTTCGAGGTAGCTGACGTAGGCACCCTCTTCCGCAACAATCAGTGTACGTTCAAACTGGCCGGTCTCTGCCGCATTGATGCGGAAGTAGGTGGACAGTTCCATCGGGCAGCGCACGCCTTTGGGAATAAATACAAAGCTGCCGTCGGTGAAGACTGCAGAATTCAAGGCTGCGAAAAAGTTATCCCGTTGCGGTACCACGGTACCCAGGTACTTTTTGACCAGCTCAGGATGATCCTTCACGGCCTCGGAGAACGAGCAGAAAATCACGCCGGCTTTACCCAACTCTTTCTTGAAAGTCGTACCGACGGATACCGAGTCAAATACGGCATCAACAGCCACACCCGCCAGGCGGGCACGTTCGTGTAGTGGCACGCCCAGTTTCTCATAGGTTTCCAGTAGTTTAGGGTCAACCTCATCAAGACTTTGCGGTCGATCTTTGTCCAGTTTGGGGGCGGAAAAATAGGAAATTGCCTGGAAATTAATGGCGTCAATGTTCAGGTGAGCCCAATCCGGTTGCTCCATCTCGAGCCAGTGCGCATAGGCCTTCAGGCGCCATTCCAACAACCACTCCGGCTCATCCTTACGCGCTGAAATAGCTCGGATAACATCCTCGGAAAGCCCCGGTGGAAAGGTCTCAGACTCGATATCCGTGACGAAACCATGCTGGTATTTCTGTTCAACCAGTGTATCAATCGTTGATGCTTCGGTATTCATATGTCGATCTCTGTATGCATAATTGTTTAGCTCGGCCTGGTCGTTCAGGCGTTCAAAGTATTAATATGCAGCGGTGATGTAGTCGGCTTCACCGGCTGGGCCATTTCTGCCAGCGATACACCCGCCATGGCTTTTGCGATCGCAACGCTGATGCGCTGCCAGTTACCACGCAGACTGCAAATTGCCTCCTGCGCACACAAACCTTCTTCAACACTGCACTCGGTCATCGCAATCGGGCCTTCTATGGCTGCAATGATTTCAGCCACACTGACATCTGAAGCTTCTCTTTCCATGCTGTAACCACCATTGGCACCGCGGAAAGACTCAACCAGGCCAGCTTTTACCAACAGTTTCAAAACCTTGCTAACCGTCGGCAACTCCAGTTGGGAGCGCTCTGACAGCGCCACGGCATTCAACACCTCTCCCCGCGAGGCGTACAGTTCAACCATCACCATGATGGCGTAATCGGTCATTTTGCTGATGCGTAACATGCCTGGTTTCCAGTAAATAGTGAGCGACGGGCTGTTTCAATCCGCATATAGTACCATATTGGTCCTCATTAACAGTACTAATTCGGTACTCTTTAAATGACAAAAAATATCGAGACTTTTTAACAGCGGTATTTCAACCTGCGCCCGTTTACGGCAAAATCCCCTGCATGGGAGCTTCCGAGTTAATTAATTCAACCACAGACGAGCGTCTTGAACAGGCAGTAAACTGGCTGCAATCGCTTGATGTTGACCTGCAATCTGAATTGCTTGGTATTGCCGGCGACGCGAGTTTCCGCCGTTATTTCAGGGCTACGATGGATGGCCAATCACGTATTTTGATGGATGCACCACCACCCGGCGAAGATGTCAGGCCGTTTATTGATATTGCCCGGCGTTTAAGAGCGGCCAACCTGCATGCACCGGAGATCTTTCACGCAGACAAGGAGAATGGCTACCTGCTGCTGGAAGACCTTGGCGATGACTTGTACAAAGGCCTGCTGAACAGGAACACGGTTGCTACATATTTCAACGAGCTGTTTGGTGTATTGAAAAACATGGCGCTGGAGGTCAATACCAGCGGACTGCGGGACTACGGTGCAGGCATGTTGCAGGCAGAAATGGACCTGTTCCCCGACTGGTACCTGGGCAGCCACCGCAAATCGATGCCCCGGAAACAATTTGATGCCGTATGGGCTGATTTCTGTAACGATATCATCGCATCCGCCCTGGATCAGCCCCGTTGTTTTGTCCACCGCGATTACCATTCGTCCAACCTGCTCAAGACCGCTGAAAACCGCATTGGCATCATTGATTTTCAGGATGCGATCAACGGCCCCATCAGCTATGACTTCATCTCGCTGATCTGGGACCGTTATATTAACTGGCCGCAAAGCCAGGTCGAAAAATGGATGGAAGAATTCAGGCAAATGCTCGGCCCGGATTTCGGTCAGAAAATCGGGCCGGAACAGTGGCGGCGCTATTGTGACCTGATGGGTTTGCAGCGTAATTTTAAAATTGTCGGTATTTTTGCCAGGCTGTACTACCGGGACGGCAAAAATGGCTATATCGAAATGATCCCCCGTTTTTACCAATACATTGTCAGCACCCTGCGCCTGTACCCGGAATTTGCCGGGATACTGAAGATCCTGGAGCAAGACTCATGCGAGCCATGATATTGGCCGCCGGACGGGGGGAGCGCCTGCGACCACTCACGGATACGGTGCCAAAGCCACTGTTCGACATTCATGGAAAATCCCTGATCGAACGCCACCTGGAAAATCTGGCGCAGACCGGTTTCCGTGAAGTCATCATCAACCTGGCTCATCTCGGTGACATGATTCGCGACACACTGGGCAATGGCTCCAATTGGGGATTGAACATCCATTATTCACCAGAGCCACCGGGTGCGCTGGATACTGGCGGCGGTATTCAGCAGGCACTGCCGTTGCTGGGAGAGTCACCATTCGCCATCATTAACGGCGACATATTCAGCCATTACCCGCTGGCACGACTAAGAGCTATCAAG
>PVMS01024067.1_pt1 | contig 17444 bp, 34 predicted proteins | sample 1853461 | NCBI WGS metagenome assembly PVMS01 (sample SAMN08582032, study PRJNA380276) | Marine sediment metagenome, whole genome shotgun sequencing project. | isolation source: ocean sediment barecode stripped | collected 2017 | reverse complement strand
ATTACAAATAGTCTTTCACCACCTTCACTAACAATTTCCACTTTGTAAATCACTTCCGATCCAGTATACCGTGGTAAGATAACGCTGCGAACCATATCTGGGAGCCTCGAGTTTTCGAGTTTTCTTTTAATATAATATGGTTCTGTATTATTGTCATATAAAATTTCATAACTTTCCCAAATTTCATAACTTACTTCTCTTGTGTTTTTCACATAAACACCTATTGCCAAACCATTAGTACTTTCAGGAAGTACAAACCTCTTATCCAGAGGCATTGGTTTTACAATAACTAAATCTTTTCCTTTTACATTCTCAACATACGACATTTCTAACTGATGGTAAATTGACATACCATTTGTCATGTCTTCCTCTGCACCACCATACTTAAAATTCTCATGTACGGTAGTACAACCCAATAACAAAATTAAAAGAAAAGGCAATATTCTTTTCAACTTATTCTCCTTTCTCAATTTCCGAATCTGGTGTTCCAACTGACACTACGGCCTGAACAGTTCTACCTGACCTGTCAGTTCTTTGTACCATTTGTTGTCTTTGGGTTCCTTTGATAAACTCTGATCTATAATCAATCAAGTTGTTATATCCACCTGTATTGTCATATCCACCTACATTGACATAAGGTACTTGATTATAACCACCATGATTATTATACTGTGACTTGAACTCTGCGCCAACCAGGTTAGCAGAGCCGATTAGAAATGTTACTGCTAAACAAACAACTAATTTTTTCATATATAACTCCTCTCACAATTTCTTCTATTATACTCCATTTTATACCGGAAGTAAACAGTACTTTTTACTCAATTATTTCAATAAATCCAGCCGCTTTCTTGTGTCCACCACCACCTCTTTTTACTGCTATTTCTGACACATCAACATCATCATTACTACGTAAGCCGAAAATCTTTACTAACTCACCAACGCTGTTTTTCTTATAGTAATAAATCAATGCAACCGGATAACCTAAATCATCACAAATAAAACGGCCAGCATCTGATATTGAGTCATAGCTTGAGTAATTAACTTTAAAACATTTATGACCATCAATTTCTGACTCATAACCTAATGACTTAATATCCCTTTTCATTTGGTTTATTCTGGTACTTCTAAGCATTTCACCTCTTTGCATTATTCCACCCGGGACTTTCTTATTATCTAATAAAAAATTCCATAACTTATCCCGTGGATCAGCTACTGAGTTAATCAACCATTCATAGAAGTACAATGTGTTTTCATCATCCAATTTCCATATATCTCTATTGCCAATATACATTACTGCTTCCGGCATTTCATTAAACTCACCATACATATATTTCCAGGTTAGCTCACATGCCGCGACACCATTTTTTCGTACACCTTGAAGATGGGAATACTTAGTTTCGTATTTTACCAACTGACTGATGTGATGTTCGATCCATATTATATCATCTCGTGGAAATAAAGCACATAATTCATCCATCTGTCTTTCCGGTAATGTGAAGTCTAAAATATAGACTCTCCAATACTCCCATACATCTTTAGGTAATTCTACATCATCCTCGTGCTGCAACGGAACAAATTTCAATTCTGATTTATCTTCTAATACTCTTTTTACAATTGCAGCAGAGCATTTTCCATCCATATCGTTATGATAATACACAAGTGCTTTCATTATTTTCGCTCCTATCCGTAACTAATTCCACATTTATCTGCTATTGATTCTCCTATAGCTATAAATGAATCAATATTAAACTTGACTCTTTTCTTCTTTTCCAGTTGTCTTACTAGCTCCTCTATAATATCTAATTCTGCTTCGCCTCTACCAAAATCTTGGTACCAATCATACTCGCTGTCATATTCACCATCCTCTTCCCAATCAGGATCAACATAGTCAATAATCCTATCATCCAACATACCAAGTATTTTCGTACAACGATATTTTTTCATTATCTCTTTAGCATATTGTTTTACTTCATCACCACTAATCGTAACTTCTGTGACTTCGTCAATTTTATCTAATAAATCCATATCAATCTCCTATTACGGTTTTACTTTCCTTCTTTCTTCCCAATCATTACACCAATCATCATATAATTTGTGATGTCCAGTTTTCTGGCATAGTACTTTTTTACCTGGAAAATTAGACAAAATATAACTAGCTAACTCACAATCTTCACACTGCATTAATTTTACTTCTAAATCATCCAATGGATCAGTTAAAATATCTTCAAACATTTAGCCCTCGTTTAACGGCCCCACTTCGCTTCCGTCTTCATTTAACTTTTTCTTCTTTTTCCAAAGTTTTTCACCCTTCGGACCTTCGGATACTATTAACTCACCTTCAGGTAACAAATCTTTCAATAACTTACCATCTACTTTTTTATCTTTTAAGTATTCTCCTTTGTGCTCTGTTGCCATGTTCCCTTTTCCTCCTCGTCAACGAAAAAATCTTTGACTTGTGTTTCTCCTACTTTTCTAGCCATATAGTATTTATTAAGACCACTCATAGTTTTTTCGCTAGACATTTTAAAACCTTCCGCAGTGTTTGCAAAAGCCGCAGTATTAGTAGACAAAAATCCCATCTTGCTAATAGCTTCTTGTGCTTGAAGTTCACCGCCCATAAAAGTAAAAGTCCAGAGTCCGGAATCTTCAAGATGTTTTATCTCTTTTCTTATCTGTTCATCCGACCATTCTCTTGAATCATTTTCTTCACCATCCGTAAGAATGATAACTAAAACAGATTGATCCACATTGCTATCATTTGATAATGTCTTTTTTCCAACATTTATAGCCATTCCTATCGCATCACGTAAAGCAGTTGAACCACCACACCACCAATCAGTCATTGGTTCAACAATATCAACTCGTGCTGGTTCTACTTGCTTCATTATCCTATCATCAAATTCAATAATAGATATAATAGTTTCTATTTCACTTGACTCTCTTTTAATTTTATCTAGTTGTTCATTATAGTTGCTCATAGCTAATTCAGCTCTTGTGCCATTTGCAGTTGACATATTCATAGAACCACTATGATCCTGAACAAAAATAGCGTGAACAATTGGTAATTCTGTTTCAATACCAATTCTATCTAGTTGTTCTTCTATATCCGTTAAATCATCAAAATCACTCATTTATAAAACCCTCCCTTACCATCATTAAAATTTTACCAAGCCAGTTTTCACCCTGCTTGTCTTTACATTTAGAGCATTCACAATCACCCCAAAAGTTATCATGCCATGTGTTACCTTCAGTTAACTTGTAGTCTTTAGTACTTATAAGTAACTTTTGAATGTCTTTGTTCTGAAAAAATTTCCAAGTAACACCATCACACATTACTTCTATATTTTTATATTTCCAGTCATTGCGCATAGTAACTTTTTGACCCATCCTTTTTGCCTGACCCGGCGTCAAAGCACTCCAAATTTTTGCTTGCTCTATACCGTCTGCCGTTTTCATGGCCTGGTAAAAGTGCTCAACAGTCCTCCATAGTGTACCATCTTCATCACGGAAGTGATGTGGACTGAAGTTACTTAGCCAATTAAAATCACCATTAAATTTTCTAATTTCTTTCACTAGTACTTCCTTTCAGTTTTTGTTCCTTCACATACTTCTCTAGTAGTTTCAAGGACAAGTTTTCCATTATCCCATTCTTTTGTTGTTACCTTTTTACAGTCAGTTCGAATAGATGGACTCGGAATAGACTCGACTGCATAACCAGACTTATCAACATAAACAACTCTTTTATTCGTTTGAGCCGCCTCACGTTCTGCTTGATAATGTTGATCGGCTGCATTACCAACTAAACCTCCAATTAATGCACCTCCAGCCGCACCAAGCAATGCACCTGCTGCATCATTACCAATTGCTAAACCAAGTATAGAACCAAACGCAGCACCAACTACTGCTCCTCGCTGAGTGTTATATCTACCTGGGTCTCCGCCATGAGCACAAGATAAAAGAAATGCACAAATTATTCCGATGAATAATATTTTTTTCATTTTCTAATCTCCAGTATTATTTGTGGTATTTGACCTAAGTATGCTTCTTGTTGCGCTGTACCAATAAAACAACCACCACGATAGTGACGACGGTGATGGCGATAACGAGGAGTCTTATGACGATAACGACGCTTATGACGATACTTCTTATGACGATACTTCTTTCGACGATGACGACGAGCAGCTAACATTTCATCTACATCATTTTCAGTTATATACTCCATTGGTATTTCACCTGTTTGTAAAGGCATAGCCAAACCAGATGGTTGTCGAGGCAATCTTATCTCCGCTGATAACACAGGAGCAGTAAAACACAATGTAAGAATAAACGATAATCCAATAATAAACTTTTTCATAATAACATCTCCTTTTTATAATTTTGAACTTCATAATATAAATCCAAATCTGCAACTTTAAACTTTGTAATTGATTTTTCACATTTAGAACAAATGATTTCGAGTTCGCTTTTTTCTTGGTCTAAAATTGCCCATGTTGGTTCCTTAATATGGCATCTTGAGTGCATATAAAGTTTTTCACTTCCTTCTCCGTTTTCCATAATCTCTCCCTTTTATAATTTTCCACTTACCTTTCTCATAAATCCATTAATCTCTTGTAGCTTCTCACCAATTTCCCTAAACTGATGGACAATATAAGTCATACATGCCCGGTCGTCGTCCGTCAATATTAATCTACCAGATTTTACCAACCAAACTAAAAGGTACTTGTCCACATGACCATGAACATAATGATCCACTATAACCTTTCTACTACCATTCGTTGACTGTAAGTAATCTCTTAAAATATGAATATTGTTTTTCTTCATGTAATTCTTTATGAATTTCACAGAGTCAATAATATTCTTTTTATTAATACTCATTTCTCTTTTCATGTTCTTATCTTTCTGAACATACAATCTCATTACTCGAGGATCAAAAAACTTAACATAAGAGAAAGTTTTGAATAACTCAAATCCACATTGAAAATATCTATATGGATTTACATTCATCCACTTCGTGTTAAAATATTTTGTAGCCAACAAAAGTGCTTCTCTGTTCTTTTCAGAGAATTTCTTTTCTAAATGAGCATCGAAGTCTTTGGGCATACGAAAGCCACGTCCTTTTGACTCGGACTGACATTTTCTAAAATTGTAATATAAATCAACAGGTTCCATTACCTTTCGTGAATGACCATATGAACATCCCAACATTTGTGTGCTGTTGAATAAAATGGTTTACCACCGACTACCTTATAAGTTGGTTTTGCTTGTATTACTCCACCTTTTATAATTCTTATAATATCATCTTTTCTAATCCATCTTATTCTGGTTCTAAGCCACTGTCCGTGTTCCTCATTACCTGACTCTGGAACACACCACCTTTGACATACTAATTCATGGGGCCCACTTTCACTCATTTCTCTCCATTTCCTTTCTATATGATATTTAAACTATTATAACATACAAAATCTAAAAAGTAAATTAAAGTTTTTGACCAAATATTCCTAAGTAAGTATTCACATATTTTTTCAGGTTATTGTTTTCTTCCCAGTAAAGTTGGCCTTGTACTCGCTGGCGGTCCTTTTTCAATACTTTTGCTCTGAAGTCAATATCGACTGCAAGTTTTTCAATATAATGAATAAACTCAACGTCTGTTTTACACCTCAATGACATTGCTCTATATGGTATCACATCTGAGTAAATCGCAGGTGCTCCGATTGCTGCGTATTCCAATGACTTAATATTACTCTTACATGAGTTAAACACATTATCAGTTAATGGTGCTATGCAAATATCCGGCTCAATGCTCTTTATCTTACGTGGGTAATTAAAAATATTTTCCCATGGATAAAAAGTAATTTTACTTTTTACTTCTCTTAACTCAACCGGCATTGCACCCATCAGATGCCACTCATACAAATCTGTTGTCTTTTTTATATAGTTAATCAACTCTTTACCAAAATCTCCACCTTTGATTTTGTCACCTATAATTTCAGGCATAGCAAAATGATTTTGACTACCAGCCCACAGTATTTTTATTTTATTCTTTTCATTATAGTACTCATGAGCTGGATAAGTATCCTGCCATATAAATTTTGGTAAGTGATTTGGTATTACTTCAATCTTTTTGTTAAATTTCTTATATACTTCCTTTAGTCTTGGTGTTGACGTAACTATAGCATCGGCATGACTCATCAGCCATTCTATATTTGACTCCATCTTTTTATAGTAAGGCGAAGCGTAATTCCACTCTGGAATATCTATTAATAGATCATCTATTTCATAAACTAATGGGATTTTAAACTTTGGTTGGATATTTGACTTGTAGTGCTTATACAGCCCGACGTGCTGATCCGTAGCGGACCTCTGGAACTGAACAAACGTAAAGTCTTTGTAATAATTTGCATCGCTAATATATTGATTCAAGTATTGCGTATTGAAATGTAATTCTTTTTCTCTTACGTGATTGAGTAACATAAATGGATACATTACTCTTATTGTTCCACACATTTGTATTCGCTAAAATTCGCTACATTTTAACCGTTTTCACTGCTATATGTTTCCATATAGATTAGACTATATCTTCACTCTTTAGAGTGCTCCCCGTTTCGAGTCCCAATGGCTTGAACCCTACTCTATAAATAGATAGTCGTTGAACCTTCCCTAAGGCTTGGCTGCTGATTGTCTTCAACATTACTTGTTAAGATGTTCCAGCAATTAAAGGAGTTTTAACAGAGCCATTGTTAACCCTGTACATCACCTAAATAACTTAAAAAACCAATTCGTGCGGGTCTCTTGACTTTTGTCAATACTTTGCCCGTCTTACCTCTTTTCTTTGCCATGAAAAGTATTTCCCCCTATTATTTTACACTTTTTTCTACTAACCAGCCCTGATAAAATTTATCTCTTGGCTTGTAGTTTGTGTCTCTATTTTTAACTATGCTCATCAATATACGTCTGTTAAATCCGGTTTCTCTACAAAACTGTCTCATACAATCTGTTTCATATACTTTTCCGTTGGGTAGTGTAAATTTCCAACAATAAATAGCAGCTGGATTATTGCCACCTGTTCTTGTTTTACTAAGTTTCTTCCTACTTTCTGGATTATTCATTGGATTATATGATGGATTATTCTTTTTCCAATTCGATATATTATTTGAAGCATTTTTCATTCTTTTACTTATTTCTCTTTTTATCTTATTCGACTTTTCTTTACCATGTATTTCATCATAGCTTCTATGGTCATTATACCTTGGATTATTTTCTCCACTAAAATCATATCCTGAATTACCACCAGTATATAATGTCATGTTATATCCATTCGGTGTAATTGTATTGTATTTTTTAATACATTTTAACTCTAACTGGTCAAGTTCATTTCTATTATTACATTCTTTTATTACTTTCCAATCAAATACATCCCAACCATGATTTCTTATAGCTTTATGAAAAACAAATTTGCTACCAAGAAAGGCGTAAGACTTGTGTCCTATCTTACGCCTTTCTAGCGTTTGAATTGTTTGACCAACATATGACTTATTATCTATCTTATTAGTGGCTATATATACTAAACCAAACAATTTATTCTCCTTTAAATAGCTCCTCTATAATCTTGTTGATTCCTTGAGCCTTCATTTTCAACTGCAAGAACTCCATAACTGTTGGTTGATGTGCCCGAACCTTTGGAAACATCCTTGCTTCTCTACAGCTCTTGTGTCCTTTTCTTGAGTTACATGGCTTACATGATGCAACGCAGTTTTCAAAATTTGACTTACCACCTCTTTTTTTTGGAACAATGTGGTCAATTGTTAGTCTTACATCGCTGACACGACAGTAAGCGCATTTGAATCCGTCTCTAACCATTACATTTTTCTTGCTAAAAGGAACTCTAGCCTTATATAATGTTCTGATTAGCTTAATTAATCTCATAATTGACGGAATTTTCATCACCAAACCCATAGCGGTTCTGAAAACTATCTTACTGTACTTCAGTACTTCTGTTTTATCTTTTGCTAACAAACACAAAGCCTTCTTGATTGAAACTGTGTTCAAGTATGTGTAGTCAGCATTTAGTATAACTACACTAGCCATTTTCTTCACTCTCCTTTCGGTTTAAATTTTACTCTCTTTTGTGCCAAGGCATTTGATACACCCGGCATATTTTTTAACTCTCTTAAAAACAATTTATAATCTTCTATACACTGTCTTTTATGGTATACTTCTGATTCACCTTTCTCATTTTTCAAACTTACAATATCCACACCGGACTCACAGTACATACATTTTTCCTGATCTACCATAAACTCTGGTGGAAAAAATTCTTTACATCCCTGACATTGTCCCATAATTTCTCCCCCTGCTTTATTTATATGATGGGATCACTTGTTCCATCAATTAATTTCTTTTTAAATTCATCTGCATCTATTACCTCAAACATGTTCTTACCGTATATGGCATCAAGACATACCTGAAGTATGTCCTCTGAAATACCATCGGTTGCTGCTTCTTGTAACTGCATTTCTGCTTCCCACTGTAAAAGTTTAGTTGTCATTTTCAATTCCTTTCGACCCATACCATATATATTTTACAAAATCATTTGCTGAAGGATACTGACTATCAAGCATCCATTCCATAAAAATTATAATTGGCCAACAAATTAAAATAACCCATCCAAGTAAAACTCTTCTCACAATAGTTCTAATCATTTCTGTCTTCCTGCCTTTCGTTTATAGTAAACTCTTTTACATAAACTGCTTCTTTATATGAATTTAAAGAGGCTCTCCATTTTTTAAAGTATGGTCTATTTTTTATCACTTCAAAATATTTATCTCGACGCTCAATGGCCTTATCATAATCATCCCATACTTCCAAAACTTGAGAATGGTCTTGATTAGCCCAAAATATTAGATATATCTTACCCATTTTCTATCCTTTCTTAAAAAATTATTAAGCCATCGTAAATAGCCCAAAAATAACCCGAAAAAACTAATATTGCAAGCCCAAAAATAAAAATATTCCACCAAAGTGAACTATTATCTTTATATATTACTGTATCGCTGCAATTTAGACATACATTATCACCTGCTACACTAAAAGTTCCACATTTTGGACAAAATATCATTTCAACATCTCCATTAAATCTTCATAAGAAATTATTGGTATATTATATGATCTAGCCTTCTTTGCTTTTCCTGTTTGAGTACTTGGATCAGCGACAACCAAGAAACTGACTGACTTACTCATACTTCTCACAGTACCACCCTTTTTCTCAATCATCATTTGAAGTTCTTTTCTTCCAAATGGTCCTTTGCCTGTCATACAAAATGTCAGACCAGCAAGATTTCTAGCCACCTGTTCCCACTCGAGTCCTTTATTTCTAAGAAAATCAAATAAACTTTCACCGACCATCCTAATATTCTTGAAATAATATTCTGCAGTTACTTCTCCAATTCCATCTATTTCCATTAGTTCACTCGGTAGAAAATTCCATGCCCTTTCCATAAAATGGTCGTCGTTTTCACATTCTGGTCTGAAATGGTCATACACCAACTTCGAAAATGTTTTCCCCACAAAGGGAATACCCAAGGCTCTAATGAATCTATCAGGAGTAGTTTGCAAAGTCTTCTCTATTTCATTGACAATCACTCTACCCCGTTTCATCCCAAAACCTTCATACTTCGCTATTTCAAAATCTGTTATTGTATAACAACTTTCAATCGTATCCAATCCGAGCTTAATAAGAGTTTTTTGAGTAATGTTCTCAGCGCCCATTGTTCTTAAAAAGTGCTCAACTTGTTTGTATGACTGAGCTTGACAAAGTGGATTTTTACAAACCACATCCACACCAACTATAACCAAACCACTTTCACATGATGGGCAGTTATGAGGAAGATATGGATGATGCTCAAGTGATGAAACAGATTCAGTAATGTATGGTATTACATCTCCTGATCTCACCATGTTTACCACAGAACCTTTACCAATCTTGTTGTCTACTATGAACTGTGCATTAAATCCGGTTGCCTTAGATATAGTCACTCCTTGAATTTCTGTTGGTGTAATATGAACTACCGGAACCACCCGACCAGTTCTACTAACTTTCCACTCAACCTTTGTTACCTCAACTTCAACTGGTTTCTCATTCATTTTAAAAGCAACTTTGTTATCAGGAAACATTACATCTTCTCGTTCATAATCCATAGGTGTTATGACTAGTCCATCTACTTCATATCTTCCATTGTTTTTTGACATTTCAAGGAATGTAACCAAAACACTTATTGGATGTTCCTTTTTATTAAAAATGATACTGTTTGGAATATTTAAAAGACTAAAATTTTCAAGCATAAAATTATATCTATCAATTTCATTTGCTAAATCAACATCATCAAGTATTTCATAGAACATTGAAACAATATTTTCTTCACCTTTTAGATAATCACGGTTCAGAATACCAGCCACACCATTTCTTGCCGTTTTAAAATCAAGTTCTTTATAAGTATCACCCATCAACATTGCTTCGGCACGATATGAAATTCTATCTCTAGTCTTTGGTGGTTTACAGAAAATTTTAGCCTTATCAGTAATATCTCTGCCTGTGTTACCATCACCTCTTGTCGCCGCAAAGACTACCTTATAATTGTCATAAGTCACCATAAAACTAACACCATCAAGTTTTTCAGTTATAAGGAATATATCTCCGGGTTGTTTATCTAACCAGGCCTGAACATCATCTTCTTTGACTTTATTCAATGAACCCAAAACAAATGGAAGATTCACTTTGTCACCAATAACTGGCGCACCAACCTCGCTAAAATAAAGATTGCCTGGATAAAGTTCTTTAGCTTTATTTTTAAGCTCATCATAATGACCATCATCCACAGGTGATGTTCCATCTGTATAATAAAGCCTATCATATTCCTTTAGTTGCATTATTATATTATCTTCGCTAATGATACCCAAAAAAACCATTTATTTCTCCTCTCCGTTATCTATAATTCTTAAGTTATCTTTGTCACCTTCTTCATCTTCATCCCCATAAAGTTCTCTTTTATGATACTTGTTTTCTAACTCTTTGTAAAGCACCCTACGGATTTTTTTCAAATCACCAACCTTAACATCATCCAGTTGGTCGTCATCCATCAACCTATTGATAGTATTGTTAATGACTAATTTTTTGTCGTCTGCTGACTCAAGTTTTCCATTAGAAGCTAATGATCTTGCTGTCGCCTCAATAGAATCACAAATCATCAAAACAGCTGACTCAATTGTTTGAGGTTTTCTGCACTTATAACGATAAAGGTCATTAACATCAGTCTTTGACTTCTTATAGAAAAAGGCCAAAATTGTATCACCATGATGTTGAGTTATCATTTCGATTAACTCTCTTGGAAATGCTGGCTCATTAAGAAGTATAACTGCCGTGTCTCCAATATGACGAGTAATGATCTGATAACTTATCAGTGGGTCAAGATCGTTGTGCATGTTCGTGCCGTTTTGATTTTCTGAAAAGGCTTCTGGGCAATTCATTTTCCCAATGTCATGGTACTTTCCTATAACACTCATTATATCAGTATCCAATTTCAACTCAATAGCAACCGCTTCACACAAATCCGCAACATTATCCGAATGAGCAAAAGTACCAGGAGCCACCTTCCTGAAAGTTTCAAGCAACGGATGCGAGGCATCCAAGAAAGGTTTTAGATCAAAAACTGCTTTAGTCTTCTCTTCCATATTACTTCTCCTTTGTTATGGTACAAATTATTAGTACAATAATATCATATCACATTCAAATTGTAAATTGTTTTTCTTAAATTCAGGTGGGATTGTGTGGCTGGTAGCGAAGCGGGGAATCGAACCCCACCATCAAGGATATGAGCCCTGAGTCAACACCGTGTTGCATCGCCTTATATTTTTTTTACCATTTCTATAAGTGTTTTAAAAATATTATCTCTATATTCATACGACTTAAATACAGCAGTATATTCTCCATGTTCACCATAGTCAAGGTATATAGCAGGTTGACCATTTGTTGTTTGATATATGGAAGATTTGTAAAAGCTAATTAATTTATCTGATACAACAAAATGTTTTCCATCTTCATCATAAATAAAATACATAACATTTTATCCTTTCAATTTAGTGGAGACGGTCAGGGGAGTCGAACCCCAATGACAGGTGTTTTGCAAACACCTCGCTTACCACTTGCATAGGCCGCCTTATATTTCTTCTACTTTTAATGCTCGAATACTAAAAGGTGCATTATCAGCATATTCCAGCATGTTTTCTTGTATCATATCACGAATTTCATCTTTTGTAAACTCTTCATCTTCATCTTTAATAAAGATCATAGCCACATATTCTTTACTCATTTTAGTTCCTTTCCAGTAACTTTTGTTACTAATTGTTTGAATTTATTCCAATCACCTTTTTTGATAACTTTTTCCATTTCAGCTATTTCGGATTTTGAAGCAACTTGATAAAATTCAACTATCTCTTCAAATCCAATGTTTCCCGGATAAGCAGCCTCGCTCAAACCAGGCATTAGTATGTATTGTTTTAATCTCATTATACCCACACATCCGGACCCTGTGGTTTTCTTTTAAATTGTATTTTCAAATCTCCTCCTCAATTACAAAATATCCTGAGTTTTGTCTTGACTCCATTAACATCATTCTTTCTGTAAATTCATCTATTGTTTCAAAATTTATTATTTTTGCATTACTACCCCTGCAGTTGGGACAGTAAGCGAATCCACCTAACCAATCCCAACCACAATCTTTACATTCAAAACTAAGTACGTAAGCCATAAATCCTCCAAAGAGTATTTATGTTTTACCCGGACTTTAAGTTCAATACCGGAATCAACCTATCAACAATAGTTGCTGTTGGTTCAAGATACTTCTCTATAATAGCAGGGTCCTTATAGGCCTCCTTTACTTCATCCACAGGAACACAAGAAGTAAAGATTCCCTTTTTTAACATTCTTTCTTGAGCAACTTCAGAAGAAAATTTGCTCTTAGCCCATGATCTTGAACCTAATCTACCAGCACCATGAGGAGCAGAGTAATTCCATTCAGGATTTGACTTACCTTCACAGATAGTTATACCATCTTCCATGTTCCAAGGTATAATCATCTTTTGACCCTCGTAGGAGGTAATTGCACCTTTTCTAATTATAAAATCATTAAAGTCAATGTAGTTATGTACGGAAACTATTGTTTCTCTCACTTCTAAATTAAGTGCCTTCACAACTACGTCACACATGACCTTACGATTTTCATTTGCATATTTTTGAGCAATTACCATATCTACGAGGTAATCAAAAGCCTCACGACCTTGAAGATATGCTAATTCACCTCTGCCAGCTTTTCTTTGGTGATATAATGCGACCTTTAAACCAAATTGTCTGGAACCAGAGTGAAAAGTAATCCAATAATCACCTGTTTCTTCTGATTTACCTATTTCTATAAAGTGATTTCCACCACCTAAAGTACCAATGGATTTACAAAATCTATCATAGTCCATTCCTATTTCATAACATAAATTCATTAAGTCATATTCTGGTAAATCATACTCCACATCAAATTTACGGTTATATGCCATAGTGAATAAACGCAACTCTTCTTTTAATTCCTTATGGAATCTATTATTATTCTCTACTGAGAAAAAAGTATCAGTATGAACAGAATATCCAAAAGGTATTCTTGTTCTTATTATATGGTCTATATCTCTTTTGGAGATAAGTTCAAAAACTCTTTTACCAACATTGACAGAAAGCATACCACATCCAATGTCTACGCCAACTACGTTTGGTATAACCTTTTCTGTCATTGGCATTGTAAAACCAATGACTGTACCAGCGCCTTTATGGCAATCTGGCATTATTGCTATATAGTTAGTGAAGGCTTCGTGATTCAAGAAACCATAAATTTGGCCTACTGTCGCCGATTCCATTTCATCTATCATAGAAATAGCTTCACCATATTTTCCTTTATATAATATAGGCACTTAAATCACCATCCTTTCAATTTTTATTTTCCCTATCCAAATACTCATCGTTTTCTATTTGTATTCTTCTACACTCCGAGCAATATCCAATTTCTTCAATAGAAGCTCTATGATCTTTTATATCATCACACATTAAGGTTTCCCATTTTTCTCCGGTTAAAGTATCCTCTATATTCTTGACAAAATCCAAGTCAACCTCACTTGTTTGATGTTCAACGGCATCATAGATACCTTCTTGTTCACATTCTACCAGATACTCATCTAGTCTTTTCCAGGCCGCGTCTGCTTCTTTATCTTTGAGTATAGAATTTCTTAGATTTTCAAAATAATTTTCTTTATCTTCAGCATCCTTCTTTTCCTGATTTTCTTTTATTTCCAAAGCAATATCATCAATGACTTCAACTTCTTCATTGAACTCATCTTCCAATTCAACGAGAGTCATAACACGGCCTGCCCTCACACACTCTTCTTCAAAATATTCAAGTGAGTTAGTAATTTCTATAACCATTTCATTTATAAGTTCTACGTGTTTTTCTTTGTCAAAGTCCATATTCAACATAGAACCAGAAAAAGCCATGATGCTAGAAAGTACTTGTTTCCTAGCTGATTTCAACTCTTCTTCAATTTCATCATAGGACCTTGGAATTGAACCAAAATGTTCGAAAGTGTAAAGATGTTTCCTTCCAAGGCCTGCTATAATTTTTCCTTTATATGTTACCAATAAATCAACACCCATTATATTTGTCCTCCTTATAAGTCAAGTTTTCCAATTTCTATTTTTTCTAGTATAACATATTTATTCGTGTTTGTATCCATCGAGTAATGATATGCCAAACATCGTTCATAGTAGTGTTCAACCTCATCACCCATAACTTTGCTAAATGCTTTGCTTAAGACATATAACTCAACATCACGAATCATATGAATTTTCGCAGCTTTTTCCCCTAGTGGACCAAAAAGTTCTTTGCACATGGCAACACCTTTTCTGTTATGGCGAAATTTACGATGAAATTCAAGATGTATATGAGGTGGGAATTTTTTGACATAAAAATCCAAGTAGGCATGCACCTTATAGAACGGTGCACCAAGTAATCTCATACAATCATCTTCATGCGTCTGTATCCTCGCCATCTTTTTTATCCTCTTCTCCTAAATCACCAAATTTAATAACTAACCAACTTACAAATAAAATTGCGCCTTGAACAATCACCCAATTTCTCCACAACTCCCATTTTAAATCAAACATTTGTAAACTCCGATACATGAATAAAGTCCGCATCAATCAAATCAAATGCTGGTTTATATTTTAAACTATCATCAATAAGATAGTCTATACCATATTGCTTACACATTCTAGCTTTTGAATCCCACCAAGTTTCTTCATCACACCAAGGTGTTTCCTTTTCATCATAAGTAAATTCAATGCCTTTCATTCTTAAATAATCAACAACGGAATGCATAAGTATACTATTTGGATTTATGCCAATTTTATATAGCTCATCATATATTTCTTTTTTTGTTGGACCGGAAACAATACAAACCTGGTGACCAGTCAATCTAAGCATCTCAATCATCGGTTTGAATTTCTCTGGATATGTGTCTAAAACACCATGTAAGTCAAATCCTATTTTCATATCATGTTTACCCCATACAGGGTCTCCATTCTCTTCAATGCCATTTCGTGCATTTCAGGATCAAAGTCAGCAACCATATCTTTATAAACATTGACTTTAATGTCCCTGTTGGCCAGACCACCGACTGTATCCATAACACAAATTGAAGTACAGATACCAACAACCTCAACCAAATCAGGGGCCTTATAGTTTAAAATGCCATCAAGATCAGTTTTATAAAATCCACTGTATCTTGTTTTTTCAACCAGATATGAGTTATCATAATCTTCAAGAGATTCACCCAATTCATCAATAACAAAAGAACCCGGGGTTCCAGCAACACAGTGTTCTGGAAATTTTTCAAATTCCAAATCATCTTTTGCATGGGCGTCCGCCAGGAAAATTATATCATCGCCGTTTTTCATATACTCATCCACTTTTTTAACCACAGCCGGAATTATTGCTTCCGCTGTTGGTCCACAATAAAGTTTACCATCAGGTTTTAAGAAGTCATTTAACATATCTACTACGATTAATATTTTAGTCATTGTATACCTCCTCTGTTAAATTTATAATTTCATCTTCTTCTTGTTCTTGTCCATCAACTTCATATTTCTCAATGTATATATCCCATTGAGTCATAAAAATTTCTCTATGTTTTATTTGAGACTTTACAAATTCATACTTATTGTTATACTTTTCCATTTTTATATTACCCCAAGTTAAAGGTTCCCATTAAATACTTCAAATAAGACGGGTCTTCGCACATCCCTTTTCCTGGGGAATCTGAAATCTTTGCCACCGGCTTTTTATTACATTCTATCATTTTTATCACAATTTGTAAAGGTGTGAAACCGCAATTGTTAGTTAAGAATGTGCCGATACCAAAAGATGTTCTAATTCTACCTTCAAAATAATTCTGAATTTCATTTGCCTTTTCAAATGTCAACCCATCTGAAAATACAGCTGTTCTTGAAGTTGGGTCAATTTCTAACGACTCATAATGACTTATCAGTTTATCACCCCAAACCAATGGATCACCTGAGTCATGTCGACAACCGTCAAAGAGTTTTGCAAAGTACTTATCAAAATCATTTAAGAAGGCATCGAACCCGACAACATCAGATAGAGCGATACCAAGATCACCTCTATATTCTTTTGCCCAGACTTCAAGTGCTACTTTCTGTGAGTCAACCACTCTTGTTAAAGCTTGGTGGGCCTGTAACCATTCATGTGCCATGGTTCCAATATACTTCATATTGAATTTCTTCGCCATTTCAACATTTGAAGTACCTATCAAATTATCAGGCGCTAACTTAAGCAACCTTTGAATTACCAACTCTTGATAATCTTTAGAAAATCGTCTTCGTGTCCCAAAATCAGCAAATTTGTAATTTACAAACGCCAATTCTTTTTCCATATTTTTCAAACCATTCACCATTGCCATACCCAAACCACCAACTCTCATTTCAGCAAATGTTTCTGAAATAATTGATAGTAAAGGAACCTCAAAAAGTATTGTCTGAATCCATGGTCCTTCTATTTCTAATTCAAGACCATGGTCAGTATTCTTAATGCTGATATAACGCCTCTTGAATGTAAAATCCTCAAGGAAGTCGATATAGTCGGGTGTCAAAAAAGGAATGTTATATAGGTAATGTAACTCACTCGACTGAAAACGAGTTTTACAAAAATCACCTATCTTGCTTATTACTCTTTTATTCATCGCGCCAATATCAACATTCGATAATTCCTTTGGATTCCTACATTGATACTTAAACTTCACCCAGGCATCAGGGTAATTATGTAACACAGCCTGTTGCATTGTGT
>PVMS01012709.1_pt1 | contig 17446 bp, 15 predicted proteins | sample 1853461 | NCBI WGS metagenome assembly PVMS01 (sample SAMN08582032, study PRJNA380276) | Marine sediment metagenome, whole genome shotgun sequencing project. | isolation source: ocean sediment barecode stripped | collected 2017 | reverse complement strand
TCATTCGACAACAGGAAAAGGTGTCGGACAAGACGCTGCAGACGCTCAAACGAAAGGAGCGGAAAAAAGACCTGGGCATCGAGAATGCGCGTGCCGCCGCGGAGCAATTGATAGCAAAACTGACGCGCAAGCGGGAGCTCAGCTTCGAGGTCATGGATTTTCTGGAAACCACCTGGACGTCGGTACTGTTCAACGCATACCTGTCGCTTGGCGAGTCATCGAACCACTGGCGTAACCTGAAACGGATTTCGACCACCTTTGTCTGGACGCTGATCCCCAAGTTCACGGAAGCAGAACGCGTCAAAATCATCGAGACCCTCCCGGCGCTGTTACGCGCCCTGTCGAAGGGCATGGACCTAGTCAACATCAAAGCCGAGGTGCAAAACCGCATCTTCCGGGTGCTCGCCAGCGAGCATGCCAGGATCGTCAAACTGACCTCGAAGAATATCGTGACCCGGATCAATGATGAAACTGTCTGGCCGGACGATGCCGGGGCTGGAGCATTTGCCAGGGAACAGGGTATCGATCCTGCCGAGGCACTCGACCTCGAACTCACTACCGATCAGGCCGGGGAAGTTCAGATCGTGGAAAACGAGGCAGATGACGACTCCATTACCATCATCTCGGCCGCAGCTACCAACAGCGTCATCGATGATCTCAACCGCTTTGCCATTGGAGTCAAGCAGGGCCGCATCAAGGTCGACGAAGAGATCGTGATGGAGTCTGCCGAGGGTGAAGAACTCGACCTGTTTGACGAAGACCAAACCAGCTTGCAGCAGGCGCAGGCGCTCGAAATTGGTAGCTGGGTTGAATTTACCGAGTCCGCATCGAAAGTCCTGATCGCACGCCTGTCATGGAAAAGCAAAACGAATGGAAACCTGGTATTCGTCAACCGCCAGGGACACAAGGTACGCAACTGCAGCATAAACGGCCTGGCGATGGAACTGCGCACCGGGCGCGCAAAATGCATCGAGTCATCATCGGTGTTCGATCGTGCAATCAACACCATCATGACGAGAATGCAGCACTAGCCGGACGCGCCTCCAGTCAAGTTTGTTGTGGTTGAAACCGAATGGCAGGAGTCGCTGTGTAAAGAGGTTGGTTGTAACACGATACAGGGCATTCACGTGTCCGAGCCACTACCCGTAGACGAGTTCGCCAGGGGTTATTTGCGCAACAAATAACCCTTGTTATCACAGGTTTGAATTGTAGCCCAGGGCGGCTACACTGGGCCTTTTCGCAGTCTCAGGCCAGGCTCCCCAAATGCCCGAAAGTTACCAGCTTGTCGAAACCCTGTTACAGCAACCGCTCGAAAACGGCGACGTTGTCTGTAATCTGTGCCTGTGGCGCTGCCGTCTGCGCCACGGACAACGTGGTTTCTGCCAGGCGCATGTCAATCGCAATGGCACATTGTATAACCTGTCCTATGGAATCATTTCCGCGATCGAGGTCGAGTCGATTCGCAACAAGCCGGTGTATCACTACCGCCCGCAAAGCCGGGTCATGTCGATCGGCAGTTACGGCTGTAATTTTCGCTGCAAGGGCTGCCACAACCTGGAGATTTCCTGGGGGGTCGAAGCCCTCGACAGGCTCGCCCGCGGACAATCCAGCGAGGCTTTTGCCACGCCTTCGCAAATAGTCGAAATCGCCTTGAAGCATGCAGTTGACGGCATCGCCTTCACTTACTCCGAACCCGCGGTATGGCTCGAATATGTGCTCGAGGTTTCGCAGCTCGCACATGCGGCCGAGCTGTTCACGGTTTACGTATCCAACAGTTTCGTCACCGATGAAGCACTCGAAGTCATGGCGCCGCATATCGACGTGCTGTGTTCAGATATCAAAAGCCTGTCGCCCGGGTTTTACCGGGAGATTTGCCCGGTGAGTACGGTCGATCAGGTGTTGGGCTCGATCAGGAAAGCGGCCGAGCTTGGCATTCATGTCGAGACACGTACCAACGTGATCCCGACCAAAAACGATAATCTCGATGAGCTCAAAGGCATTGCTGAATGGATTTACGACAATCTGGGGGCTGACAGTCCGTGGCATGTGACCCGTTTTTTCCCGGCCTACCAGCTTGCGCATTTGCCGGCCACCGATATCGCGATCATCGACGCGGCGGCCGCTGCCGGACGTGCGGCCGGGTTGCGCAACGTATATGGGCATACCGATATTTCCTGCGACTGTGCGACCGAGAATGCACCGGTGTCGGCGTGGCTGGAGCTCGATCCCGATGCGCTCGACGAGGTCAACAAGTGTGCCGCCAGCTGTTGTGGCGATGAAGGCATCCTGGTAAAAAAGTTCGAACGCGAAGCCGGACTACTCACCAAAGCCGAGTAAGCCCATCCCCCTGCTGCTTTGCCACCCCTTTTAACCCTGTCATCCCGCGACTCGATCGCGGCATCCAGATGCTAAGGAGCGCTCTGCGAGCGCAGTTATTTGACTGGATTCCGGCTTTCGCCGGAATGACAGCATTGGAGGGATGTGAAACCTACACCAGCGACGACAGGAGTTTGCGCACCGGGGTTGGCAGGCCATGGTTGGCGAGCGCGTCAATATCGACCCAGGCATAATTGTCACTATCGAAGATTTGTTGCGGTAGCTGTTCCATCTCGATAATCGCCAGCGAAATATCCAGACTGTAATGGGTAAACTGATGGCGGATAACTGCCTGCTGGACCAATTTCGGCGCCTGTGTCATCGACAGAAAGCTTTGCTGCCAGAGTTCGACTGCCGTTTCCCTATCCACTTCGGGCAAAGACCACAAGCCACCCCAGATCCCACTCGGCGGCCGACGCCAGAGCAATATCTGATCCTGGTGACGGTGCAATAACATCAGCGTGTGTTTGTGCGGTTTGACCCTGGCCGGTTTCTTCTGCGGGAACTCGGCCTGGCTGTGGTGCAGATAGCTCGCGCATAAATTTTTCAGCGGACAAACCTCGCACTTCGGCTTCGAACGCAGGCAGACCATCGCACCGATGTCCATCATCGCCTGGTTGAATTCGGCAGTATTCTCTGCCGGCGTTACCGACTCGGCCAGGTACCAGAGCTGCTTCATGGTCTCGCTTTGAGCATACCAGCCCGGCACCCGGAAACAGCGTGCGAGTACCCGCTTGACGTTACCATCGAGAATCGGCCAGTGCTGGTCAAACGCAAAACTCAAGATAGCGCCTGCCGTCGAGCGCCCTATTCCCGGTAACGCCACAACCGCCTCAAAAGTTTTGGGAAACCGACCCTGGTGTTGATCGCGAATAAGCCCCGCGGCCTTGTGCAGGTTCCGCGCACGGGCGTAGTAGCCCAGCCCCTGCCAGTGTTGCAGCACTTCATCGATGCTCGCATCGGCGAGCTGGTCGATACCCGGAAAATGCTTGATGAAGTTCTGGTAGTAGGGAATTACCGTGCTCACCTGGGTTTGCTGCAGCATGATTTCAGCCAGCCACACCCGGTAAGCATCCGCACGCTGCCAGGGCAGATCGCGCCGACCGTAGCGCCGGTACCAGGTCAGTACCCTGTTGGCGAAGCCAGCCGCATCGGCATCCATTCAGTCGAACAGATTTTTAAGCTTGTCCTTGAGCTTTTGCTTCGCTTTCGCTTCTTCGACTTCCAGTTTCTTTTTTAACTCACGTTTTTTAGATTTAACCAATGCCTTCTTTTCCGCTTCCAGCTGCCGTTCAAGCTCCGCTTTTTGCTTCGCGATTTTAGCCTTGAGCCTGGCCTTTTCGGCATCCAGTTTCGCCTTCAGCATATCCTCGAGTTGTACCTCGATTTTCGGGTCGTTAAACGGACCCTTGATGCGGACCGGAATTTCAAGCCCGGCGAGTTCATCGGCGATCTCGCCCTGCTGGCCTTCAATACTGCCGACCAGCTTGACCTTAACCAGGTAATCGACCACTTCGCTATTCAGGTTCGCGCTGCCGTTGCCGCCAACACGCAACAGCGGCGCCTGCAGTTCGAGGTCGTCACTGGAGAACACGCCCTTGCGGATGACCCCGCTGATGGTTAGCGACGAGAAATCGGTCTTCAGCGTTTCTTTGGGTGGCGCTTTCTTGCCGCGCAATTTAGCCTTGGCGGCGTCGATCGACTGGCGCAGATTAAACCCGTTTAGCGCACCATCGAGAAAGGCGAGCCGCAGCGTACCGTTGCTATTTTTCTTAAGCTTGCTCAACCATTCGCCGCTGGTGGTCAGATTGGCTTCGGCATTGAGCGTACCCGAAATCGCCGCCTCGCCCGCATAGTCCTTGAGCAGGTCGCCAAACTGGACTCCCTGTATGGATTTACTGATACCGTACCTGGGCAGCTTCGATTTGACATCGATCACAACCGCGGCTTCGACTTTGCCGCCATAGGCTTTCAGCGTTACCGGCTTCAGTGCCACCAGGCCATCTTTCGCGGTTACCCTGATATCGACATCACTCATGCGTAAATTCTGCATTTTCATTAGCGCGATTTTCAATCTGCCGTCGATATCGAGATCACGCAGGATTTGCATGGGTAACTCGATTTGTACATCTTCGCTGGAACCGGGGGCTACGGTGGTGGCTGCCGCGGTGCTCGCAGGTGCCGCCGGACCGGCCGCTGCTGCTGTCGCCGGTGGCGTGTCGAGCAACGCATCGATATCGAGGTTCTCCACAGCAAGATCAAACCTTAGCGCGGGTGCGGCAAAGTTACTCACCTGCACCTGCCCACCGACCTGGAACTCGTTCAATGCCAACACCATGTCGTCGAGGGTCAATTGTTGCCGCTCGATCAGGTATTCGACGTTCGCCTCGAGATCGAAGACGATATCAAACTCGCCGCTGGCGCTGGCATCGAGATGCAGGGTCATCGGGAAGGCTTCATTCGGCAGCATGCGGCCGGTGCTGATATCGAGATCGGTGATGCGAAACTCGGTGCCCGCCTGCTCGTCGAGCCAGAGTAACTTTATATTCTGTAGATCAAGCCCGCCAAACGCAGCCTTGAACTCGAAATCGGATTCCGCCGGCGCCGTGCTGCTCGAATCGGTTGCGCTTGCCGTCCCCGCGCTCGTTGCCGGCGTGGATTTACTGACCAGGTCGTCCCAGTTATTAACCCCTGCCTTGTTCCTGATCAAATTGATTTCGAGGTCGCGCAACACCAGCTTGTCAATCTCGGGGGAAAAACTAATCAGCGACGCCAGGTCAACGCTGATGCTCGCCGCCTTGACCTTGATCATCGGCAGCGCGCCGAAGCCCTCGGCGTTGGAAAAACTCATCGCGCCGAGTTTCATGCCGAGCGCGGGGAAAATAGTCAGGTCCACGTCACCGTGAAACTGTAACTCGCGCCCGGTGGCTTCGCGAACCAGATCGGTCAGCTCCTGCTTATAGGCATTAGCGTCGAACACCGCGACAAATATGGCGACGATGGTAACCAGGAAGATAATCCCGGCGACCAGACCGATAACGAGATAACGAATTATTTTCCGCATGATGTCAGAGTAGCTTTATACCTAGGCATTGATCTAGAATACTGACCGCAATGTGGCATGAAACGAAGCTTGATACAAGATCATGAGAGATAAACTGAGAGACTGGGCTGACCGGACAACCGGATATCGCTATCAGAGTTCCGCGGATAGCGGAATATTCCAGTTGTTAGCGGTACCGATAGTGGTGATTGGGCTGCTATTACTGCTGCTGGGCTGGTACTGGAGCGCCGAACCCGGGGCCTTTGATGTTGAAACGGCCGCGATCGAACGCGCCCAGATCGTCGAGTCAAGGCTCACTACCGGCAGTTATACCACCAGCACGACGATTGCTGTGATGGAGACTCTACTCGATAAACGCGGCGGCTACCTCAGTAATGACATCATGCCGCCGTCAGTCTGGCTCGATAACATCCCCAACTGGGAGTTCGGTGCTCTAGTGCAGATACGCGACATGTCTCGCGCGCTACGCAGCGATTTCAGCCGTTCGCAATCACAGTCGGTCGAAGACGTGGATTTAATCATCGCCGAGCCCAAGTTTCATTTCGACAACAAATCCTGGTTTTTACCGGCGACGGAAGGTGTTTACCAGGAAGGCGTCGATGCGCTTTACCGTTATCTTGAACGCCTGCAGAATCCGAACAATCCCGATGCGCAGTTTTACGCGCGCGCGGATAACCTGCAGGAATGGCTCGGCCAGGTGGAAAAACGCCTTGGCAGTCTGTCGCAACGCCTCAGCGCGAGCGTCGGCCAAGTGCGTCTCAACACCGATCTTGCCGGAGATGCCGAAGCGGAGCAATCGACAGAAACCGGTAACCAGGTGGTGGTCAAGACGCCGTGGCTCGAGATCGACGATGTATTCTACGAAGCACGGGGCGCTTCCTGGGCGCTGGTTCATTTACTCAAAGCGGTGGAGCTCGATTTTGAATCGGTGCTGCAAAAGAAAAACGCGTTGATCAGTCTGCGCCAGATAATCCGCGAACTCGAATCGACCCAGGAGTCAGTATGGAGTCCGATGATTTTAAACGGTAGTGGTTTTGGCCTGTTAGCCAATCATTCGCTGGTGATGGCTTCTTATATATCGCGTGCGAATGCCGCGCTAATCGATCTGCGCGACCTGCTGCAACAGGGTTAAACAACCAATTCCATGGTCCTGTGGTGTGCGCTCAGCCGCGCTTCCAGTGACCGGATTTGCCACCGGATTTTTCGAGCAGGCGCACATCACTGATCACCATACCGCGATCGACCGCCTTGCACATGTCGTAAATCGTCAGCAGGCTTATCTGCACCCCGGTAAGCGCTTCCATTTCAACCCCGGTCTGACCCGTGGTTTCCGCGGTAACGGTGCATTCGATGGCGTTAGCACTGGAATCGACCTCGAATTCGACCGCCACATGGGTCAGTGACAGGGGATGACACATCGGCACCAGGTCCGCGGTGCGCTTGGCGGCCATAATGCCGGCGATACGCGCAACTGCGAGCACATCCCCTTTCCTGTGCTTACCCTGCTGGATCAGGTCCAGGGTTTCGGCCTGCATCACGATGCGACCCGCGGCCTGCGCCCGTCGCGCAGTCGATGACTTGTCGGCGATATCGACCATATGGGCCTCGCCGGCCTGGTTGAAGTGGGTTAATTTGCTCATGCGGGAAATTCTATCACTTTAACAGGATGTATAGCTCGCGATTACCCCGCTGGATATTCATGATCATACCCTTGCCGTTAGATTGAACCAGGGCGAACACTTCGTCGAAGTTACGCGTTAACTGCTTGTTGATCGAGTAAATTATGTCACCTACCTTGAAACCGGACTCCTGCGCATTGGAACCCTTGTCAACCTTCATCACTTCGAGGTAATCGACCCGGCCGCGTTGCAGATGTTGTTCACGCATTTCACCGATGGTGGCGCCGGCGAGCTTTGGATGAATCAATCCACCGCCCATCTTATTGATTTCTATCGGCTGTATTTCCACCGGCAAAGTTACCTCGGCACCGTGACGAAACAGCACCAGTTCGATGGTTTGCCCGAGGCGCTGCAATCCAACCAGGTTATGCATATCGCGCGATGAGCGAATCGGTTTATCGTTCGCCGCCACGATAACATCGCCTACCCTGATTCCAGCCTTGTCCGCCGGCGAGCCGGTTTCAATCCGGGTGACGATAAAGCCGTTACTACGCTCGATACCAAAGGCTTGCGCCAGCGGCTCGGTCAGGTCCTGACCCTGGGCACCAAGCCGCCCGCGTTTGACTTCACCATAATCAATCAACTGACGCATGATATCGTGCGCCATGTTGATCGGAATCGCAAAACCGATACCGATGCTGCCCTGGTTACCGCTACCGTAGATCGCGGTGTTGAGACCGACCAGTTCACCGCGCAAATTAACCAGCGCGCCACCCGAGTTACCCAGGTTGATCGATGCATCGGTCTGGATAAAATCCTCGATTGACTCGATGCCGAGACCAGAGCGACCCAGCGCGGAGACGATACCCGAAGTTACGGTTTGTCCAAGCCCGAACGGATTGCCGATCGCAACCACAAAATCACCAACCCGCAGCGCGCTCGAATCAGCAATCGGAATCTGGCTGAGATTTTCTCCCTTGACCTGGATCACCGCAACATCGGTATCAGCGTCGCGTCCGATAATTTTAGCGCTCAATTCACGTCCGTCGGTCAGGGTTACCTTAATTTGATAGGCATCCTTGATAACATGGGCATTGGTCAGGATCAGGCCATTCTCGGCATCGATGATTACCCCCGAGCCAAGGCTTGCTATCTCCTGCACACGCTCGATGCTGGGCGCCTCAAAAAAATGCCTGAACAGCGGATCGCGTGGTATGGGTAACTCTACACGACGACGGGATTTGCCGCGCGTCGCAATATTAACCACCGCCGGAGTGGTACGTTCCAGCATCGGCGCCAGGCTCGGTAATTGCTGTCCATCCACCACGACCGGCAAGGCGGCTTGCAGCGGCGCGAACAGCAACAGTAATAACAAGCCTGGTAACAGGGTTTTCATATAGCCGGTGTCAAAAAGGACGCGGATTGAAATCAAACTGGGCTTTCATGTCCTGGTAAAACTTCTTTGCCGCTTTGCCATCGGCGGGTGGCGTCTGAATCATGATTTCAACAAATTGATCACCAACCGTCGGCCCTGGCATACCCTTGCCTTTAAGTCGCATTTTCTGCCCGGACTGAATCCCCGGCTTGATCTTGAGCTCCACCGACCCGGATAAGGTAGGCACTTTCAAATTGGCGCCCTCGGCGGCTTCCCACGGCGTCAAGGGCAAACGCAGAATCACGTTACGCTCTTCGAGCCGAAACAGGCGATGGGGCTGGATATTCATCTCGAGATACAGATCACCGGGCTCACCGCCATAGGGTGACGCCTGCCCCTGCTTGCCGAGACGAATTTTCTGCCCATTGCTGACCCCCTGCGGGATAGTGATCTTGAGTTTCTCATTTCTGTCGCACCCGGCGCCCTGGCAAACTGGATCGTTTTGCTGCCCCCATTGAAAGCTTCTTCGAGACTGATATCTAGCTTCAGCTGCAGATCAGCACCACGCTTCTGCTGCCGACCCTGTTGAAACGGTGATCCGCCCGCTTGCTGATGGGCGCCGCCAAAAATAGATTCGAAGAAATCACTGAAGTCGCCACCGCCAAAACCACCACCACTGGTGTTGCCGCCCTGAAAACCACCACCAAAACCACCGCCATCGAATTGCTGACCATGCTTCCAGTCGGCGCCAAAGCGATCATAAGCCTGCCGTTTGTCCGCATCCTTGAGCACCTCGTAGGCTTCGTTAACTTCTTTGAACTTGTCTTCCGCGTTCGCCGCCTGGTTGACATCAGGATGATACTTACGCGCAAGCTTGCGATACGCCTTCTTGACGTCGCTTTTTTCAGCGTCACGGGAGACGCCCAGAATTTGATAGTAATCGACGTATTTCACATGAATAACTATAGATTGGAATCCTTATTAAATAGGGGATTTTCAGGCTTTTTTCAAGTTACCAGGGGCTCGTTGTCGGCCTCGCCGGGCTCGTTTTCGGATTCCATGGGTTCAGCCAGCAGCTCCAGGCTTTCGCTTTGAATATCATGGTGCAAAGGTTCGATTTCCGGGATCGGTTTGGTCACTTTACTCGATATTTCAGCAAAGCGCTCGACCTTGCCGCGCAAGCCCTGCCGACCACTCAGCGCCTTGACTGTATCGTTGTAGTGATTGGTCGCGGCGCTCAGGCTGCCGCCGATTTTAGCCAGGCGCTCGGCGACCTTGCGCACCTGGTTGTAAATGTCGCCCGCCTTGTCGCCGAGTTCGCGGGCTTCACGTGTGCTGCGATCCATCGACCAGAGATTGGCAACCGTGGTCAGAATGGGGATCAGCGTGGTATGCGACACCAACACGATGCGGCGCTCATAGCCATAGGCGAAGAGGTCCTTCTCGTACTTGAGCGCCTCGATATAGGCGGGCTCGATGGGCATAAACATCAACACGAAACTGGGGCTGCGGATACCGGCGAGATTGGTGTAATCCTTGCTCGCGAGGTCTTCGATATGGCGCTTTACCGCCTTCACGTGTTCGCCTAACGCGAGTTCAATCTGATCATCGCTTTCAGCCGCAACCAGCCGGTCATAGGCCGCCAGCGAGACCTTGCTATCGATAACGATGTGTTTGTCGTCCGGCAGCTTGATCAGAAAGTCGGTTTGCTTGCGCCTGCCCTCCGCATCCTGCATCGAAGTCTGTTTTTCGTAATGGTCAAATTCGATCAAGCCACTCATCTGCAGGGTTTTCTCGAGCTGGGTTTCACCCCAGCTACCACGTTTTTGCGAGTCGCCTTTGAGCGCATCGGTCAGGTTTTTCGCGTCGCTGCCCATTTTCAGGCCGACTTCGAGTACCTTCTTGATTTCGCTCTCGAGCGAGGCATTGCCCTTGAGCGATTCGCTATGCACGTCATTGACACGTTTCTGAAAGCCTTCGACCTGTTCGCGAAACGGTTTTAGCAATGCTTCGAGCGAATCCTTGTTGGTCTTGTCGAAAGCGCGAGCCTTGTCTTCGAGAATCTTGTTCGCCAGGTTCTCGAATTCAATCTTTAGTTGTTTGCGATTTTCTTCGAACTGCTCGATTTTCTGCAAGCCGAGCTCGCGTTCTTTCTCCAGCTGCAATTGTTTTTCCTGGCCATTTTTTTCCGCCGCGTGCAGGCTTTCGCGCAACGAGTGCTCGTTGTGCCGGGTTGTTTCGAGCAAGGCTTGCAACTCACGGTTGGAATTCTGGTACTGACGTAAACTGTACAGCAGTCCAACGAGCAATAAGCCCGTCAGCCCGGCAACCAGTAGAATTAAATGAGTGTTTTCGATCACTTGTATGGCGTTAGTAATGGCACTTGAAGCGTCTCAGTCTAACCGAGATGGAGCATCCATACCATTATGGCGCGGGGTTGAGCGGCGACAATCCTGCGTTAGCCTGGTCTTGCTGTGCCGGCGAATTTTTCTCCAGCTGCCGGCATAGCGACCACAGTGCCTGACCCCGCCATTGCGCCGCGGCCGGCGCATACAGACTTTGATTGAGAACTTCGATCTCATGCCTTAGCTCAGCGCCTAAAGCATTGCCCAGCTGATACAGGTTGTTGATCTCCCGCGGCGCCAGCAGTGCCTGACCCCAGACCAATAAACCCTGGCGCGCGGCTATGGCGTCACTATCGTTACAGGCCTGCTGTAATTGCTTGCGCACTCGACGCAAATCCGTATGTTTGCGCACAGACGGGGGGGTTGCCGTGCCCGCTTTGCGCGATTTATACCACCAGTACAACGCACTCAGGATCCAGCCGCTGGCGAGGACCAGGCTCAACCATAACCAGAAAGGGTTTGCCGGCACGGGTGCTGGAGTCGGCTCCGTAGTTCGCGCTTGCTCGACAGGTGGCTCGACGACGCTAACCTCAGCGGCGGCATTGACGACTATTTCGCGGGCCGGGATAGTCGCGGTTGCCATTTTCCCGGTCTTCGAATTCCACCATGGCAAGCTTATTTCCGGCACCAGGTAAAGACCGGCCGCAGCTGGAATCAAAGCCACTTTCTGTACACGCTTACCACTTATGCCATTAGCCGAACGGCTGTTCTCCAGTACCGCCTGGTCCGGGTATTGCTTGATGCCGGCGATTGGCATCAGCTCCAGTTCAGGCAGCTGGGCGGCGGTCAAGCCATCGGCAAGCAGGGTCAGACTGCGCGTAATCGGTTCTCCGGCGACCAGTTCGGTGAGATCGCCCTGCCACTGTTCGCGCAGCTCTACCCTGTCTGCCGGTAGCCAGTAGGGCCCACTAAATTGAGCCGGAATCGGGTTGACGTCGACAAACACTTGCTGCGAGCGCAGTTGCCGAATTTCTCCGCCGGTGCGGAACGGATCGAAACCCGAACTCGACGGCAAACGTACTTCGGCACGCACCGGCTTAATGCCGAGCCGGCCGCTTTGTTGCGGAAACAGTGCAAACTTTTTTTCCAGCACCAGGTAGGACTTGTCGGCGATTCGCGTCTGGAACTGGCGTGCGTCACCCATCGGCTCGATCACGACATCCAGATCTGTAATCGAAATATCCCCAAACTGGTAGGCCGAGATATCGGTTGCGCTAAGTAAACGCAGAGTCAGGATTACCTGGCCCTGCACGAAAACTTCAGCTTTATCCGCCACCAGTTCGAGCACCAGTTTTTTATGCGGCACCGACGCCATGCTCGATGGTTTTACCGTGACTTGAAATGATTTGCTACGCTCATGGCCAAAGCGAATCGCCGGGATGGTGAACTCACCCACCTGTTTGGCCATTAATTTCAGGCTCCACTTGATGCTGCGCTGGTACTGGCCATTGACGATACTGATGCTGTTGCTGCGTATGTTACCGAGGATCAGAAAGTTCTTTTGCAGGACGGAAAAGTCGGGATCGCGATCCGGGCTGCTATCGAGCGAAAACACCAGTTGAAAAGATTCGTTTACCAGTACCGGGTTACGATAGATGGTAAGCAGAACTTCGGCCGAGACCTGCTGCAGGCCACCGAGCATCAACAAAATGGCGCCCAGGAACAACGCCGGCAAGAATGCTTTCACCATGACTGTGCCTCTGCATCGACCCCGCCACGCTGGCGATACTGGTAGATGAATTTGCGCCGTAACAGGCCCCCTGGATCATCCGGGATTTTGCGCAACCATTGTTCGGCAGCCTGTTGCGTCATTTTCTGATCGAGTTGCGCCATGGCTTCGTTCTCCGTCGCTTGCTGTTCCTGTTCAGCAGACTGCTGCGATTGTTGTTGTCGATTCTGCACCTGCTGCTGATCCTGGCCGCCGCTGTCGGCCTGGCTTGGTTCGCCCTCGGCAGACTGTGGTGAATCCCCCGCCTGGCTTGCGCCGGATTCTGACTGTTGTTGCTCTTCAGCCTGCCCTCCCTGCTGTTGCTGCTGTTGTTGCTGTTGTTGCTGACGCTTGAGCCATTCCTCTAACGCTTGCTTGTTAAAGCGCGCATCCTGGTGCGCGGGGGCTTTTTCCAGCAATCGCTGGTAGGCGGCGAGCGCATCTTCGTAACGCCCCAGTTTGGCGAGAGTATTGGCGCGATTGTAGTCCGCGTCTTCATCATCCAGTTGTTGCCAGGTCTCGAGCGCAGTCGCGTAATCACCCGCGCGATAATTTGCTGAGGCCCGCCATTCCGGGCTATCGAATAGCGCCGCCGCCGCGGCATGTTCACCACGCTCGAACAGTCGACTCGCGCGTTGATCATCGTTCTGCCACATCGTCTGCCAGTCTAACGCATGGGCATCGGGTGGCAATATCACTATGTAAAGCGGAACCAGCCAGATCAACCCCCGGCGGAAACCGAGCGCCGCCAGCGGCAAAGCAAATAGCAACAGCCAGGGGCCGAGTTCACGCCAGATATCGGTGGAGCGATCACTCAAGCGGGCTGCGCGCTCATCGATGCTCGAGTCCATCATGTATGCCAGGGTGTTGATATCGAGATCATCGGCGCTGATCGCAGCGTATACGCCACCACCACTTTGCGCAATTCGTTGCAGGTTATCTTCCAACATGCCGGTGATCACGATCGCGCCGTCCCGATCTTTCAAAAACCCGCCATTCTTTAACGGCACCGGCCCACCCTCGCGGGTGCCAACCGCAAGTACCGAGAGGCGCTGGCCCGGTTTTGCGTCGAGCAGGGTTTCCACCCGCTTTACGTCGAGATCGCTGAGCCCATCGCTGACCAGCAATACGTCGCCGCGCTCGATACCGCTATTGGTAAACAATTCCAGAGCAAGTTTGACCGCGCGGTCGGCCCGCGTTCCCTGCGCCGGCATCAACCCGGTGTCGAGGTCTGGCAATAATGCCAGGATGGTATCCACGTCGTTGGTCAATGGGGTGACGGTAAAGGCATCCGCCGCGTATACCACGAGCGCGGTCTGCCCTTCCTGCCTGAAATTCAGAATATCAGCAATCTTGTGACGCGCGCGCGTTAAACGACTGGGTTTCAAATCGGCGGCATCCATCGAACGCGACAGATCGAGCGCGATTACCAGGGCCGTCTCCTTGTGATAAACGGACTGCGGCAGCTTTTCCCAGGTCGGACCAGCGAGCGCGATGATCGCCAGCAAGGTCATGCCGCCGAGAATCCAGCGGTTCCAGCCACGACTGTTTTGCCCACCCGCGCTGAGCACAAACGGCAACAGGCGGGCATCGATTACCGCGCGCCAACTGCCGGTTTCGTAAGGATTTTTCAGCAGTAGCCACATCGTCCCCGCTAGCGGCATCAGTAACAGCAACCACCAGGGTCGCAGCAAGTGAAACTGCTCGATCACAGTCGCCTCCATAAGCGCGGCGCCAGCAGCAACGCCGCAAACAATAGCGCCATCGCCAATGGCCACGCGAACAGTGCCTGTATCGGGCGCAGGTTTTGCAGGTCGCGCGGTAACGGCTCAAGCTCGTCGAGCAAGTCATATATACGCGCCAGTTCTTCACTATCGCGCGCACGAAAGTAACGTCCGCCGCTCAGGCGCGCAATCGCACGCAGCGTTTTTTCATCTAGTTGCGCCGATGGATTGACGCGCCGAATGCCGAACCAGGTGGTTTCGATCTGCTCATCGGCGCCGATACCAATGGTGTATATCTTGAGCCCACGATCGGCTGCGAGTTGCGCGGCTTTGAGTGGCGTGACTTCACCCGCGGTATTGGCGCCATCGGTCATCAGTATCAGTACTCGTGAATTATCCGACTCCAGATCGAGGCGCTTGATCGCAAGTCCTATGGCGTCGCCGATCGCGGTACGCTCGCCGGCGAGCCCGATCGCGGACTCCTGCAGCAGACGATTCACGGTTTTGCTGTCGAAGGTAAGTGGGGTTTGCAGGTAGGCCTGGGTGCCAAACAGGATCAGGCCGAGGCGATCACCTCGGCGCTGTTCGATAAATTTGCTCGCCACCTGTTTGGTGGCCTGCAGACGGTTGACCTGCCGGCCTTCGATCTTGAAATCACCGGTGCGCATACTGTCGGACAAATCGACGGCCAGCATCAGATCGCGTCCACTGATGGGGATGGCAATCGATTCGCCCAGCCATTGCGGACGGCTTGCCGCGAACACCAGTAACAACCACGCCAGCAGGCTCAGCCACTGGCGCCAGCGGTACGGCTTTAGTTCGTCTGCCTGCATTACGCCAAGCCGAAAGTCATCGATAATCGGTACCCGTAACGCGGCCTGCTGCTGCAACGCCCGCGCCGGTAAGCCCAGGTAAACCAACAACGGCAAGGGTATCAGCAGTAACACCAATGGCCACTCAAGCTGGAACACGAGGCTCTCTCCGGGGCAGGGCACGCAACCAACGTTCACAGGCCTGCAACAGGTTTTCGATATCACATACGACATCGGGTTTATAACGGTCGCGAACCAGCAACTGCAATTGTGCGGCACTGAAACCACGTTGCGGCACAACTTGTTGTAGTTGTTCGATCCAGGCTTCGCCGGTACTCGCGGCACAGGCATCACGGCCGTAATAACTGATCATGGTACGGCGCAGTAAAACGACGATATCACCGAGCACGGCTTTATCGCTGGAGCCGCTACCGTGCTGCTGTCGAATGCGTTTGAGTTCCCGCAAGCACAGGCGGCGCAGCGGTTTCTGCCTGATACGCCGAATTGCCCACAACAGAATCACCATCAACACCAGCAGCAATAAGAGGGCAAGCCACCATGCGGGCGCCGGCGGCCACCACAGGCTGATCTCCGGCAAGTGAATATCTCTGAGCTCGAGTTCGTTCATCGGCTTTGCAGCCCCAGCCCGGATTTTAGTTCGGTGAGCATATCGCTATCGGTGGCGATGTCGATCAGAAACAGGCCAAGCTCGATGCAAAGACGTTGCAGTGCCTGCAGGTGTTGGTCATAACGCTCGCTATACTGCTCGCGCACGCGGTTGTTCGAGGTATCGATATCGACACTGCTGCTACCATCGGTCACACGATAATAGCCCGGCTTCGGCAGCATGCGTTCGAACGGGTCATAGGTATGTATCATCACGACATCGTTATGGCGCGCCAGTTCAACCAGCTGGCCACGACAATCCGCATCGAGGAAGCGGAAATCGCTAAGCAGGATAACCAGGCTGCCGGGACGCGTAACCTGGCGCAGGCGCATCAATGCCTTGACGCCGGTTTCCTGTTCGCGGCCATCGTCGGCGGCCATATCCCAGGCAGGATGTGCGACCAGTTGCTGGATGAAATGCAGCACGGCGTGTTTACCACGCCCCGGGCGAAACTCGACATGTCGCTGCTCGGAAAACACCAGGAAGCCGACCCGATCGCCATGCTGCACGCTGCTCCAGGCCAGCAGTGCGGCGAGCTTTGCGGCGAGCACAGATTTGAAACAGGTTTGCGTGCCGAAAAACATCGAGCGCGATAAATCCAGCCACAGCAATACCGGCCGTTCGCGTTCTTCGCGGTAAACCTTGGTATGGGTGCGACCGCTACGCGCGGTGACCCGCCAGTCGATAGCGCGGATATCGTCGCCCGGCTGATACGGGCGCGACTCGTGATACTCCATGCCGCGTCCGCGAAACGCGGACAAATGACCACCTGCCATTTGCGCTTTGACCGAATTTGAAATCGCGGCAAACTGCGCGCTTCCCGGTTCAAACCGATCAGCGTGGACAGTTTCACCCGCACTATGTCATCGCCTGTTTCCATGGTTAGCCGGCTATCCGGCTATGGCACGGCGACCCGGGCGATAATTTCGTCGATACAGCTATCGGCGGTCTTACCTTCCGCCTCGGCCTCGAAACTCAAAATAATTCGATGCCGCAACACGTCGGGCGCGATCAACTGAATATCCTCGGGCACGACATAGTCACGGTTGTTGAGCCAGGCATAGGCTCGCGCACAGCGATCCAGCGCCATGGTGGCGCGCGGACTGGCGCCGTGCTGAATCCAGCTGGCGAGTTCGTCGCCGTAGCGGTTCGCACTGCGGGTGGCGAACACGATTTCAATAATGTAGTCCTCGAGACTGCTATCCAGATGAATATCGAGCACGGCATCACGTGCCTCGAGTAAACTTTGCTGGCTGATAACGGGCGTTGCGGCGGATTCTGACCGGTATTGCGAACGTGCTTCGGCACGGGTTAGCGCGAGAATCGCCTTTTCATCGTCCCTATTCGGGTATCCGACACGAACGTGCATCAGGAAACGGTCGAGCTGCGCTTCGGGCAACGGATAAGTGCCTTCCTGTTCGAGTGGATTCTGCGTCGCCATAACGAGAAAAATTTCGGGTAGGGGATAGGTTTCGGTGCCCACCGTAATCTGCCGTTCGGCCATGGCTTCGAGCAATGCCGACTGAACTTTCGCCGGCGCACGGTTGATTTCATCGGCCAGGATCAGGTTATGGAACAACGGGCCGCGCTGAAACTTGAAGCTGCCATCCTGCGGACGGTAAATCTCGGTCCAGTTTACCCCCGACCTGTTGCCGGCCGACCTGACTGGTACCGAGATTTACCGTCCGCAGGATGG
>PVMS01168232.1_pt1 | contig 17447 bp, 14 predicted proteins | sample 1853461 | NCBI WGS metagenome assembly PVMS01 (sample SAMN08582032, study PRJNA380276) | Marine sediment metagenome, whole genome shotgun sequencing project. | isolation source: ocean sediment barecode stripped | collected 2017 | reverse complement strand
GCTTGGCGGTGGCGATGGCCTGCAGGCCCGCCACCCCGGCGCCGATAACAAACACATTGGCGGGCTTGAGCGTGCCCGCTGGGGTCATCATCATGGGAAAGATCCGCGGCAGGTGGGTCGCCGCCTCTATCACCATCACGTAGCCCGCCAGGTTGGCCTGGGAACTCAGGGCATCCATCTTCTGGCTGCGGGTGGTGCGGGGAATCATCTCCATACTGATGGATGTGACACCCTGTTCCTTCAGCGCATTGACCAGCTCATGTTCGTTGAAAGGGTCCAGGTAACTGATATGGATACAGCCGCGCTGCATCAGCGCAACCTCGTCCAGCTCCGGCTTGCGCAGTCGCAGCAGCAGGTCGGCGCTGCCAAAAAGCTCGTTGCGGTCCTGGGAGACGGTAGCGCCCGCCTCGACATATTCAGCGTCGGTAAAGCCGGCACCGGCGCCCAGGCCAGACTCGATAACCACGTTGGCGCCCATCTTGCACAATTTCTTGGCGTGATCCGGGATGATCGGCACCCGATTTTCTCCCGGGTGGGTTTCCTTGGGAATGGCGATGCGCATAGCGGTGTGTACCCCCGTAGCTGTTGTATGTTTTGACTGCCAGCATCTCAGGCAGCGGCCGACTTTAGCACAGCTGCCACCCCGCTGGAACAATGGCCGCTATTCATCGGCTGAATCCAGAGCCGGGCGTTGGCTGTACCGGGCTGCCAATTTAGTGCATTCTGGCAGCACTCGACGCCGCGCAGATAACAAGAGCAACCCAACTTGAGCAACCCCCAACCGAAAGCCCCGGAACTGACCCTGGCATTGGCCCTGACCCCGATCCTGTTTTTGATCTCATTACTGGCCTGTTCCGTTTACCTGTTCGGCGCCGATTCATCCTACGGCGCCAACCAGATCGCCCTGGTGCTGGCCACCTGCGTCGCCGCCCTGGTAGGCCGTCGCGTTGGTATTCCCTGGTTAACCGCGCAGGAGGGTATCATCGATGGTATCCGCGTGGGACTGGGGCCAACCCTGATTCTGCTCGCAGTCGGTATGCTGATCGGTACCTGGATTCTGTGCGGCACCGTGCCGGCCTTGATCTACTACGGCATACAGGTGCTCAACCCCAGCATTTTCTACGCAGCCAGTGCCGCCATCTGCGCCATCGTTGCCATTAGTATCGGCAGCTCCTGGACAGTGGCCGGCACCCTCGGCATCGGTTTGATGGGTATCGCGGGCAGCTTCGAGCTGTCCCCGGCCATCACCGCCGGCGCCATCATCTCCGGGGCTTATTTCGGCGACAAGCTGTCCCCCATGTCCGACACCACCAACCTGGCCTCGGCAGTCACCAGCGTGGACCTGTTCGACCACATTCGCCATATGCTGTGGACCACCGTACCGAGCTTCGCCATCGCACTGCTCATATTCGCGCTTATCGGCAGCTCCGACGGCACCACGCCCCAGGAAATCGAAGCCTTGCAGCAGTCCCTCACCAGCGAGTTCAATATCGGCCTGCATCTGCTCCTGCCCCTGGGACTCATGCTGTTTCTGGTCTACAAGCGTTTCCCGGCCTATCCGTCCATCGTGATCAGCGCTCTCACCGGCGCCGTGTTCGCGTTGCTGTTCCAACCTGAAAGCGTGATCAAACTGGGCGGTGGCGGCGAAGAGCTGAATAGCTTTTTCGCTCTGTTCAAGGGCATATGGGTCAGCCTGTTCGACGGCTACACTTCCGACAGCGGCAACAAATTCCTGGATGCCCTGCTCAGCAAGGGCGGCATGAGCAGCATGGTCAATACCGTCTGGCTGATTATCTGCGCCCTGGGGCTGGGCGGTGTACTGGAGCGCACCGGCATCCTCAGCTATATGTTACGGCTCGCGCTGAAACGGGTGAAGAGCACCGGGTCTCTGATCACCACCACGGTGCTGACCTGCATTGGCACCAATATACTCGCCGCGGACCAGTTCATCGCTGTCGCCCTGCCCGGGCGCATGTACGCAGACGAGTACGAGCGCCACGGCCTGGACCGACTGAACCTGTCGCGCACCCTGGAAGACTCCGCCACCCTCACCTCGGCGCTGATTCCCTGGAATACCTGCGGCGCCTATATGTCCGCGACCCTGGGTGTCGCCACCATCAGCTACGCCCCGTTCGCCTTCTTCAACCTGCTCTGTCCGCTCATCGCCATTATTTACGGCTTCGCGAACGTCGCGCTGAAGCCCGCAGAGGTCGCAACAGGCAGCACAGTTTCCAGCCAGGCATGAGGGATGCAAAGCAACTCTGGGATCACCCCAACCCCCACATCATGCACACGCGTGTCAGCGACCAGGACATAGACGGCCTCAACCACACCAACAACGCGGTCTACGTACAGTGGTGTGAGCAGGCGGCCTGGTCACACTCACGCGCCCTGGGACTGGACCTGCAGCGCTACCGCGAACTGGATCGCGCCATGGCCGTCACCCACTGCGAGTACCATTACCTGCAGGCCTCCCGGGAAGGCGAGGAAATCGCCGTGGGCACCTGGATAGTGGAGTGGGACAAGAAGCTGTCCATGACAAGACATTTTCAGGTCATCCGCGTCGATGACGGGGTGACCCTGCTGCGCGGCGATGTGCGCTTTGTCTGTATAGAACTCAGCACAGGCAGGCCGCGTCGATTACCCCGTGAATTCATAAGCGGTTACGGACCCGCGGTGTTAACTAAATAGAATCAGTTGGTAGGCCCAACAGGGGAGCAGGGCCTGATGAGCACGGCCATAAGCTTGCGTGGAGTTTCGGGCCCTGCTCCCCTGTTGGACCGGGACGTACAAAGAACTCGTCAGCTCCGCTCCCAGTCAAATGCCAGCACTTCCCTGATATCCGATACCCCCGTCACCAGCATCAGCAGGCGGTCCACCCCCAGCGCCACCCCGCTACAACTGGGCAGGCCGTGCGACATGGCCGCCAGCAAACGCTCATCCAGCGGCCGCTCGGACAATCCGTATTCCCGCCGCCGTAAATTATCCTGCTCGAAGCGCCGCCGCTGCTCATCCGCATCGGTGAGCTCAAAGTAACCGTTGGCCAACTCCATACCGTCCACATACAGCTCAAAGCGCTGCCCCACAATGACATCATCAACCGGCGCAAGACAGGACAGGGCCGCCTGGGAGGCCGGGTAGTCATACACAAAACACATCCCCAGCGCGGCCAGCCGCGGCTCAATGGTGTGGCTCATCAACAGATCCAGCCACAAATCCCGATCGCCGGAAAGAGTACCGGGATCAAGCTGTTCACGGGCAACAGCTTGCAACTGCTCGACAGAGGCCGTGAAAGGATCTATCCCAAGCAGGTCCAGGAACAGCTGGCGGTAACTGCGCTTGTGCAGCGGCCTCTCACCCAGACAGAGGCGCACCAGGTCAGCCACCTCATCCATTAGCTGGTGCTGCTCGAAACCCGGACGATACCATTCCAGCAGAGTGAATTCCGGATTGTGCCGCGCTCCGGCTTCTCCATCGCGAAAGGCCTTGCCGATCTGGAAGATCGGCTCACCGTAGGCGGCCAGCAAGCGTTTCATCGCATATTCGGGGGAAGTCTGCAGGTATCGGCTGTGGCGCAGGGAGACACCGGGCTCAACCGTCAACGGCTCTATCGCCGGATCAGTAACGCCCCTGTCACACAACAGTGGCGTCTCCACTTCGAGGACGCCACGCTCAGCGAAAAACTGGCGAAGCTTGCACAGCAGGGCCGCGCGCGCCCGGATCTGCCCGATGCCCGCGGACGGCTGCCAGTTCACGGCCTATTTACACCAACGTCATGATTTGCTGGCGCGGCCCTGGTACTCGCCGGTGCGGGTATCGACCCGGATCACTTCACCCTGACTGAGGAACAAAGGTACCTTTACCACCGCGCCAGTACTCAGCTTGGCGGGTTTGGTGCCGCCACTGGCGGTATCGCCTTTGAGGCCGGGATCGGTCTCAACAACCTCCAACTCGACAAAATTGGGCGGAGCGATAGACAGTGGAACGCCGTTGTAGAGCGTGACTTCACACCTATCCTGCTCTTTCAGCCACAGGTAAGTGTCGCCCACAGCCCTGGCGTCAGCCTGGTGCTGCTCAAAGGTGTCAGGCTCCATGAAATGCCAGAATTCACCATCCGTGTACAGGTACTCCATGGTGCGGTCCATCACGTCCGCCCCCTCCAGGGTCTCCCCGGATTTGAAGGTGCGCTCCCACTGCCGCCCGGTCTTCAGGTTGCGTAGTTTCACCCGATTGAAGGCCTGACCCTTACCCGGCTTCACGAACTCGTTATCAAGAATGCTGCAGGGATCGCCGTCCAACATGACTTTCAGGCCCGAGCGGAATTCGTTGGTGGAGTAATTGGCCATGGTGTTCTCGTTATGTAGCGTAAAAGGGCGCTAATGATACCCTAGTGCACTGTGGCGGATAAAGTGTGCATTCAGAGCCTCCCAATTTGTTCGCTGCAAGGCGCAGCTCGCAGGGACTGACGCGCGGGCCAATGGCAGATGCGGGATTTTTGCAGTGGCGACCCCTGTCGCATTTAGGATACTCTATCGGCGAGAGGTTCCTAAACAGCTATAAGATCACGGGCCTGGAACATATGGTTAGCAAAGCACCGATAAAACTGAAAATACCGCGGCAGGATCTGCAGGATTTTGCCCTGTTCCCGCTGAACGCCGACGCCGCACATGCCTGGGCCCAGAGTTTGCCCGTCACCAACACGTGCTCGGTCGCACAGCAGTTGCGCCATGCCATAAGTGACCTCAACCATGTAAAGCTCGCACCTGAAGTACGCTACGGCATCATGGAAATATTGCTGCCCAACCTCGATGTGGCGCTGTCTAATCTGACCAAACGATTTCTCAACCAGCCTCTGGTCATGCCACAAGAACCACAACAAATGGCAGAACTGGCGGATAAACTGTACACCCTGGTGACTACCGCCTATTCCATTGTTGCTATCGAGGCTATCCAGCAGCAGGACTCTATTGTCAGCATAAACCCGGCGCGCCTGGCCTGTGAAGCAATCCAGCGAGCCCTGGCTTTTGCCGGGCGCAAAACCCTGCAGACGTTCCAGCTATTCCACTCTATAGAGCTTCATGGCTGGCTGACGCTGCACCAGCTTTACGCACTTGCCGATAGCCAGCGGCTGGTAGACCTTCCCGTCGCCAACCCCCTGTCCGGCGGTAACACTATCAAAGCGACATACCTGCAGGCCCTGCTACTGGGTTGCTGCAAGCCCAACCAGCTGAGCCAGGGCGATATGTCGGCATTGTACCGGGGCCTGAAGGAATGGAGCCTAATGGCTGTCGTGGCCGGCCCCCAAAACGGTAGCGGATTATTCCTGGTCGACCTGGACAGCGATCAACCCCCCCTGTACAGCTCGCTTTTTACGGAAACACTGGGTGCCCAGTTTCGTTATATCGACACCGCACCACTGGTTGAGCACCTGGAAAAAATAAAGCTCGAGGGTGACGAGCGCGGCATCAACTTCGACACAGATACGCGTATATCCGCCAATATACTGGCTCACCTGATCGAGTCACTGGACAGCATGAGTCTGCGCAACTTCAACCGTGCCAACTCGGACACGCCGCTGTGGGTGAGTATCGGGCTGAGCAGCAGCCACTACCACGTGGCCGGGGAGCGGCTTTTCGAGCAGTTATTGTACGGTCCTGATTACATTCCGCCGGCCTCAGAGCGCATACCAACCAACCCGTTTCTCCTGCCCCAGGAGAAGGGCGACATGTGGCAGCAGGCGAATCCCGATGAAGATTATTCCCGGGACGAACAAGCCCCCGCAAAGGGTATGGCACAAGACATGGAGCACCGGGTTGAGCTGGATGCGAACACACGGTCCGAATTGTTATACGAAGAGGATAAGCAGCTGCCACCGGAGGTGCGCTACCCCATCTATAAAGTGCGGCTGGCCAACGCCAGCCCCGGCGGCTACTGCCTGGAGTGGACGGCGAAGTTACCCGGCGACATCAGGGCGGGTGACATTGTCAGCCTTAAGGAAGAACACAACAGGGACTGGGCCATCGCTGTCATCCGCTGGGTGAGCCACCTGGAAAATACCCGGACCCTGATCGGCCTGGAGTTGCTGAGCCCCAGGGCAATGCCCTATGGCGCCCGTATCCACCAGAAAACCGGAAGAAAGAGCGCCCCTATGCGGGTTCTGCTGCTGCCCGAGATTAAACTGGTGGGGCAGCCGCACACCCTGATTACTCCCAGGGCGGGGTTCCGAGAGCGCCAGAAAATTTCCCTGATCAGCGCCGGAGAGGAATACTCCATACAGCTATTGCGGCAGATAGCCGCAACCGGAAGTTTCGCCCAGTTCGACTTTCGCTATATCAAGGAGCTGGGAGACGTATTGGCAGAGGACAAAGCCGGGCACCTGGGGTCGTACGACTCCCTGTGGAGCAACATCTAGCACGCAGCCTGTGAAACAGCCCCAGCCGGCACGATACTGCGTTGAAAATAGCAAAACAATGCTCATGTACTGTCGTCGTGTACACTCCGCTTGCTTTGCTATTTTCGCCCTGTCTCGCACTCGGCTGGGGCTGTTTCAGCAGGCTGCTACGATAATGGAGAAGCAGGCGTGGCTCAGGCCTGGTCCTGGTCCTGGTCCTGGTCGGAAAAGCCGAGAAGATAGAGGATGGCGTCCAGGCCCAGGGTGGAAATCGACTGCTCCGCTGATTTTTTCACCAGGGGTTTTGCCCTGAAGGCGATGCCCAGGCCCGCGATACTCAGCATGGGTAAGTCGTTGGCCCCGTCACCCACAGCGATCACCTGCTGTAAATCTATGCCCTCTTCGCGCGCCAACTGGCGCAGCAGTTCCGCCTTGCGAGCACCGTCAACAATAGTCCCCTTGATTTCGCCCGTCACCACACCGCCTGCGATATCCAGTTCATTGGCGTAAACGTAATCCATACCCAGCCTGGCCTGCAGGTATCGCGCAAAATAGGTAAAGCCCCCTGACAGTATCGCGGTCTTGTAGCCCAGGGTTCGCAGGGTCGAAATCAGGTGCTCCGCGCCCTCCGTGATTTTCAACTCGCCGGCCACCCGTTGCAACGCTCCCTCGTCCAGGCCCTTTAGCAGAGCCACCCGCGCACGGAAACTCTCGCTGAAATCAATTTCTCCGCGCATGGCGCGCTCGGTGATCGCACTCACCTGCTCGCCGACCCCCGCCAGCGTGGCCAACTCGTCAATAACCTCGGCCTCGATCAGGGTTGAATCCATATCGAAGGCCACCAGGCGCCGGTTGCGCCGGTACATATTGTCCTGCTGGAACGCCAGGTCGACCTCCAGAGCACCGGCGACCTCCAGCAGGTCCCGGCGAAATGCGGCGGAGTCCTGCAACAGACCGCGCACCGAGAACTCCACGCATGCCTTGCTGAGCGCCGGCAACTCGCCCAGGGGGATGCGCCCCGACAGCCGATTGATAGCGTCAATGTTAAGGCCGTGGCGAGACACCACCGCGGTAACCCGCGCCAGTTGATCGGCGGTGATTTTGCGCGCCAGCAAGGTGATGATGTACCGCGCCCGGCCCTGGCCGTCCAACCAATGGCCATAGCTGTCGGCCGTAACCGGGCTGATACGAACGCGCATGCCGCGCTCCCGTGCATAAGAGCTCACGGCCTCAGAGACTTGCGCCTGGTCACCTCTCCCCGGCACCTCCACCAGCACCCCCATGGACAGGGTCGCATGTATCACCGCCTGACCAATATCCAGAATATTGACCGAGCGCTCCGCCAGGATCGCCGTGATTCCCGCAGTGAGCCCGGGCTGGTCTTCGCCGGAAATAGTAATTAGCAATATGTCGTTCACGGAGCGAATCCCGTAGTATCGAATCGGCTATTTTACCCGCTCATAACAAGAGCTGGGAAGCAGGCTTTCGGTTTCCGTTGCGGCGTTTGACGAGAATTTTCGTCTACCGCGTAAAACAAAGGGTCATTTGCCCGCGGGAGTGGTTTATACTGCCCCCCGTCGCAACAGGGTAAACCATCCACTTAGCGTGAAAAGCCGCTTTGAAAACACTGGCCTCGGCCAGCAACTGGCACTCGTCACCGCGGGTCTGTGCCTGCTGGTCAGCCTGGCCCTGGTAACACTGGGCGCGATCTCCAGTCGCCATATGCAACTGCAGCAACAGGAAGAATACGGCAGTGCGCTTGCCCACCAGCTCGCCCGACGCATCAGCACCGCACTTGAAAGTGGCGACCTGCTGAGTATGTCAGCCTCCCTGCAGCGATTTGTTGAAACGTCCTCCGCCGAGCAGGTCGCTATTTTCGACGTGGAAGGCAAAATCCTGGGCCAGGCGGGCCATGTCACGGGCCAGTACCTGCACACGTATCACGCAGCCGTACGCATCGAGTCGGATGTCGCGGGACAGGTGGCGATCACCATCAGCACCGATCAAGCCCGGGGCGCGCATTTACGCTTTATCCTGAGCCTGCTGGGGCTGGCGGTGCTGCTGAGCCTCGCCGTGTACGGCGGCAGCCGCCGTATCGGCCAGCGCCTGGGCAAGCGCTTGACCGGCATGGCCAGGGTGATCGCGCTGGATGAAGAGGAGCCAGCCAACAACTCCGGCAACGAAGTAGCTTTACTGGCCAAAAAAATCGACGCCCTACCCATGGACCTGCTGCGCACCCGCAGTGAGGCCAGCCCCCAGGATGAAAACTACCGCACTACCGCTGTGCTGTACCTGCACCTCACCAGCCTCATGGATTACGTGGATACCCTGGACGACCACGCCCTGCACCGCTATACGAATCGTCTGCACCAGGTGACCTACGCCGCTGCCGGGTTTTACGCCGGGGAATTACAGGTATCGCGACAGTTCGGTCTGACGATCTATTTCAGTGGTCACAATAGCGCGGGGAGCGCCGTATTCCGGGCAGCGTCCTGTGCCTGGTTGGTGCAGGCTGTGAGTCACGAACTGGAACAGCAAATGCCTCTGTCCATGTCCATCGCCATGGCGATATCCCAGAGCGAGTTGGGCGTGGGGGACGGCAAGGACATTTATCCCGGGCTCTATATGCAACACACTCTGGACGAGTTGCAGACCATCTGCGCCAGTAAACCCCCAAAAATCATGTTATCTCCCGGGGTTTGTGAAGACGTGGATATTTCAGGTCGCCTGCAAACGCAGCTGACTGAAGTCAGGGACTACGCCATGATCGAGGAATTCGCCGGCCCCTACCAGGATCTACTGGAGCGGCAATTGCGCTTGATACTGAAGAGACTGGCCGACCCAACCAGACGCTAGACATTATGTAGTGTCCTGTATAAATCGTATATTCAGCGAAGCCGCTTACGGCTCTACCAGCATACTGTCTACTTTCTGGAACCCCCGGGGTAACTTGTTGCCGCGGCGACCTCGTTCTCCCCGGTAGTGCTCCAGCTCGGAGAACTTCAGGTTGAGGTGACGCTTGCCCGCATAAACCACCAGGCTATCGGCCTCGGTCAGTACCTGCACCGCCACCACAAACTCTTCACGGCTCTGCACCCGGGCGCCCGTAATAGCGATAATCTTGTTGCCCTTGCCCCGGGACAACTGCGGCAGATCGGCCAGCGAGAACACCAGCAAGCGCCCCTCGTTGGAAACGACCGCGACCCAGGAGCCCTCTGCTTCGGTTATAACGGCCGGCTGCAGCACATGTCCCCCCTTGGGCAGACTGATCGCCGCCTTGCCCGCGCGGTTTTTGGTCTGCAGATCACCCAATTTAGCCACGAAACCATAACCGGCGTCACTGGCCAACAGGTAAAGCCGCTCTTGCTCGCCCATCATCATGCCTTCGAAGGTAGCACCGGAAGGCGAATTGATACGCCCGGTCACCGGCTCGCCCTGGCCCCGCGCGGATGGCAGGTTGTGCGAGGCGACCGTATAGGCTCGCCCCGTTGAATCCAGTATTACTGTCGGCTGGTTACTGCGCCCGCGCACAGCCATTTTGAAAGCGTCTCCGGACTTGTAACTAAGGCTGTGCGGATCAATGTCGTGACCCTTGGCCGCGCGAATCCAGCCTTTTTCAGACATAACGACGGTTATCGGGTCAGCACTCAACAACTCCAGCTCACTAAAGGCCTTGGCCTCATCCCGCTGTACCAGCGGTGAGCGGCGATCATCACCAAATTTCTCAGCCACCGCCAACAACTCTTTCTTGATCAGGGTCTTGATCCGGGCGGCGCTGCCCAGGGTTTTTTGCAGTTGATCACGCTCCTGCGACAACTCATCCTGCTCCCCGCGGATGCTCATCTCTTCAAGTTTCGCCAGGTGGCGCAACTTCAGGTCGAGGACAGCTTCCGCCTGGATATCGGTAATCCCGAAGCGCTCCATCAACGCGGGCTTTGGTTTGTCCTCGGTGCGAATGATATGGATCACTTCATCGATATTGAGGAAGGCGACCAGGTAGCCGTCGAGAATATGCAGCCGCTTCAGCACGCGCTCAAGCCGGTATTCCAGGCGCCGCCGCACGGTTTCAGTACGAAATGCCAACCATTCCTTGAGGATACGCACCAGGCCCTTGACCCCCGGGCGCCCGTCGGTACCGATCATGTTGAGGTTGATCCGGTAGCTGCGCTCCAGGTCGGTACTGGCGAACAAATGGCTCATCACGCCTTCCAGATCCACCCGGTTAGAGCGCGGCACTATCACCAGGCGGGTGGGATTCTCGTGATCCGATTCGTCCCGCAGATCCGCCACCATGGGCAGTTTCTTGGCCTGCATCTGCTGCGCGATCTGCTCCAGCACCCTGGAACCCGACACCTGGTGTGGCAGGGCGCTGATCACCACGTCGCCGCCCTCCCTCTCCCAGACCGCGCGCATACGCAGGGAGCCGCGGCCACTTTCGTACATGGCGAGAATATCTTTCCGGGGGGTGATGATTTCCGCTTCCGTGGGGAAATCAGGCGCCTGCACATGCTCACACAGATCGGCCACCGTGGACCTGGGCGCCTCCAAGAGCCGGATAGTCGCCGACACAACCTCCCGCAGGTTATGTGGGGGGACATCTGTGGCCATGCCCACGGCGATCCCCGTGGTGCCATTGAGCAATATATTGGGAACCTGAGCCGGCAACACCGTCGGTTCATCCATGGTGCCGTCGAAATTGGGGGACCAGTCCACCGTGCCCTGACCCAACTCGCGCAGTAGCACATCCGCATAGGCGGTGAGGCGCGATTCGGTGTAGCGCATGGCGGCGAAGGATTTGGGGTCATCCGGGGAGCCCCAGTTGCCCTGGCCATCTACCAGCGGATAGCGGTAGCTGAAATCCTGGGCCATCAGGACCATGGCCTCATAGGCGGCACTGTCCCCATGGGGGTGGAACTTGCCGATCACATCTCCGACGGTACGGGCGGACTTCTTGAACTTGGCGGTGGACTTCAGGCCCAGCTCGCTCATGGCGTAGACGATACGCCGTTGCACCGGCTTCAGCCCATCACCCACATGTGGCAGGGCCCGATCCAGTATGACGTACATGGAGTAATCCAGGTACGCCCTCTCGGTGTATTGCTTGAGCGACATCTGTTCGATGCCGTCATTGTCAATTGGGGGTATTTCAGACATTAAAAACTGGCCTGTGCATTGGGATCGAGGTGCCTCAATCCACTCCGTTACTACTGCGCAAACCCACCAACTGCCCGTTCAAATTGACGATAGAGTTCGCCCTATCGACCAGCAGGCTGTGAATGGTTGCCGGGTTGTTCTTGATCATTTCGGTGAATTGTTCCTTGGGAACCTTCACCACCGAACAGGTGGTCTTCGCCCTTACTGTCGCGCTGCGATCCGCGTGGGTCAAGGCCGCCATTGCGCCGAATATTTCATCCTCGCCTATGCGACCCACGGTGACATCGTCCACCAGCACCTCCGCAACGCCGGAGGACATATTGAACACGAAATCGGCCCTGTCTCCCTGGCGAATGATGATGTCTCCGGGTTCATACACCTCGAAGCCGGGTGTCGTGGGTGTGTCTTCAAGGGTGTTAGCCGCGGTAATGCGCAACATCAGCCCGGAATAGGTGACCAGCAGTCGGGTCCACAACTTGGTGGCCGCAGGTTCGGTAAAAACCCGGTGCATGAACTCCAGAGCGGGATAACCGTGCAGCGTGGCGCCGGCTTCGCTGCCGAAGAACACCGTAATCTCCCGATCCGTGGTACCGGCGATGTCCGGCAGCAGAATATCGCCTTCTTCCAGCGTATAGACGGCTTTGCCCTGGTAGCGCGCGGTAATGGTGCCACTATCCACCACATAAAACTGGCTGCCGTCGAAGCCGCGAAAGTTACCCTGCTCCGTCACATCCACATCAAATGGCATGCCGGGCATGTTCACCACGTCGAGTAGCGCACTGATCAGTTTTCTGTACTGCTGATTCAGGATAGTAAAATCCTGCGCGAGTTCAGCATTCGCCAACATCGGCAAAAAACCCCTGTCTGTTATCGGGAAGGAGCTCTGCGCTCCGAATACCCCACTTGTTGTTTTCACAGCTGCCTGGGTGTAAAACCTGTCGCTACAGCTGTTTCCAACCTATAGTAGCAACTATTGCGCCAGCGGAGAACGCTGGTTTAACATTTATTGGGGCGTCGATGAGCTATCACTGGCAAACACTGAGCTTTGCACAATTGGGGCAGGCGCAGCTGTACGCTGTCCTGCGCCTGCGGCAAGAGGTCTTCGCGGTCGAACAACGGTCGATTTACCTGGACCTGGACGGCCGGGACCAGCAGGCGATGCACATGCTCTGCACCGAGAATGAGCAACTGCTGGCCTACCAGCGCTGCCTGCCTCCGGGACTGAGTTACCCGGAAAGTTCCCTGGGCCGAATCGTCGTCAGCCCCGCTGCGCGAGGCCTGCACCTGGGCAAGGATCTGGTGCTACGGGGCATCAGCTACAACTTACGTACCTGGCCGGAGGTTGGTATCTGCATCAGTGCTCAGGCGCATCTGAAGAATTTTTACACGGATTTGGGTTTCGTTGCGGAAGGCGATGAATACGATGAAGATGGGATTCCGCACTTGCAAATGCTGTATCCATGCGCCCCATCAAGGGGTACCAGCGAGATGGTTAACCCGGTCTAGCACTCTAGTAAAAAAGTAACCGGCCCGTCATTGGTGAGACTGACCTGCATATCGGCACCGAAGATACCGGCGGCCACCTGCGGGTGACGCCCCCGTAACTGTCCCAGCGCGTAATTATAAAGCTGCTCGGCAGCGTCGGGGGGCATGGCCGTGGAAAAGCTAGGCCGCAGGCCCTTGCGGGTATCCGCTGACAAGGTGAACTGGGACACCAGTAAAACTCCGCCGCCCACATCTTCCACGCTGCAGTTCATGCGCCCGACATCGTCGGGAAATACACGGTAGGCCAGCAGCTTGTCCAGCATACGATCCGCTGCGGCCCGGTCATCACCCTTATCCAGTCCCAGCAGCACCAGCAAGCCCTGCCCTATCTCACCGACACACTCACCGGCAACGTGAACGCTGGCGCAACTGACCCGTTGCAGCAGGGCGCGCATGGGTCAGGCGTACCGCCTCAGCTGCGCGCAGCCCGGCGGCGCTCATGTTCCAGCAATAACTTCTTGCGCAAACGAATGCTTTGCGGCGTGACCTCAACCAACTCATCATCTTCAATGAACTCCAGCGCCTGCTCCAGGGTATGGCGTACCGGTGGCGTTAGCGTCAGCGCTTCATCAGTACCCGAGGCACGTACGTTGGTAAGCTGCTTGCCTTTGGTGGGATTGACCGTCAGGTCGTTGCTACGGCTGTGCAGGCCCATAATCTGGCCTTCGTAAATCTCCACATTGGGTCCGATGAACAGGCGCCCGCGATCCTGCAAGTTGAACAGGGAATAACCCAGGGTCTTGCCCTTCACCATGGACACCAGCACACCATTGCTGCGGTGCACGATTTCCGCGTTCTTGACCGCGCCGTAGTGGTCAAACACGTGGGTCATGATGCCTCCACCTGAGGTCAGGGTCAGGAACAGGGAACGAAACCCGATCAGGCCCCGGGCCGGGATAATAAACTCCAGCCGCACCCGACCCTTGCCATCGGGCACCATGTTTTGCAGCGCCGCGCGGCGCAGGCCCAACTCCTCCATCACCGAACCCTGGTGCTGGTCTTCGCAATCAATCACCAGTTGCTCATAGGGTTCCTGCATCACTCCGTCGACTTCTTTCTGGATCACTTCCGGCCGGGATACACCCAGCTCGAAGCCCTCCCGGCGCATGGTCTCTATCAATACCGACAGGTGCAGTTCGCCGCGGCCGGAGACCTTGAATTTATCCGGGCTGTCACCGGGCACCACACGCAGAGCGACATTGTGGATCAGCTCCCGCTCCAGGCGCTCCTTGATATTGCGCGAGGTCACATACTTGCCCTCTTTACCGGCAAAGGGCGAGTCATTTACCTGGAAGGTCATGCTCACCGTGGGCTCATCCACCGACAGGGGCGGCAGCGCCTCGGGCTGCTCCGGATCGCACAGGGTATCGGATATATTCAGGGCATCAATGCCGGTAATACAGACAATATCACCCGCTTCGGCGGATTCCACATCGACCCGCTCCAGCCCGAGATAGCCCATAACCTGCAGCACGCGACCCTTGCGGCTGGCACCCTCGCCATCTAACACGACTACCTGGGTATTGGGGGACAGTGTGCCGCGGGTGATGCGGCCAACACCGATCACGCCCACATAGCTGCTGTAATCCAGGGCACTGATCTGCATTTGAAAGGCCCCATCGGAGTTCACCGCGGGCGCCGGCACTTTATCGATAACAGTCTGAAACAGGGCCTGCATGTCCGTACCCATTTTTTCGTGTTCCATGCCGGAGGTGCCCTGAATAGCCGAGGTATAGATGATCGGAAAATCCAGTTGCTCTTCGGTGGCCCCGAGGCGGTCGAACAGGTCAAACACCTGGTCCACCACCCAATCCGGGCGCGCCCCGGGACGATCGACCTTGTTGACCACGAGTATCGGATTCAGGCCCTGCTCGAATGCCTTGGAAGTCACAAAGCGGGTTTGCGGCATGGGGCCGTCCACCGCATCCACCAGCAGCAAGACCGAGTCGACCACGGACAGTACTCGCTCCACTTCGCCGCCAAAATCGGCGTGCCCCGGGGTGTCGACGATGTTGATATGGTAGCCGCCCCATTCGATGGCCGTATTTTTGGCCAGAATGGTGATGCCGCGTTCCCGCTCCTGATCGTTGGAGTCCATGACACGCTCGGCCCCCTCAGAACGGCGATCGAGGGTGCCCGACTGCTGTAGCAGGCAGTCCACCAAGGTGGTCTTACCGTGGTCAACATGGGCGATAATGGCGATATTGCGAAGTTTCTCAATCAAGGGATTACCTCAGGGCTGGCGGTGGCACAAAAAAGGGCGCGGATTATACCCCAAAGAGACGCGGAGAGCCTATTGAAGCTATGTGTGAAAATTGCGCGAAGCCTGGTTGACCGGTACCGCGCAGCGCTCTGGCCGTCAGGGTGCGTATACCTTGATATCCAGCTCACCGGATTCCAGCAGGTGGCTGGCATGGAGGCGGCTCATAACACCCTTTCCGCAATAAAGCATATAAGTGCCCCCCGGGATCAACTCCGACACACGGCTGTGCAACTCGTAAAAGGGGATTTTAATCACCGGGAGGTGCAGTTTCAGGGGCCGCAGCTCCTCTTCATTGGGGTGGCGAATATCGATGATGGTGCTGTTGGCGAGCGGCGCAGACAATACTTCCACATCCAGCCGCTCCAGCTCTTCCTGGGCCAGCTGATCGATACGCGTTTGGGTTTTATTGGCGAGGGCGCGGTCCAGTATCGTCATATCAAAATATTTTTCCTGCGCCTCTACCCGATCCAACCTCGCCCGGGTTGTGGGATTGACCGATATCACACCGCAGTATTCCGGCATCCTGGCGGCGAGTTCGCCGGTGCCGATAGCATTCGCCATGCGCACGATATCCTCCTTATCCGTGGCTATCAGGGGGCGCAGGACCAGGCGGTCGGTGACGCGATCTATTACCGACAGGTTGCGCAGGGTCTGGCTGCTCACCTGGGCCACACACTCGCCGGTAACCAGGGCATCGACATCCAATTCCCCAGCCAGGCGATCACCGACGCGCAGCATCATGCGTTTTAGAATCACGCCCATCTGCCTGTCCTCTACCTTGTGCAGCAACTCGGCCACCACCTCATCAAAGGGCACACTGATAAACAGTACCCGCTGCTTACAGCCATATTTCTCCCAGAGATAGAGGGCGACCTCCTTTACCCCGATTTCATGATCCCTGCCGCCCAGGTTGAAAAACAGGAAGTGGGTGCGCATACCGCGCTTCATCGTCAGGTAGCTGGCCACCGGAGAATCAAAACCGCCGGATATCAGGGAAATTACCGCGTCGAGACTGCCGATGGGATACCCCCCCAGCCCCCGGTGACGCCGCCCGATGACAAAAAGCGTCTGCTTGCTGATTTCAATTTCCACCGTCACGTCCGGATTCTTCAGCTTGACGCCGGCAGCTCCGGACCTGGCAGCACAGCCCCACCCACCACGCGCTCCACCTCTATCGAAGTGAATTCATGGTTGCCATTGCGCTTGCAGCGTAGCGCAAACGTCTTGCCGGCCAGGCGCTCCGCGTACACGGGCAACACCAGTTCTACAATTGCGTCCAGCTCAGGAAGTGGGTGCTCACTTACCTCTAGCACATAAGTAATGCCAGGGGCATTGCACATGGCCTCCACCATTGCGGCCACGACCGCCTCGTCCTGCTCGCTGGTCTGCACCTCCAGTTTGTCCCAACCCTTGTGCACCATTACCGCCGGGTCGATATCCCGCAACAGGGCGCGCAGATTCTCCGCCAACTGGCGAATAAACCGGCGGCGCACCGGCTTACTTTTGATAGCGATTTCGGAGAAATACTTGACAATGAATTTCATAAGGGCCATAACCATTGCGTCTGATCAGGGCACGCATTATACGGGCTTATCCCGTACTTTTGTGCAGGTCAGGCGCGCAATCCTGCAGGTAGCAGCTTTTTGCACCACAATAGCGCAGTCGCGCCCTATACTGGTGCACACATAATGCATCCCGTGCGAGCGATGGTAAAAACCCCCAGAATTTCAGCGAGTTACCTTGAGCACCCTTTTGGCACAGCTCTTGCTATTCCTGCCAATAGCGCTCTTGCTAATAGTGAGGCTGTAGAGAATCTCTGGAACCAACCACGCTAGGTTGCCAGAAAAACACCGCAGGCCAGCCCGGCTGGCCCGATTACAATCCCATGGAGGAAATGAGATGACAGACAAGACTCTAAATCTGATCAAAGAAAACGAAATACGCTGGGTAGACATGCGCTTTACCGATACACACGGCAAGGAACAGCATGTCACCATCCCCACCTCGGAAGTCGGGGACGACTTCTTCGAATCCGGAAAAAATGTTCGACGGCTCATCTATCGCCGGCTGGAAGGGCATCAACGAATCCGACAT
>PVMS01031056.1_pt1 | contig 17450 bp, 14 predicted proteins | sample 1853461 | NCBI WGS metagenome assembly PVMS01 (sample SAMN08582032, study PRJNA380276) | Marine sediment metagenome, whole genome shotgun sequencing project. | isolation source: ocean sediment barecode stripped | collected 2017 | reverse complement strand
GTCTTGTTGATTTAAACCGCTTGGGGGGAATTGTTGTAAAGGGTCTGTCGCTAGAACCCTCCAAGGGGTTTAAATCAACAAGACGTTCAAACTCCCTGGCATATCCGAATGTGCCGGATGCCGTCATTACGGGGTTTTTTAGTTCTATTCCCCCGATATTTACACGAACATTAGGCTTTTCTTCGACCATATCAACGCATCCTTACGCTTACCCGTTCTCAAACGTTTTCTTTGCCGGAAACCATACTTTCTATAAAATAATTATTGATAGATAGCAAGACTCTGTTTTAATATTCACCAAACGGCAATTCGATTAAATGAGGTGGCATTTATGAAAGAAATTCTCGGTATTATCGGTTCACCGCGCAAACTCGGGAACTGTGAAATTATGGTTAAAGAAATCAGCAGGCAAATATCAATCACCCATGAATTACAGCTTCTGCGCCTCCAGGATTTCAACATTCTCCCGTGCAGAGGATGCTACCATTGCATGTTCAAAGAAGGGCAATGCGTGCTGGACGACGACTTAAGGACTATAACAAAGGCCGTTGTCGATGCTGATGCATTGATTGTAGCGGCCCCCACCTATTTTCTGAGCATCAATTCAAGCATCAAACGGTTTCTTGACAGAGGGCTTTCATTATATACCCATGCTGAAAAATTATGGCGCAAGCCCGCCGTGGGCGTCGTAATAGCAGGTATTGAAGGCAAGGAAGGCTATAGCCTGCTCTGCATTCAAAGCTTTTTGAAGCTGATTTTTGCTGATGACAAACAGAGCAGAGTCGTTTATGGAGCCCTGCCAGGAGAAGTTTTTATCAACGATGATAATAAAAAGGCTGCCGCTGAACTGGCTTTAGCCCTGTTCGGGCCTTCTGCTGAAAAAAAAGGACCCTGTTGCCCGCTATGTGGAGGAGATACATTCCGATTTATTGAAACCAACAGGTTACGCTGCATGCTTTGCAGCAATGCTGGATCCATGACCATTCAAAAAGGCACCCCGATATTCGAAATAAATAAAAGTGAACACGAGCTGTTTCACAGCAAGGAAGAGGCCCTCAAGCACAGGGATTGGCTGCTCAGCATGAAAGAACGCTTTGTTAAACAAAAAAAAGTGCTTAAAGATATTACCGTGCCATATATTAATCAGGGGGTCTGGATAAAACCCTAGCCCAAGGCGGCTTCATTTACAATTCTTTCAGCAATATCGGCAAAAGCCTTGGTTACCTGGGAATCCGCGTATTTTTCTTGAAAAGAAGCGCCTTCGTCGCCGCATGCCACAACATTCTGATCGAACGGGATTCTCCCCAGAAACCGAACCCCGGCTTCCCTGGCGGTTTTTTCTCCACCGCCGGTCCCGAACAGATCAATCATTTCATTGCAGTGCGGACATGCAAAACCGCTCATATTCTCGACAAGGCCGAAAATTTCCATTTTTAAAGTTTTACAGAAATTGATCGACTTCCTCACATCCGCCAGTGAAACCTCCTGGGGTGTGGTGACTATAATTGCCTTGGCGTCGGAAATTGTCTGAGCAACGGTTAAAGGCTCATCACCGGTTCCTGGAGGGGAATCGATAATTAAAAAATCGAGTTCACCCCATTCGACTTCACCGATAAACTGCTGTATAGCAGAATATTTTAGCGGACCTCGCCATATAATCGCATCGTCCTTGTTTACGGTCAGCGATTCTATTGAAACTGCTTTCAGGTTTTCAGAGTAACTCATGGGATTCAGCTTGTTGTTCTTGCTCAGGTCCAGCATACCCTTCAGCCCGAGCATTCTAGGCACGTCAGGACCATGTAAATCAACATCCATTATCCCCACCTTGAACCCCTTCTTGGCAATCGCCATGGCCAGGTTAACAGAGGTGCTGGTCTTGCCCACTCCCCCTTTACCGCTCAAAACAATGAATTTGTTCTTAATCTTATCTAAAGAAGCTTTTACAGATGCATCTTGATCTTTTTTAACTTTACCTTGCGTTTGCGCGGCGTCGACGCTTTCATGAATATGTACCATTATATTTATCTCCCATATATGATTTTCGTTTCACCTAAATCCTGCATAAACAATCTTGAAGTAGTTTAAATTATGCAACAGTACCACCCCAACCCTAACCCGGATTTCTTACGAGCCATAACCGCAGTGAATGGATTACGGGGCGTTCGCACAGAACGTGCAAAATTTTTAATAGTCTGAATTAATTGTTCATATATTGCAAGAATTATTTTACTATGATAAGGATACGAGCCATGAAAGATTTCTGTAACTACCACCCTACTAGAATAGCGCACTGGAGTTGTCCTAAATGCAGCGCCATGCTATGCCCGGAATGTGTCATAAAACGTGATAAGAGCCCTTACACGAAGGGAGAATACCTCCACCTGTGCCCTAAGTGCAACATTTCTGTCGACTGGGTCGGTGTTGAGAATATCATTGATCCCTTCTGGCATAGGATGCCAAAAATATTTACCTACCCGCTTTCACCAAGCCCTTTGATATTGATGATTGTTTTGTCGGTTGTAACCGTCTTTTTTTCAGGACCCGGGATTTTCAGCCTGCTTGTGCGGGGTATTGCATGGCTGATAGTACTTAAGTATTCTTTTGAATCACTAAAAACCACGGCCAGTGGAGACCTGAAACCACCAAAGATCAATTCAGAGACCATTTCCACTGATTTTCAACAGGTTTTTAAACAGTATGGAATATTCATTCTGATTTTCCTGTTTTTCGGATGGATCGCCGTAACTGTCGGTCCCTTTCTTGGAATCGCGTTTATGCTCTTTGCATTACTTTTCGTTCCCGCAATGATAATTCTTCTGGTCACCACCAACAGCCTTTTTCATGCAGTTAATCCTGTTCTTTTTATCCAGTTGGCTTTTAGAATCGGCCGGGGGTACCTACTTATGTATTTTTTTCTGCTGCTCCTGGGAGCCGCCCCTGCCGTTGTGATGAAATACATTATAAAATTCTTCCCTGCCGGTTTGCATCTGTTGCTTTATGGCTTGGCGCAAAGTTATTATATGATTGTTTCCTACCACCTCATGGGGTATGTAATCCTGCAATACCATGAAGAGGTCGGGTACGAGGTGGATTTCGATGATTTCAGAGATCCGTCGTTAGAACCGGCTGAGCCCGAAAGAATCGATCCGGATGCAGTCATTTTAAAAGAAGTGAATCCGATGATTCAGGATGGAAAACTTGATGAAGCGATTTCCGCCATAAAAGATTTGACGCGAAAGGATGGTATAACCAGTGTGGACCTGTCCGATCGGTATTACAAACTGTTGAAAATGAAAAAGCGAACGTCTGAAATGCTGGAACACGGTATTAACCACCTGGATCTGCTAGCAGCCGATAATAATAAACCAAAGGCTGTAGAAGTATATTCGGAATGTCGAAAAATAGAGCCAAAATTTCTTCCGTCCCCTGTCTTTTTATTAAAACTGGCGGGTTGGCTGAATGAAGCCGGCAAAACCAAAAAAGCTGTTGGAATTTATAACAGTCTAGTAAAAGCCTATCCAGAAAATCGACTTGCCCCCAAAGCCTATTTCCGTGCCGCACAGATTCTTCATGACCGTCTAATGAACCCGGAAAAAGCAAGAAAGATACTAAACAGTCTGATTAGCAAATATCCGGACAATGAAATTGTGCCGCATGTTAAAAACTATATAGCCAACATGTAATGAGTCCGGATTTCTATTGTCCTGTTTTTTTCTTGCAATTCATTCTTTTCTTCCAGATAAGAGTTTGAAATTGATATATTTTTATTTCCTTTGTGCCTTTGTGTCTTAGTGGCTGAACAGTTTCCTATTTCTTAAGAAGGTTCCCGGCAATTTGAGCTTCTGGTGAATCAGGATACCTGGTATATAGAATTTTCAGACATTTATTATTTTTTGCTATGAGTTCTTTCTGCTGATATCCTTTGGCAAGTTTGAGCAAAGCAGTTGGTATACCGGGCAAATCCGCCCTTTTCTTCAAAAGCATTGCCAAAATTCCTTCAGCCTTTTCCGGGTATCCCAAACCGGCAAATATTGAACTCAAGCGTAAGTAAAGCTCCGAGGAAAGACGAGGGCGTTTGGTTAGTTTCGTGTAATCTTCATATACTTTCCGGGCCGTCTCAAAGTCGGAGCTATCCAAGCTCAGACGGTTCAGTAGACGCCTTGCTATTTCATGGAATTTGAGATCTTCCGGATCCGTTTTCCGTACGTTGAACAGATGGATCATTACGCCGACATTCTCAGGATCTTTGGCCAGGGCCTTGTTCAGCAATCGAATGCCGCTCTCCATGTCCAGTTTACTTATGTGTTCCAGTGCTTCTTCAATCAGAGGCGATATTTTATCTTCTTCAGGTTCCAGAGCTTCCGCATCGTAAGCGCCGAGAAATTTCAAATTGACAACACCCAAAAGAGCACCGGAAACTAGTCCGCCGATATGGGCCACATACGCAACGTGACTGACGCCGCCAAAAAATAGCTGGTAAAATTCATTTGCGACCCAGATCGGCAGCAGTAAAATTGCCGGGACCTTTAAATAATTGAAATAAAACCCCAGCGAATAGAAAATCTTTACTTTCTTCCTGCCGTATAACACCGTAAAGGCGCCCATGAAGCCGGCAATGGAACCAGAAGCGCCCACCAGTGGAATAGTGCTTTTCATATAAACCAGCCAGTAGAGAACAACTGCACAGAGCCCCGTTAACACATATATAGCGCTGTAAAACTTCCTACCACAGCCCATTTCAAGCATACACCCGACCAGCCACAGAAAAATCATATTGCCGAACAGGTGCCCGAATCCACCGTGAAGAAACATATATGTAAAAAAAGTGTGAATGCGCGGATGGGCCGGTCTGAAACCGTATTTCATCGATACGATACGCAACTGCTTCTGTTCATAGTTTTTCCTTAATTCCTTCCATTTCGAATATTCAGGGTCATGGGGAGAAATAATTTCATCGTTGTGCAGCTTTGCAAGAAATTGGGAATCAGCGGCCATTTTATTACGCAGGCGGGCCATTTCTTTCATTTTCATTTTATCTGCGGCATTTAAAGTAATTCCTCGATTTTCTGGGGTATCGCGGTATTCGACATAGCGGGATACTTCGATTGCCGCCAGCCCGGATTTGAAATAATATTCTTCCGCCTCGAAGGCCAGCTTCCCGTCATTGAATTGAAAGAGGAAAAATACCAAACAATTAACAATAATAAAGCCGATGGTAACGACAGGGGGATGTCTCCAACTGATTTTACCTGTCACGGGAACAATTAACATTAAAATATCTCACATTCAGACTGTGTTAATAATAGGGTCCCAATTCATAGAGAAGGGTTTTTATGGTGCTCGTCAACGTTTTACTCCGCCCGAAAGATGAGACCTTTGAAAAATGCTCAATTTTGTTCAAGTTCAAGGAAGTTAAAAAATTTTAACCACAGGAATACATTGAGTATTTTGAGGATTAAAATTTTAGTCTGACACAGAAATTGGGCAAAAGGGAGCGTTTTGCTAAGGTCTCAAGATCTAACCCATCAATCTCTAACGCAATTTCTTTAAACTTGTCAACGATCGTTTAATTTTGATAGCTACTCTGTTTTTAAAGTTCGGGCTCATGGAATTTCCCTTGTTCAATATATAATTGTGCAAATACCTGTCGTCAGATCCCCGACACAAATAATTTTGGGCTGGCAATATGTAACAAATTCGTATAACCTATATTGAGCATAAACAAAATGAAGACCGAATTATAACCATCAGGAATCACGAAGAATCCGATATATTTGAATAACATATTCGTATAAATATCTGGAAAGCTCTTTTGCAGGGGGTAATAGGTACACAGGAAAGATAATAAGCTCCCGAACGTAACGAGGAAGAAGAGGAAAATTAATATGTCAATTTTCACAGAAGGGAAAGACAAGATTATATCAAAAGGACTAAAAACGTTTGCAAATATAATAATCAATGACTACGGAAAAATAACCGATTTTGCAGCTAATACGAAGAATAAAACAATCACTCTCAATGTTTTATTAAAAGGTGAAAAGGAAGATTTACAAATTACTTTTTCCAACTACAGCGTTATAAGTGATGACAAAAATACTTACTTTAAATTTGACAGCATAAGGACAACCAGGGAATGGCTTAATATTCTCTTTGAAAAAAAACTATCAAAAATATTGGAAGAAAATAAAATTCAGATTCCGGGCTATATTGCAACATCGATAAATATCTTTTTATAAATGATTCTGACCATGTCTTGCTTTTAAGTAGGACTTAATATGTTGAATTTACAATATTCTTGTAACAGTTTAGTTCTATTAAACAAATCGATTTCAAACGAGCGGTAATATTTTCAAAAAGCTAAAGTGCTACAAATTTTTAAATGTTATAGAAAAGCCAGAAGAATACTTCATGAGAAATTCGGTTTAGTGAAGGTATAAAACAGTGACAGATCTATACCCCTATGCGCCACCATGGAGTTCAACGACTACATGGAAAGCAGCCAAATGGAATCTGGATTATCTAATCCGGCTTCACCGCCCTGAACTGGATCGTGCTGTGAATTTTGCTCGGGAGGTTCAGTTTCGACTGGAATCGATTTTTCCACTCATGGACGACCTCTGCGCAGTCACCTGCCCCTGGTGCCCTGATCCTTGCTGTCTGGCGGCCAAGGTCTGGGTAGATTTTAAGGACCTGTTATTCCTGCATCTTTGCTGCCGTCAGATTCCCCCTGTCCAGCTCCTTCCTGATTTAAAGATGAAATGTCGTTATTCGAGCCCAAGAGGCTGCACATTGCCCCGGATTACAAGACCTTGGGTTTGTACATGGTATCTGTGCCCCACCCAGATGGCAAATCTCAGACAAAGGACCCAAACCGTGCAGAGCATGTTCAGCCAGGCTGTTCAGGCCATTAAGAAAGGACGGAAGGAAATGGAAGCTGAATTTGTCAGGGTTGTTTCACCCTAATTGAGCGAAAGGAGGCGTTTTACAAAGGTCTCGTGGCGTTGCCTACTTTCTTTCGAGCTTAACTGCCACAGAATAACGTCCAGGTCCGGTATTCATCAACCCTATAGATACCAAAGCAAGGCCCAAGGAATACAATGTCAGAGTTTTGTAACCGATATTTAAATAATTAAAGAAATACAGTCCATAAAGCAGAGCCAAAATAACACAGGATGTCCTGAATAAAAAGCCCGATAACAAACTAACACCGCACAATGATTCGAAAAGCAAAACAACAAAACCTAACACTTGCGGGGGTATACCGATATTGATAAAATTTAAACTTATTCCGACACTTTTCCAGTGAGCGGCTCCCCCCATTAATACGGGAATTGAGTGTACCAAAAGGATTGCTGCCATGCCAATACGCATAACCAATAAGCCGAAATTGATCCGTCGTTCCTGGGAATCGAAAAACATCTAATCCTCCATTTATTTGAAACCTTTGAAAAATGCTTCCCGCTTAAGCGAGATTCAAATTCAAGTCGAAGATCCCAGTCAATCATGGGAAAACAATCTTGAAGTAATTATACTATCCTTTATTCTATGCAATGGGTATAAATCAATAAAAAAATTGGGAAGAAAAATGGGTGAAATCATTTCAGATTGACAATTTTTTTTAGGGATGCAAATAATGATGTGTAACGAGACCACTAAATAGTACCCTTTTTTACGTTATCATGAAATGAATCATGATAATATCCATAAGGACGAGACCTTTGAAAAATGCTCACTTTTGTTCAAGTTCAAGGAAGGCGATAATTTTAACCACAGGAATACATTGAGTATTTTGAGGATAAAAATTTGATCCTGACACAGAAATTGGGCGAAAGAGGGCGTTTTGCAAAGATCTCAGGACATTTTCATTGGTACAATCGATCTACCCCTTTTGCACAAAGGAAACTTCATATGACAAACAATGCAAAGAAGGAACTGAAAAGCGTTTTTGAATCCTTTGTTGCTGATATCGAAAAAAAGTTTAAAAAGTATTTCGATATAACCAGAAAACAAAATTACGATGAACCGAGTAGTAATATTGCCTTTGAAATGAGTAATATTTTCAAACTGGCTCAGGAGACTCTGCCTATAGACCCTTCAAATCCTTACGGTTTTGAGGCTTTTGAAAAAGAGTATTATCGAATTAGAAGTACATTCTTTCCCGAACCTGATTCCTCCAAAGACTGACAATAAAGGTTGAGCCCCCAGATGAAGAATGTCCAAACAGGTCTTGAAAGGTTTGTCGCTTCACCTCCAAAATGGATAGCCGGGAACCGCATTGGTCTTTTATGCAATCCTGCTTCTGTCGACAGACATTTTCACCATGCCCGCGATTTGATTAATCGGCAATTCCCTGGGCAGCTTAAAGCACTCTACTCGCCCCAGCACGGATTTTATGCCGAAAAACAGGACAATATGGTCGAGTCTGACGATATGATCGACCCGGTTTTAAATATCCCTGTTTTTAGCCTTTACGGCCGAATCCGCATCCCAGGCAAAAAGATGTTTGATCCCATTGACATTCTTATCGTCGACCTCCAGGACGTCGGGACTCGTGTTTACACTTTTATCTATACAATGTCACACTGCATGGAAGCAGCTAAAAGTTACGGCAAAAAAGTTCTTGTTCTCGATCGTCCGAATCCTGTAAACGGCGTCATAATAGAAGGAAACTGCCTATCTCCTGAATACGCTTCATTCGTCGGGCGCTATCCCATCCCCATGCGTCACGGCCTCACCATCGGTGAGCTTTCTCTTTTGTTCAATAATGAGTACGGCATCGGTTCCGATCTTGAAGTTGTCCCCATGAAAGGCTGGGACAGGGCTATGTTTTTCCGGGATACCGGACTTCCCTGGGTTCCACCCTCCCCCCAACCTTCCAACACCGACATCGGCCATGGTTTACCCCGGTCAGGTGTTGTGGGAAGGGACCAATGTCTCTGAAGGCCGGGGAACAACCCAGCCGTTTGAAATCTTTGGCGCTCCATTTATCGATACGGATCTTGTTCTGTCACACCTTGGTGGCAACAGATTGCCAGGCGCAACACTCAGGCAAATTGTATTCGAACCGACATCAAACAAATGGGAAGGCGACCCTTGTAATGGATTTCAAATCCACACAACCAACCCATATGAACTTAAGCCCTATATAACCACCATCAGGCTTCTTCAGGCTGTCAGCTTCCTTCACAAAAATCATTTTAAATGGAAGCTTCCGCCTTATGAATACGAATATAAACAACTACCAATCGACCTTATCATTGGCGACAAGGAAATACGCCAACGTATTGAATATCATGATGAAATCGATGAGATAGAAAAATCCTGGGGAAAAGATCTTGACAGGTTCATAAAGACAAGTCGCAAGTTTCATCTTTATTAGTGTCCATCCAGAAATAGTAGATTTTGGTTCTAGACAAGGCCGCAGGATTTTTTCGACCGCCCCGAAAAGATCACGGGATCTTCGACAGGCGTAGTGCGCCTATGTCGAGGATTGAAAAATCCGAGAACGCAGTATTGGGCCGAAAGGTGCTGTTTCTGGATGGACACTTATTAGTAACCGTTTGTTAGGTACTGGATAAGAGGTGCCAACAATAAGCAAATACCGTAACAGTTTAGATCTTTGAAACAAATCGATTTCAATCGACTGGTAATATTTTCAAAAAGCTAAAGTGATACCCAATGACAAATAACAAAATGAACTGGAAACGGATGCGTTTTAAAAACAACAAGGTCTGGCTGGCCTTAGACCAGAACCAAAGACCTGTTGTTAAAAACGGCAAGGTATTGATCAAATACCAGCTTGACCAGGATCACGAGTATTGGGTACATCAAAAAAGTGTCAAGCCCATCGATTTGTCACAATCTGAAACCAAAGATCATAAAAAGAAACAATCGGGCAAGAAACTTAAAAAAAATAAAGCCATACAGGAAATAATAACCATCGACGAGGCCCTATGTGATGATGCTGTCTGTATCTATACTGATGGGGCATCTTCCGGAAATCCCGGACCATCAGGAATAGGGATTGTGCTGAGTTATGAAAAACATGAAAAAGAAATATCAAGATATATCGGTATTGCGACCAACAACATCGCAGAGCTTGAAGCAATCAGAACGGGACTTCTGGAGATAAAAAATACCGATCTTCCTGTACGGCTTTTTACGGATAGTAGCTATGCACATGGAGTTCTTGTCCAAGGTTGGAAAGCAAGAAAAAATCAGGATATCATAGGATCGATTATTAATATTATTTCGAAATTCAATGACTTGAAAATCTTCAAGGTAAAAGGGCATAGCGGTATCAAAGGGAATGAAAGGGCAGATTTTCTAGCAACTTCAGCCATAAAGAAAGCTGAGAGAACTTAAGTTTAGCATTCCGCTCTAAACACAAAAAGCGCACCAAAACAAATTCTGTGGTGCGCTTATTTCAATGGAATAGTACAAGCTATGTGAAATCTCTAGTGCTTGCTCCATGGATGAGTGATCTGTAGGCAATAATTCTCAAACACTCAAAAATAGGCGTTTTTTTCTCTTAGTCACCTCACGATCTCACACAAGATCATTTGTTTTGCAAGTGACTATATTTTATTTTTTTTCGTCCTTCAAGGTTTCGATCTCTTTTTTCAGATCGTCAATTTCCTTTTTGTATTTTTCAGCGTCTTCTTCACTGTCCGAAGCTTCAACCGTTACCTCCTTTTTCTTCCAGGTATCTTTCATTTCGTCAAAGCCCAGATAAATAGCCAATCCACTACCAAGCAGAAGCATCGCTGGTATAGCACCGGCTAAAAGCTGTAAAAAGGGTTTCCACCATACGATCAGACCGATGAACCCCAATGCAGCTCCGATTACCCCGCCTATTAAAGTCTTCATAAAAAGTCATCCTCCTTTAAGAATTGACAAACTCGTAAAAAGTCAAAATTGCGATGGCAAAGTAAAAAGCTCAAAATTCAAGGCGCGCGAATTTCGTGTCATGAGGTGTACTTAGCGTACACCGCAATGACAACGAAATGAAGTGCAACGCAGAAGTTGGACTTTTTACGAAGCCATCAAGAATTAATAATATATAAAATTAACACAACAATTATTGTAACGCAAGCCTAATCTATCCAGATCGCTTACGCCGGGAGCAATAGCAACAAATAAAACATTGCAATCAAAATTAATATTTGTTACTTTTTATGTTTTATTTATAATTTAAATTCTGCAAGTTCCGATTTCGTAACAACTGCAAGTTGAGCAAAACCAAATCCCGCTACCGGGGGCACAGGGTACGAAGCTTTAGTGAACTACCGCGAGCGCCCTGCAACACAGTCCCGCCTGGAGTGGATGAAAGCGGTCCTTGCCAAATAGTGTTGGTATCCAACCATGATTAAATGGCTAAAAGTAATACTTGCAAAATCCAGAATCAAAGAAAAAAAGGAGGAAGATTCAGTCCTTCAAGATACCCACTATCACCATCTCTGCCATCTGCCTGACAATATTGGTTTTTTATCAACCTTTCTCCTTAAAGTTTTCTTTTCCGGCATCAAGGTTGCCAAAGAACAGACGTTTGATCTGAAAAAACTACAAAAAGAGGGGATTGTTGTTTATGTCACAAAACATAAAAGTTATTTTTTGTACCTCTTTTACTACAGCCGCTACAAGCAATCCGGTCTTCCGTTTCCTCAAATAGGCTTTGACTATAAAGTTATTATATGGCAGCCGATATCACGCATTATTAAGATTTTCAAGGCATACTTTAACCACATAGTTAAAATTACTCTCCCTGATCCATATCGAGATGGATATATCCGGCAGGAGCTGACAGACGGGCGTGCAGCCTTACTCTCTTTGGTGGAAACAAAAGGTTTTTACCGAAGATTTGTTAAAGAAAAGACAGACCCAGTCCAGTATCTTATCGAATTTCAAAAAACGACCGAACGTCCTATTTTTATTGTTCCGCATCTAATGTTTTTTGATAAGAAACCTCATCGATCAACGCCGAGTTTCACAGACATTCTGTTTGGCACAAAAGAAAATCCTGGTAGAATTAGACGCCTTTTTATCATGTTTTCAAAACCCGGAAAGGTCTTTGTAGAAAGTTCGGAACCTATCAATCTAAAAGATTTTCTGGAGTTTACGGATATCCGAGAAAGGAGCATTGAATATCAGGCGCTTGTCTTAAGACGAAATCTGCTGGTTCAAATCAATCGTCATCGCCAGAGCATCACGGGACCTGTCATCAAAACCTGGGAAGAACTGAAGGAAAACATCCTGACAAAAGAACGTCTACGAAACTTCATGGAGCATCATTCAAAAACACGCGAAATTCCTATCCAGCAGGTACATAAAAAAGCGGAGGCATATCTTGAAGAAATTGCCGCCAAATACAATATAGCCATAATCAGGATATGCGATAAAATAGTAAGTTGGGTTCTAAATACAATGTTTGAAGGGGTTATGGTCAATAACGATATGCTCAACAGGGTAAAAAGCATGTCACAGAAAGGGCCGTTAATCCTTATTCCTTGTCACAAGAGTCATATTGATTATCTGATATTGTCTCACCTCTTGTTTGCGAGCAACATGCCATGTCCGCACATCGCTGCTGGAAAAAATCTTTCTTTCTGGCCTATGGGCCCCATATTCAGGGCCGGCGGCGCATTTTTTATTAGGCGTACCTTTAGCGGAGCAGTTCTTTATTCTAAAGTTTTTGCAGAATATGTTCACAATCTCCTGGAAGAAGGTTTCAACATAGAGTTCTTCATTGAAGGTGGCAGAAGCCGAACCGGCAAATTGATCCTGCCCAAGCTGGGATTGCTTTCGATCCTTCTCAATTCATATAAAAACAAAGCGTGTGAAGACATGATATTCGCACCGATTTTTATAGGATATGACAGGGTCCTGGAGGAAAGTTCATATCTAGATGAAATCGAGGGTGAACAAAAGAAACCCGAAAGTCTGTGGCAAGTCTTTAAAGCAAGAAAATTCATGAAAAATAGGTATGGAAAAATCTACATTCAGTTCCATGAACCCATCTCTTTTAAAGAACTTTTGTTACAATACGGCACGCCGATTGAGGATATGTCATCCAAAGAACAAAATGTTCTCTGTCGCAACCTGGGGCACAGGGTTATAAATGCCATCAACAGCGTTTCTGTTGTTACACCGCATGCCATTGTTGCTGCTGCTGTCATGAACTGTTCCAAAAAAAGTTTTTCCTTTGATCATTTCATGTTCCATGTTGAAACGTACATGAGCTACCTGTCGTCACAAGAAGCAAAACAAGCTGATACGCTTCTTCTCGATCATGTCCATGCAGTTGAGAATGCTCTTGACAGTTATGTCCAGAGAAAATTCATCGAACGTATTACAAAAGACAAAGAGCCCCAGCTTACCGATGTGATATTCAAGGTAAACGAAAGCAAGCGCCCGAATCTTGAATATTACAAAAACAACTGTGTCGCCTTTTTTGTCCCGGCGGCAATTACCGCCCTTGCAATTCTTGTTAAAGATGCTTTTCAATTTTCGGCTTCTGATCTGCATGATGACTACAAATTCCTTCAGTATTTCTTTAAATATGAATTCGCCTATGACGTCGACAGAACACCGGAATACTTTGTGAGAAAGAACATCAAGGCATTTATTGATGATGCTATTCTAATGCCCCATCCTACATTACCTGACACATACAACCTGACCTCGTTAGGCTTTAGAAAACTGAAACTTTTTTCCAGCTTCCTGAAAACCTATTTTGAATCTTACTGGATCGTATTAAATTTTTTCATGCAAAACCCTAAAGATTCCATTAAAACAAAAGAACGTTTGAAAAAAATTGAAGGCATAGGGAATCGTATGTACAAACAGAAGGAAATCGAACGAAAAGAAGCGCTTTCCGGAATTAACTACAATAATGGAATAGATTTTTTCACCACCAATGGTGTAAAAGGTTCGGAAAATAACGACAAGATTGAATTCTACGCCGATACAATCCAAAAATATTTAAGTTGTTTGTAATTCGCTACGTCACACCTCAATTGAGCATAAACAAAATGAAGAAATAAATAATAAAACTATAATTTCACTATCATCGGTTTACAACTAGGTGATCAAATATTTCGGATACTTCGTGATTTTTGATGGTTATAATTCGATCTTCATTTTGAGACCTTTGAAAAATGCTCAATTTTGTTCAAGTTCAATAAAGGCGTAAATTTTAACCACAGGAATACATTGAGTATTTTGAGGATTAAAATTTGTGCCTGACACAGAAATTGGGCAAAAGGGGGCGTTTTGCAAAGGTCTCAATTTTGTTTATGCTCAATTGAGGGAATATGAAGGCATTGATACTTGCCGCAGGCTTCGGAACGCGGCTGCTTCCCTTTACGGAAAATACGCCAAAACCTCTATTTACTGTTGCAGGACGTCCGCTGCTGGACATTATTATTTGCAACCTGCAATATGCGGGCTGTAAAGCTGTTATTATCAACACCCATCATCTGTATCAAAAGATAGACTCCTTTCTCGATCTGCAAAAATACTCGATCCCGGTCATCACTCGACATGAACCCGAAATCCTCGGTACAGGAGGCGCCATAAAAAATGTTGCCGACTTCTGGGACTACAAACCCTTTATGGTCATAAACAGCGACATTGTTACGGATATTGACTTGAAAAAGGTATATGATTTTCATCTAAATCATAATCATCCGGTTACTCTAGTTTTGCATGACGACCCGGAGTTCAATACCGTATCGATAAATAATAACGGCTTTATTACAGATTTTCATGAACAGGTCCCCAGTCGCGCCCTACCCTCTTCTTCTGACTCCGGTCCAAAAATTCTCCGGCCCAAAGGAACCAAAATCCTCACCTTTACCGGAATACAGGTTATGGACCCGGAAGTTCTCGGATTAATACCAAGCAGTGTATTCTCAAGCAGCATCGATTTATATCGCAAACTGATATCAGAAAACAAAAAAGTGCGAGCCTTTATTTCAAAAGAATACTTTTGGAAGGATATCGGTACCCCGGAAAGGTACTGGCAAGCAGTTTTTGAAAAAATGGCCCCCGAAGCTTTCAAGCGCGCCTTTCCAGATTGGTCGAACAATATGATTACCTGCACCAAACTAAAAGGGGATGGATCCGAAAGGAACTGGTACCGACTGTCCGCGGGTAAACCATCACTTGTGATGGCGGATCACGGCATCAGAAGACAACGTGCAACCAACGAAACAGACTCTTTTATTGCCATTGGCCGCCATCTGCACGGCAAGGGTATCCCGGTTCCAAAGACTTATCTTTATGACACTTTTTCAGGTCTGGTATTCCTTGAAGATCTGGGAGATGTAAATCTTCAGACCGTTATCCAAAACACAGAAAACCCTGGCGAGATCATCTCGTGTTACAAATCTGTTATACGTCTTCTCGTTGAGCTCTCTGTCTCAGGCGCCACAGACTTTGACCCTGCCTGGACACATCAAACTTCTTCTTACAATCATGATCTTATTCTTGAAAAGGAATGCCGCTACTTTGTCGATGCCTTTTTAAGGGAATATCTTGGAATGGATACTTGCTTTGAAGATCTTGAAAACGAATTTGTATCCCTTGCAGGCAAGGCCCTTGAATTTTCCGTCAATGGATTTATGCACCGTGATATGCAGTCACGCAATATCATGGTAAATAATAATCGCTTTTATTTTATTGATTATCAGGGGGGGCGAATAGGTCCGATCCAGTACGACCTTGCATCCTTGCTGATTGATCCCTATGTGGAATTACCCCGCTCAGTGCAGATCGAGCTGCTGAATTATTGCGTTGAAATGCTTTCATCTATTATTAGCCTTGATCCGCAAAATTTTCTTGCCTGTTATAAATATTGCGCAATAACAAGAAACTTACAGATACTGGGAGCCTTTGGTTATCTGAGCCGGGTCAGAGGAAAAACATACTTTGAAAAATATATCCCCAAGGCAATAAAAAGCTTGAAGAATAATCTTTCCGCCCTCGAAAATACGGAATTTCCGGGCATAAAATCAATTGTGGGAAAAATTGATGTGCCAAATTGATATTTCTGTTATATTTAACCCTTAAAATATTTCTCCCTTTGTAGCCGTTCAGCCACTAAGGCACAAAGGCACAGAGAAGGGGTATGAATTATAAACCTTTATCAAAAAGAGAAGAATCTATAGCTGAAAAAATTGTAGATGCAGCATATACCGTTCATAAGATATTAGGGCCGGGTTTGCTTGAAAAAGTTTATGAAGTTTGTTTCTGTCATGAACTATCTAAACGAGGGCTACAATATAAAAGACAAGTTGATATACCGATTGTATATGATGGGTTAATCTTTAATGAGGGGTTACGTTTAGATGTTCTGGTGGAAGAGCTTATTATTTGTGAACTAAAGGCTGTTGACGAGATGAATCCTGTATGGGAAGCGCAAATACTCAGTCATCTAAAACTGACCGGCAAACGTCTTGGTTTTCTTGTCAATTTTAACGTTTCTCTTATTAAAAATGGCATTAAAAGAATCATATTATAATCTTAGTGTCTTCGTGTCTTTGTGGCTGAACTATTTCTGCCTTGGCAATAATATCCTGATGATCCTGTAGAGCCTGTCTAATGGAAAGTGACTAATGCCCACTTTCATATCACATTTCGGAGGTGCAAAATGAAGAGTATAAAAGTTATGGTAAACGGAATCCCAGGGAAAGTATCAAGTGTAGTGGCACGACATGTTCTAAATGATGACCGATTTGAGCTTATTCCACACACACTTACCGGACCAGAAATCACAGAGTCGGAATGCATTATCGATGGTTGCAGCATACGGCTTATTCTTCCGGATTCTCGGGGACAGGCAATAAGTGAAATAATGGAAAGAGAGGGTCCTGTTATCAGCGTGGATTTTTCGCATCCTTCAGCCGTAAACAGCAACGCTGAATTTTACTGCAACAAAGGACTCCCCTTCGTCATGGGCACAACAGGCGGCGATAGAAAGCTTCTTGAAGATACGGTGCGATCATCTTCCATAGCGGCTGTAATCGCACCGAACATGGCCAAACAGATTGTCGGATTCCAGGCCATGATGGAATATGCAGCAAATACATTTACCGGTCTTTTTAACGGATATTCCCTTGAAATAAAGGAAAGCCATCAGAAAGGAAAAGCAGACACAAGCGGAACTGCCAAGGCCATGACTAAGTATTTCAACTCACTGGGCACTCCCTATGCCGAAGAAGATATCATAAAAGAGCGTGACCCCGAGACCCAGAAAAATGTATGGGGCATACCGGAAGAATACCTGGATGGACACGGGTGGCATACCTACACCCTTGTTTCGGATGACAAGACCGTTCGCTTTCAATTCACGCACAACGTAAACGGCCGGGAAGTTTATGGAAAAGGAACCATTGATGCTATTCTGTTCCTTAACGAAAAGGTTAAAGAAGGTACAAAGGGAACGATGT
>PVMS01087319.1_pt1 | contig 17456 bp, 8 predicted proteins | sample 1853461 | NCBI WGS metagenome assembly PVMS01 (sample SAMN08582032, study PRJNA380276) | Marine sediment metagenome, whole genome shotgun sequencing project. | isolation source: ocean sediment barecode stripped | collected 2017 | reverse complement strand
CTGTCTTCTGTCTTCTGTTCTATGACTTCTGCCCTTTGTCATCTGTTCTCTGTTCTTTGTTCTCTGTCTTCTGTCTTCTGTCATCTGACTTCTGCCCTTTGTCATCTGTTCTCTGTTCTCTGTTCTCTGTCTTCTGTCCTCTGTCCTCTGTTGTCTGTCCTCTCACTTCCAATACGGGTGCTTTGCCGCCGATAGTGATTTTTATGGGATTGTCTGAGATTTTTTTAACCGGTTCAATCATATCCGCTGCATAGGCCCGGGTTCCGTAGAGTTTATCCAGATCAACCGCTACCCGCTCGGCGATGAGTGTCGCCAGTACTTTGACGATGGTGGTGTAATCATCTTCTCCCCGGTTACAGGCGGATATTGCCAGATGGGGGGCATCTTTGAGGACCCCTGCGAATCATACGGGTGCACGAAGAATAGGGACCCATTTCCAAAAATATTCGAACCCCGTCACGGTAGGCTTGATTGATGGTCGTCGTGAAATTAAAACCGTGCAAAGCCTGATTAAGAATGGAAGATGCTGCTTTTTCGCTCGTCAAGTCATAGGCTCGGCCAAGGGCGCAGCTGTAAAAACGGATTCCTTCAGGCCGGTGGGTCGGGAAAAGGTGCAGTTGGCGATAGGCATCAGCGACCGGCTTTAATACATCGCAATGGACGGTGACCACGCCATCCAGGTAAATCGCCTCGCATTTGAGTGCTTTGATAGCAGCGCTCACATCCTGCCTGCGTCCCCCGATGACGCACTCATCGGGCGTATTGATAATTAACAGACGGGTGGTGGCATAGCGGTCAACCATCGGGCGCACTGAATCAGCCGAGCGGTTTACAACCGCTACGCACCAGTCAACATTTTCATCCGGGGCAATATCCCACATCCTGCGCGCGGCAAGGCAGGGGCCGGCAAGTTGACGGGTAAATAAATCCGTTTGCTGCATGCGCCGGAGCATCTCACCGCGTTCGGGCCAGACGCCCATGGCAAAATAACCGGTCGACTCTCCCAGGCTGTATCCTATTACGGCCGAGGGATTAATAGCAAAATATTTGACGAGGTCGGCGACTACGCCGCCATGAACCACCTGCCCGGAAATCATGTTGAGAGGATTGGATATAATTTTCTCATAAGCCGCTTTTTGCCATCCCGGCTGCCACGAAACCCGCCGGGGAACATAACAATCCGGCAACAGCTGGGACTTTAACTGCGGGGTGCGGGCATCCATTCGGCGTAAAATTTCCGGCCAGTGAACACCAATATCCCGGCCCATACCAATATAATGACTGCCTGAACCCGGAAAAACAAAGGCCAGCTGTCCTTGCTTGCCGATGGGGCGGGGTGAATAACGGATGCCGCTGTTGCCTTCTATTTTCAGGGGGCTGTCTGATAAGACCGCTCTTTGCGCGGCCGCAATTTGTTTTTTCAGCTCGGAAAAATTGCCGGCCACGATGGACAGTGCCTGCGGGTGCTCTAATTTGATACCGTTTTTAATATACCATTGGCGGGCAGCCTGTTCCACGGTGACCTGTTTGCAGGCGTCTGGGTTTTGAGTGCTTAGCTGCTCGACATGCTGATTGAGAGCCTTAAGGCCGGCCAGCAGAGCCTGTTTGTTGTTGCCTTCAACGATAAAGATCGCCGGGTCTTGAAAGCCAAGAGGTCTTTTTCTTTCCCGTTGAACTTTTTGGAAAACATCTTCCGCAAATTCACTTTCCGGCCGATAATCATAACCTTCCAGTATGATATGCATGCAATTGCCGTCGGGTGTCATGGCGCCAACCATGGCTTTACGCGGGCCGTCCTGGCGATTTCTTAACCAGAACTGTGGGGTGACCGGGATGTGAAATTTTTCACGATGCCAGAGTGAATTTTCGGGAATGCTGAAGTTTGTTAACGGGGGGATAATTTCATGATAAAGACACAAATTGGCTTTAACCACCGAGGCCAGGGCCGAGGCCGACCCGGTATGTCCGATATTGGCCTTGACCGAACCGATACCACATGAGCCATCACCATCTGAAAAGAATTGGTGTAGTGCTCTAGTTTCCAGGCGGTCTTCCGACGGGCTGCCGCCGCTGTGAGTTTCTATATAACTTATAGTTGACGGTTCAATAGCGGCATCCCGAAAGCAGCGTTTAAGTGAGCGGGTATAGGCCTCCAGTGACGGCAGACTTTTATCTATGCCGCCCCCGCTGGCGTGGCCGATCCCTTTAATCACAGAATAGATCCGGTTTCCGTCTTTTATGGCCCGGTCCAGGCGCTTGATGACCAGTGCCGCTGCCCCTTCGCCGGGAAGGGTGCCGTCTGCAGCCTGATCGAAAGGTCGAATTTGAAGGTTAGGTGAAAATGGTCTTGCCCGGTCTTCCAGAATAATATTGCGGACATCGCCCCTTAGATCCACGGCACCCACCAAAAATGCTTCGGCCTCATTTTGCTGCAGGGCCCTTACCCCGATTTCCAGAGCTTTTAAACCGGACGCTTCCTGGCAGGATACCACAAAACTGGGGCCCCCGAGGCGGAATTCCCGGGCAACCCGGCTGGCGACAATCCCCCCCAAGGCGCCCAGGGTGCGTGGTGCGGTCAGCGGTGGGTTGCAGGCATCTTGCAAGGATTTGATCCAGGCTTTTATTTCTTCATCCGACCGATTCCATCCAAATTTTTTGATCCACTGAGGAATCAATTTAACCAGATGCCAGCGCAATTGAAAATTGGTGGCCTCGAAATCAAAATCAATGCCGATAATCGCCCCCATGGCAGGCCGGTCTTCCCGCAGCGGAAATCCGGCATCCTTTAATGCAGTTGACGCCACTTTCAGCATCAGCAGCTGTTGCGGGAGAATCTCCGGAATTTCTTTCGGTGGTACGTGAAACTCACCGACCGCAATGGACAACTCTTCCATCAAATCCCCGGTAAGCCCTGAATTTTCCCTATAGCGGCCGGCCACACAACCACAACCTCTCCATCCATCACCCGGGCGATTACCAATATTGGTATCCCCGTTGAAAATCAGTTCCTGGAATTCGCGCAAAGAGGATAATGACCCGAAAACAGCTTCCATACCGACTATTGCGATTTCGGCCTCCGGCCCGTAGGGGCCTACGCCCCGGAGGGATTTGGGATTTGGGATTTGGGATTTCGGAATTGATGATTTTTTTCGATCCGCAATCCCCAATCCCCAATCCCCATTCGAATCCCATTCTTCCAGCAGCAGGTGGGCATTGATGCCGCCGAAACCAAAGGCGCTTACCGCTGCTCGCCGCGGAATATTATCTTGCCGGCGACGCCAGGGCGCCGGTTGGGTCTGTACTCGAAAAGGACCGCCTGGCAGGGGGCTGTTGGGTGGGGGTTTTTCAAAGTTCAAGGAAGGCGGCAAAATTTTGTTTTGCAATGCCAGAAGGGTTTTAATCAGGCCGGCGGCACCGGCGGCAGTCAACAAATGGCCGATCATGGATTTGACCGAACCAATCGCGCATTGACTTTTTTCCCATCCGGATTCTCCCCACAGTTTTGCTAAACTTTGCAATTCAGTCAGATCCCCCAGCGGTGTTCCGGCGCCATGACACTCAATCAAATCAATATCATGGGCAGACCAGTTGCTGGATTCATAGACTTTGCGCATGGCACGCATCTGGCCTTCACTGTCCGGTGCCAGGAGATTGCCGCGCATATCATTGGCAAGCCCAACGCCGTGTATCAATCCATATATATGATCCTGATCGCGCACGGCGTCTGACAGACGTTTGAGAATCAGAATTCCGGCACCTTCTCCTACAACCAGGCCGTCGGCATTCTGGTCGAAGGGGGCACAACGCCCGGAAGGTGATAAAGCGCGCAGCTGACTGAAACCAACCTGGGTAAACAAGCAATTGGGCCTTGAAACGCCTCCGGCCAGCATGGCATCGGCCCGATGGGCATTCAGTTCATCACAGGCCAGCTTGACGGCATAGAGGGATGAGGCACATGCGGCGTCCAGGGTATAGGTGCCGCCGCCAAGATCGAATGCCCGGGCCAGAATAGATGCGGGAAGGCTGGTGACCTGATTGGCAAGATATTGGGTTCGGGTATAGAGCTTACTCCGATTTTTGAAAATACCGGGGACCGCAGCGTCAAATAATTTTTCTTCAAAAGCGGCCCCCAGAATATCTTTGGTGACCGTTGCCGTGGCGTCTGTGGGTAATGCAATGGCGGCCAGGATGACACCGGTTCGTTGACGGTTTAACGATGACGGCGGAATCCCGGAGAGGGCTTCTCGACCGACATGCAGAACGATATGATAAAGCGGGTCGAGTGATGATATCAGACGTTGGTCAAGGTCAATGTCGGCCGGATCAAATTTGAAATCTTTTATCAGGCAACAACGCTTCGAATATGCTTTGTCTGCTTGAATACCCGGATGATACATGGAATCGGGATCTACAGACCAGCGATCTTCGCCGGCGTCAACATCTGCGGAGACTTGGTTGATAATGTTTTGCCAGAAGGCTTCCAGGTTTAAGGCCCCGGGGAAAAGCCCGGCCATCCCAACCACGGCAATGGGTGCACTTGGGTTCATGGGTCGCAGTCGTCACTTATGATTACATATTTAAAGGTCTCGGAATTGCTCCAACTATTCCAGCATTCCCGCCGGGACCGCTTTCAACCCGGAGGCTTACACGCCGGCTTCCTGCTCGTAGAGCTTACAGCTCGGAGAGAGGGTAGACCCTACGGGCCGGAGGCCACTAGGGGCGAAGCCCCTGACTTGAGGTTTAAATTCAACCTGTTTCTAAAAATCTTCTTTATATCGAATCCTAATGGTTAAGGCAAGCAAAACAGCTGCAACCAGATGGCCTTCATCATGGACTTGAAAACACGGTGACTGTGCCGATCATCGGACCAACACCGGTATTGTGTGTTGCGTCGAAGGTAACCACTAGTTCTTGTGCAAATGCGCCACCTGTCAATAAAAAAAGATAGTATATGAATGTCGTGATTTCAATTTTCATTTGTTTTCATCCCTGAGGTGAATAGTTATTGAGTGATCCGTCAAACAAGGATAGAAAACAGGGTGGATTTGTCTAATATACTTAATTCTTTTGTGTTATTGCTTGACAATAGTACTTCTTTTGATATAAGTTATCTATATAGTATTTTCGTTTAAACAAATATGCAGTTATAGTCGTTTGATGTTAGATATTTCCTTAAACGAAAAAAATATAAAAAACTTCAAGGAGGAGTACGAAAATGGCTATTTTAAAGAAAGATTTGCATGCAGTGAAAAGAGATATTAAGGCGCTAGAAAAAAAGTTAGAAAAATTGCTAAAGGCTCATGCGCCGATGCCGAAAGCAAAAAAGGTTACGAAAAAGAAAGCTGTCACGAAAGCCAAAGCCGTTAAAAAGGCACCTGCCAAGAAAGCCAAAGCCGTTAAAAAGGCACCTGCCAAGAAAGCCAAAGCCGTTAAAAAGTCGCCCGCCAAGAAAGCCCCGTCCCCAAAAGCGACATCCAGTAAAAAAGCTACGCAGGCAACTGCTACCGATCAAATCTTAAAAATTATTAAGAGATCTAAAAAGGGCGTAGATGTTCCAACCCTGAAGAAAAAAACAGGCTTTGACGATAAAAAAGTTCGCAATATAGTATTCCGAGCGTCGAAAGAAGGCAAAATCAAGAAGTCAGGACGTGGAATATATGTCGGCGCCTAACAGGCGACTGGATGCCTGTCTTAATTAAACGCCATAAGTGGATTTAGCGCCGCAGACTATAAGTGGTTTAAAAAGCTCAGATCACGTCTAAAGATTCGCCGGGGGCGGATATAAGGGGATTTTGATACCACTTATAGGTGGCTCATCAATGCAGTGGGATCTACCTGCGGGAGACCCTTTGTTGACCTGCAGTTTGACTGCCACTTGTGCGACCTATTAAGATGGGCATTTTTTTATCTTTGAGAATCATTATACAGATATTTTTTTTGTTGACCGTTTTAAGCGCGACCGACATTGCCTTTGGTTCCGGTGAGATCATCGGAACTGCTGATGGAAAATTATTTATCAGAGCTCAAAATTTATCTTTAAGATCTGTTGTCGCTAGATTGCATGAGGATTTTGCGGTTGAAATAAAGGGCTTAGAGACACTGCAAAATGAAAGAATCACTTTTGCATTTGAGGCTGTTTCCCTGGAAGAACTAGTCAAGGGCTTACTGCGGCATCTAAACATTAAGAATTATGCTTTTGAGTTTGCGGAAGAAAAACTAAAGCAAGTAATTATAGTTCCCGGAGCAAAGAGCATCATTCATAGTCCGGTTGATTCTAAAACAGACTCAACATAACAACCGAAAAAATATCTAAACAAGAGTACCTTAATTATTTCTAATCCAGAAGCGACCCTATAGCCTACCGGAACATCAGCGGGTTGAAAATTATTTCCAGCCCGTTTTTTTTGTCTATTTTCTTGGCCTAACAATTTTTTTAACTCTGCTTCTTTCAATTCCCATCGATCCGCCGTTTACTCTGTACATAATCATATCGTTTTGTTCCCACCACGCCTCGGTCATGATTATACTGCCGCTATCGAGGTGAATTTCAAATTTTTTTTCATATTCTGCAGATTTGGTTGCCCGGTCCAATTCTTGAATAAAGCGTTGAACCGAGGGGTCATTTTGATCCACGATCTTTTCAATGGCTTCAGAAGCCATCCCCCTGGTCTTTGAAGCAATTTTTTCAGTATTAGACAAGAAATAGACAATTAGTGCTGAAATAGCCACCAAGACAAACAAAAAGGCCATCAAAACGTATCGGCCAATGGAAGAAGTCTGCGGTACGACCTTGGTAACGGGAACTGCAAATCGGGCAGTATCCGTGTTCTTGTTGCCCGTTCTCGCACGGGAATTGCTTTCGGGCCGATGGCCTCCCGATTGGTCAGCATAACTAACGGCATCGATTCCGGATGGTGAAGGCGGTGAAGTGACCCTTAGTGTAGATAATCCCCCGGCCTGATTTGACTCTATATAGCTACGCAAATAATTATAGGCCAGATTGATTTCCCTCAGTTTTTGATCCGCTTTTTGTTTTAGCCGAGGATTGCTCTGAAACCGATCCGGATGCCACACTCGAACCAGATCCCTATAGGCCCGCTTGGCTTCATGAAGAGAGCCGGTGGTTTCAAGCTCCAAAATTTTTAAACACCGTTGAAGGTTCATTTTATCAGTTCAACCCTAACAGCAGTCACTTTTCGATGTCAAGAATTTATATGTTATTATTGTTTTAATTATTATTTTAATTATTTAATAATTTAAAAATATTTATAAAAATATATTTATAAATTTATAAAAAAAATACTTGAAATAAAGAAATAAATAATATAATAATACTTATATGGGTAATAAAAAAACATTTTCTACTAGAATCGATGCCGTGCGCCTCAAGGCGTTGAAACATCTTGCAGTTGACGAGGATAAATCCATCGGCACCCTCCTGGAAGAGGCCATCGAAGAACTCATTAAAAAATATGCGAAAACCAAGAGGAGGTGATCATAGCGCGAAATTGATTTTGTTGACCTGACGTCTATCGTGATTGTCAAAAAACGCTCGGGATTCAAACGTTTTTTCTACAACCACTTATGCCACAACTCCGTATTGCGGAACATAATTATGGAAAGCGGTATAACCTTAAGGGGAGATATGGAAATGCCTGTAATCAGCAATAGCAACTGTTTGGCGGATGAGCTGGAGTGTGTTTACCCCGGCCATAACAAATATCGTGACGGTCTTACAGTCGAGTGTATCTGTCCAAAATGTGGCGCCACCCATAGAATGAAGCTGCTTTGGAGCGGTCGCGGAAAACCCAAAAAATACTGCCCGTCATGCAAAAGCTTTGTCGCTACAATTGAGCCCATTGATTTTTGCGGGATCCCGGCAGATATTCACAGGGGAATCGAAAAAGCGGTATAACCCTAATTGAGCGAAAAACGCTCAATTAGGCGTTAATAGTTATTTGTTAATTGTTATTAGTAACAGCCGACGACCTAATTTTATGAACATGTGATGAATCAGATATAAGATAGAATTTATACCTTTGAAACGATTAACCAATAACAAATAACCAATAACTTCCAACAACTAGGCCGAGGCTTTATATTGCGGTTTAAACGCTTTGAGCAGAGATGGATCCATTATTGCCTCCAACCCGGACAGACTCGCCACGATCTCATCATTTGCATCTATAAATGTAAAATCTCCGCGCATTTTACGGCTCGTTGCTTCTTTTATCTCCAGCACTGCGGTCACCCCGTCAGAGGGAAATTGAGAGCAATACTGCCGGTACGATGCAGCGTAACTTGGCAATGATAAAATTCCCTTCTCTTCAAAACACCATACTGTCGCCATTTGAAATGCGCTGTCAAGAACCAGAGGATCGCCAATCCATTGATTTCTCAACGGCGTTGATATCCATTTGTCCGGGGCAGGGGCCGGTGATATATGGGCCACCATTCCGCGTGATGAGCAACTGATAATTTTACGGATCCCTTGAAGTTGAATGCCGTGGAAAAGAATCTTATCATAAACGTCCTCAGTTTTTCTGGTATAGGCTTTGGCAACCATGGTTTTCGAAAACTGATAAGACGGGGCCGATGGCAATTGATCGCTCAAAATGGCTCTGGCGCTCGAATGGACTATATCCCTTCCGGCCTGTTGGCCGTCTCTTAATTCAACCACAACCTCATAGAATTCGCCTTTTTTTTTGAGCTTCCCGGCCAGCAATCGAATGTGCTTTTTTTCAGAATCCAGTCGAATTCCTTTTAAAACACGAATGTCATCCAAGCCATGCAGAACCAGGCCGGGGTTTTCATGCAGGGCGCCGTGGGCAAACCATTCGGTCATCAAAGCCATTGGCACCACCGGTGTGCCGTCAATGACATGGGATTTTAAAATGGGGTAGTGCGAGACACCGATCTCCCGTTCAAAGGCGAGCGATAATTGCTGCTTTTTTACTGCCGGTGTGGGTTTTACCAATTCCGGGCGTTTTATTTCCCGGGGAACATTTGCGCTGCTGTCGCCGATTTCAGCGCCGATGACGACCTCCACAGGATTGCTTAAACCGGTTTTCATTTCATCAAGCATGCACTGGACACCTGTATCGATCGGGATCAGGTGGATGCCGCTGCGCTCAAATTCACGTTTCAAAGCAGGGGTGACCATACCGCCGTCCCAGGGACCCCAGTTAATCGCCACAACCCGGCAATCGGGTCGTTTTACCGATTCATTCAGGGCCATCTTGTTCAATACCTCGTTGGCCATGGCGTAGTCGGCCTGTCCCCTGTTGCCCATTCGCGCGGCCACCGAGGAAAATAAAACCAGATATTTTAATTGATCAAAGCCTGTGGCTGCCAGCAGGTTGTCAAATCCCTTAACCTTGGTGTCAAACACGCGTTCGAATTGGTCGATGGATTTATCGATGATCAGACGATCCTCCAGCACCCCTGCTCCGTGGATGATGCCCGTGATGGGACCATGATTGGCTCGAATGGTATCGATGACGGTTTGAACCATTTCGAAATTACGAATATCCGTCTCATAGTAATAGGCCTCTGCTCCGATTGATTTTAATTCAGCCAGGTTTGCTGCAATCTCGCGATTTGCCATATGACCTTTAAATACGCTTTCGATGTCAGCCGGAGTAGCTTTTTGATCGTTGAATTCATTTTTCAAGATGGCTTTTTTTATGGCGGCTTCATCGGTTAGCGGCGATAGCCATCCGGGTTCGGCCACGGGTTGCGGAGATCGACCTAACAGAACCAGGGTGGGAGCAGTCTCTCGGGCCAGTGCCAGGGCCGCCGCTGCGGTTATGCCTCGGGCGCCGCCGCTGATGACAATCACATCGCCGGGAGCCAGGTTGATTTGGCCTTCGGGATAGGGCTCAGGTTGCAAGGCCACGGTGCACCGATGATCTGAATCAAGACCAATTTCCACCGGACCTGGCAAGAGCACTTCCTTAACAACAGCGCCTGCAATTTGACGGCTGTCTGACCAGTCCGGTGCGATGTCGATGGCATGGCAGCAAACACTTTGCCATTCGATGGCGGCGGTTTTAACCAGGCCTGCCAGACCACCCTGGGCCGGTTGATCGGTTTGCTTGCCTTTCAAACCAAAGGCGCCATCAAGACGGGTAACGGTGGTAAATATCGCACCGCCTTGATTGGCCGATTCGATCAGACCGGGTGCCAGAAATTTGGCAAGTACGAAGGCATCTTTTAAATTTTGACCTATTTTATCGGATCGAGGGTCCTGGACAATGATCAGTCCGGCGGCGGCCGGAAGCTGTTTCCTATACTTGAGGATATCCAGCGAGATTCGGATCGTGCCGATGCCCAGCCTGGTCAGCTCTTCAGCTATTTGCTCAGACAGACCGGTGTTATCTTCGGTTACAAATACTTTACGGTTTTGGGCTATTGTCAGCGGAGTGGCGGAGACGACGGGTGCCTCCACGATTGATACCACCCTGCGAGGAATCCTGGCCGTATCCCAATCCGGTTGCGATTGCTCCCGGTGATCCGATTTGATTGGTTCATGCGGTTTATCGGTTTGCTCCTGATGGCCCCCGGAGTCTGTGGATTCTGCTAGATATTCAACAATTTGTCCCAGGGTTTTCAAACTGCCCATGATTTCAGGAGAAACGCTGGGCAAAGCAGGCATCTTCTCTTCGAGGGTGGACAGGATTTCCACCCGTTTGATGGAATCAATACCCAATTCAGCTTCAATGTCCATGTCCAGCCCCAGCATTTCTACCGGATAGCCGGTCAACTGGCTGACAACCGCCAGCATGGTTGCTTCAATTTCTTTTGGCCGATTCATACGCGCCGGGGACTTATGATCTGTGACTACTCTGTTTGCAGCTGAATCTGCATATTCTGAATTGATTTCACCCCCATCGACGCTACCGGTCTCGGTCAGATATTCAACAATTTGTCCCAGGGTTTTCAAACTGCCCATGATTTCAGGAGATACGCTGGGCAAATCAGGCATCTTCTCTTCGAGGGTGGACAGGATTTCCACTCGCTTGATGGAATCAATACCCAGTTCAGCCTCGATGTCCATGTCCAATCCCAACATTTCTATTGGATAGCCGGTTAACTGGCTGACAACTTCCAGCATGGTTGCTTCAATAGGTTGCTGAACCTGATGGGGTGGTTGGATTTCTTCTAGGGCGGCGTCCCGGGTTTCTGAGGCCTGGGCATACCCGCTGGCTGCTGTTTCCGGTGATTTTTCTGCGGCAGAAAAGGTCGCTGTGACCATCGGATTAGGGGCTATTGGCAGGCTCCTTCGGTCGCTATATTGGTCGAAATCCACCGGTGCGCTGACAATTTCCTGAGCGAGGGCCCCCTGGTGGGTATCAGTGTGCAACGGCCGGAAGGAGACCGGCTGCAACGGTTCGGAATCAAGGCCCAAAGATTGTTCTGCCAGGCGCTGAGTATTTTGCATCATTGCCTGTAATGAGCGATTGGCCTCTGTTTGGGCTTCCAAAAACTTCTGGTGGGCTGCAGCTGTCTGGGATTGAAGATGCTGCATTGACTTCAAACCTTCGGCAACCACTTTCAAGGCATCCACAATAAATGCTGATTGTTTGCTGTTATCTTTGCTCATGTTGCTGTTATGCTCGTTAGTTCGTTTTGATGGTTGCGATCGTTGAGGTGGTTCGGATCGTTGTGATGGTTCGGATCGTTGTGATGGTTTAGATCGTTGGGATGGTTGAGATGGTTTAGATCGTTGAAGATGATCGCTTTGCTGCCTCGGTTCTTTGCCTGCAGAAATTCCGCATTCCGCATTCCCAATTCCGCATTCCTTTGCCTCTGTCCTCTGTTCTCTATAATTCGTACCGTTCAGAAGAACACTCATACGAGATTTTCGAACAGTTGAATGCGTGTTTTCCCATTCGGACAATGTTACCGGATAGCCCAAAGATGCAAGGCGGCCCAGAAGTCTGGCCAGATCGGCGATCCCGTATCTTTTCCCGGCCGAAGCATCCAGCGCCCAGACATTGAAGTCGCGATCTTGCAGGATAGCAGAAATCAGTCCGGTCAGGACCGACTTGGGGCCGATCTCCACAAACGTTCGGACGCCGGTTGCGTACAAATTCTCAATCTCACTGACAAAGTCCACCGGACGGGTTAAATGGTCGCCTAACAGGGACCTTGTGGCGCTTGCATCGGGGGGGTACGCTTGGCCGGTGGTATTTGAAAATACATTGATTGCGGTCGGGTTTACCGTTACCTTTTTAAGCGCAAGATGAAAGGGCCGGCCTGCATTTTTTACCAGATCACTGTGAAACGCGCCCGAAACAGGCAGGCGAATGGCATTGATTTTCTTTTGTTTGCATATTTTTTCGATTTCGGCAATGGCTGCTGTCGGTCCGGATAAAACTCCCTGGCCGGGACTGTTGCGGTTGGCCAGGACAACTTCGAGGTTTGAAGTTTCTAACAAATCTTCCAGGTCATTCAGGGGTGCGGAAACTGCCAGCATAGCGCCGTCTGGTGGATCCTGGTTGCCGCCGGCATCAGCCATGAGACGGCCCCGTTTGATCGCCAGTTCCAGCAGTGCATCTTCATCGATCCAGCCGGCAGCGCACAGGGCCGTTAATTCTCCGAAACTGTGTCCGCAGGTGGCATCGGGGCTGACATCAAAATTTCGCAAAACATTGAGCATAGCCAGGCTTATGGCGCCGATAGCCGGCTGGGCAATATCGGTCCGTCTTAAGGTTGCTTCCTGCTGTCTGCGGTCTTGTTTCCCGGAAGTTGTCTGGGGAAAAATCAGATCACTGAGAAGACCCTTATCGTCAAATTTCTTGTTGGCCTTGGCCAGAATTTGCATGGCCCGGGGGAAGGTGCAAACCACATCGCGTCCCATATTCAGGTACTGGCTTCCCTGACCCGGGAAGACAAAGGCCAGTTTGCCGGGTATTTCAGGACCACCGAAGAAGATATTTTCTGAAATAATTTTATTGCCAACATCTCCGGAATCCAGTACCCCCAAGGCGCGGTCAAAAAGATCCGATAGCTCCGATTCTTGATCACGGATAATCAGGAGCCGGTAGGGATGGGCAGGTGAAAAGCGCCTTCTGGATTCAGCCGCTTTGATACCAGGCTCTCGATGGGAAAGACTCCGGGCAACCTCATCTTGATAGTGCCTGACTTTACGAGCCAGTTTGCTAACGTTGTCGGCTGAAAAAGCAATGATATCAACACTTCCATCCCAGGATATTTCTGATTTATCAGGATGATACTCTTCAAGAACAACATGAAAATTGCTGCCGCCAAAACCAAAGGCACTAACCCCGGCCCGGCGGGGATTACCGTTAGGTGTAAACCAGGGTTGGGTGTTTGTGTTCAGGTAAAAATGGCTGTTATCGATGTCTAAGCCGGGATCCGGTGTTTCAGCTTTCAAAGTGGGGGGCAGCACTTTGTGATAAAGGCTCAGAGCCGTTTTGATCAATCCCGCGGCGCCGGACGAAGCTTTGGTGTGACCGATCATTGATTTAACCGAACCCAGGGCGCTTTTGTGACCATTGGCGCCGAATTCCCCAAAAACTTTGTTAAGCGCTTCAAATTCGACTTTATCGCCCACCCGGGTCCCCGTGCCGTGGGCTTCAATGAGCCCGACGGTGGCAGGATTGATGCCGGCGTCTTCATAGGCTGATCTTAGCGCTTTGGCCTGGCCTTCCACTCGCGGTGAGTATATACTCTGCGATTTTCCATCGCTGGAAGATCCCAGGCCCTTGATTACGGCATAAATTCGGTTGCCGTCTTTTTGAGCCTCTTCCAGGCGCTTTAATACCAGGATTCCGATGCCTTCTCCAAGTACGGTCCCGTCGGCATCCTTTGAAAACGGCCGGGCATCGCCGGTGGCAGACAGCGCCTGGGTTTGGGAAAAACACATGTGCATAAAAATGTCATTTAAGGTATCCACACCGCCGGTAACCACCATATCGCTTCTGCCGGATTGCAATTCAAGGATGGCCAGATGGATGGCGCTCATTGAACTGGCGCAGGCAGCATCCACCACGCAATTGGTGCCTCTCAGATCCAGACGGTTGCTTATCCGGCCGGCGACCACATTGCCAAGAAGGCCCGGAAAGGAGTTTTCCTGCCAGGGGGTATAAGAATCCGAAATTCGTTGGATGACCTCTTCGGTTTTAAGCGGATCAATCGCAGAATCTTCAAGAGCTTTGCGCCATTTGGGGTAGCCGAGCCTTGAACTTAAAGGGATAACCAGCTCCTGGGTTCCGGTTACCCCGAGGATGACGGAGGTCCGATCCCGATCAAAATCTTGATCTTCACCGTATCCGCAGTCCTCGAGGGCCATCTTGGCGGTCAATAATCCCAGTAGTTGGGAGGTATCCGTTGCTTCCAATGATGAAGGGAGAATACCGAATTCTGAAGGATCAAATGAGACGGGTGATAGAAAGCCGCCCCGCTTACAACATACATGATCCGGGCTTTTGGGATCAGCGTCAAAATATTCAGAAGGTGACCAATGAGACTCGGGGATATCTGTGATGGCGTCTTGGCCGTGGTACAGCAATTGCCAGTAGTCTTTAAGGTCCAGGGATTTAGGGAACAGGCATCCCATTCCGATAATGGCCACAGGATTTTTATCAGGCATACAAAAGGTGTCCTTTAATATTGATGAATTCGTAAAAAGTCGAATTCATCATGTGTTTGGTGTTTCGTGTTTGGCATGAAATATATGATGCAATATCGGTATGGTAGAATACTAAATACTAAACACACTCGTAAAAAGTTTGCTCTTCCGACTTTTTACGAGACCATGAATTTTGGAATAGTCACTTCTCGGCCGGTTTTCGCTCGAAAAACCTGGCGGGGGAGTTTTAACAATCTAATATAGTATTAATCCAAATAAATTTCAAGGCATTGCTTTAAAATAATTAGTTGTTATATTGATATAACAAGTATATAAGCATTGCGAGTTACGGGTCTTTCGATTTCGGATTTGGGATTTCGGATTTGGGATTGAAAAGACTTCGCGCGTTACGGGTTTGTTCCAATCGTCCTTGTAATCGAAAGTTAATTTAATAGTTATCATCCTTAAATAGTCAATATTGATAAATTCGCAATAAGTCGAATTCATCAAGTGTTTGGTGTTTGGTATGAAATATATGATGTAAAATCAGTAGGTTAGAATACTAAACACTAAACACCAAATACAAAACACATTCGTAAAAAGTTTGCTTTTCTGACTTTTTACGAGAGTATCAATTTTACCATGATCAAATTCTATACCAACCAGGAACTCTCACAAAAGCTTAATGTTAAACTATCCCGGTGGAAGCGGTGGTCCCGGGAATTTTTACCGCCGGATCCACTGGGTGGTTTACAGTCGGGTTATGCGCGCCAATATAATCCCGATGAAGCGTTTACCGTGTTCCTGGGGGGATATCTGGTGGGAGATCTGAAGTTTACGATACCGCAGGCCAGACTAATTCTGCACGATTTGCATAAATGGCTGTTAGAGCACAAATTTTATTTCGATTATACCGGGAGTGCCTCGTCTAAAAAAGAAAACAGCATTATCATTCTATATTATCAGATTGCGATTTGCCAACCCGCGGATGCTGACACCGGCGATTACGGATTTTTTTATTTTACAAAAGGTGTCATCGCGGATGAATTGATAGATGTCAACGGCATTGCTGTGCGTCAGGAACGCTTTATTGAATTATCCATCAATCCTGGAAAAAATACAGCACAAATAAATGAGGCTGCAAGCTATCGCGTTTTAAATATCAGTATCCTTCGCAATAGATTTTTAAGTAGGCTCCTCCAGTAATTGCAAAATTTCCGGCAATTTAAGCGGATAAAATCTTTCTGCACCGGCAGGCAGGTAAATCCCTTGTTGTCGCAGCCAATTGGCCCGGGTGGCTACGGCAGCTCCTATCATCAGATTCATGGCGACGGTAACGGTTCTGCGGTTTTCCCATTTTTCAAGAAAGCTGCCTTTTACCCAATGATTGAAGGCCCCAATGGACGGGCCGCACCAAATTTGATAGTCAATTTTGCGGGTTTGATCACCGGCATTGGCCCAGTTCGAGGAACGTCCAAGGTAGGATCGAAATACGAGGGCCATCTTGTGTTTTGGTTTCTTTTCGGCAAGCTCAATTTGCCTGGGATCGCGCCGGGTGAAAAAATCTTTAGTCTGCTCCCATTCGTTCTCAAAACTGCCTCTGAAAATATCACGCTCAAGAATGGCTCGTTGATCGGATGGTATTTCTTCATAACTGTTGTAGCGGTTATAAAGTTCATAAAGTTTGCCGGCTCGCAAGGGGAACATCGTTCCTCGCTTTAGCACCTGTACTTTAACGCCCAGCTCAAACATGTCGGCCGCCGGCGCCATGGTTACGTCTGCCTGATCTGCTTCGGCAAGCATTTGGCGGACCGTATCAGATGTGCCGGCCTCCACACAGGACTGGTTTACCGATCCGGTAAGAACATACGCCGCACCCATTGCAAACGCTGCGGCGGTTGAATGCGGCGTGGCTATACCGCCGGCAAGCCCGACCCGGACAGGGATTTTATAACCATTACGGATTGATATCTCATCGCGCAGAGCAAGCATGGTGGGCAGCAGCGTTAGGGCGGGTCGGTTGTCCGTGTGCCCGCCGGAATCAGCTTCGGCCGTCAGATCATCGGCCATCGGGATTTCGGCGGCCCAGGCGGCCTGATCCGAAGATATCAGGTTGCGTTCGATTAGCGGTTTTAAATATTTTTCAGGCGGCGGTTCCAGGAATTTTCGGGCAACCTCAACCCGTGATACTTTGGCAATGATTTTGTTAGGGCAAACCACTTTTCCGTTGCTATCCCGGTGCAGGTTGTTGACCCGGTAATAGACCAGCGGAAGCGTAAGCCCCAGATAAGCCGAGGCACTGACCAGTTTAACCCCGTGTCGGAGGTACAGATCGACCGTGGCGGATTCAAGCTCGGGGTCCGTAGGGCTGTGTATCAGGTTAAAACCAAAAGGCAGCATGCCCATCCGTTGTTTCAACGTGTTAATGGCCGCTTCGATTTGATCGGGCAAAAGTCCGGCCGCACCAAAAAAGCCGATCATTCCGGCCTGACCAATTTCTTCAACCATTTCAACGGAGGTAATGCCATTGGCCATGGCGCCGGCGATGTAAGCATACCGGAGATTGTGAGCTTTTTTAAATGTCGGGTCACCCAGATTCCGGGGATGCAAAGCGGGAGTATATCCTAACAGCGGCAAACCATCCGATGCGGGCGGCTTGACACTGCCAAGGGTTATGGTGCCGTCCTGGGCGGTCGCCGTTCGTCCGTCAAGGTTAATAATATATAACGGGCGGGTGACCCGGTGCAGGGCCTGCTGAAAAGCGTTATCATCGGATACCGGCTGTTTTTGTTCCGGATGCCACCAGCCCTGCAGGTTACCACCTGAATCTTGTGCGTGCACGATTAATTTTTCCTGT
>PVMS01044940.1_pt1 | contig 17456 bp, 11 predicted proteins | sample 1853461 | NCBI WGS metagenome assembly PVMS01 (sample SAMN08582032, study PRJNA380276) | Marine sediment metagenome, whole genome shotgun sequencing project. | isolation source: ocean sediment barecode stripped | collected 2017 | reverse complement strand
CCCCAAACGAGCCCGGGTCAGGTTCGTATCTCTTGCCCCAATTGTCACGCCGGGGGACCGATTTCCACGGCTAGCGTGAGTTTATTACGAACTGACCGAAATACGCTGAAAGACTGAGCCGTAACGTGGTGGAGGTCAACATGTTACGGCTCTTTTTCTGTTCTGACATAATGTATACACTAAATATAATGCAAGATTGCCACTGAAAACGCTTGCAATATACCAGTATCAATGTATTATCTGGCATATGAAGGCGTCTTCATCGTGTGCGTATACACTGATATTGGAGGTGTGACATAGCTACTATTCAGTCCAAAATGTCCCGAGGTCACAAGTATTGGTATATCGTCGAATCACGACGCGTGAACGGAAAACCGCGTCCCATTGTTCTGGAGTATCTGGGAAAGGCCGAGAGCCTTCTGAGGAGATTACAGCAGGGCATCGGAGAAAGACTGAAGGTCAAATCCCATTCACACGGCGCGGTGACGGCCCTTTTTGTCGTTGCCTGCAAGCTTGATGTCGTCACCGTCATCAACCGCTACATTCATTCCCAGCGATCCTACTGGCCCAACAAACCCTTGCGAAAAAATCTCACTGCCGGGATTACGTTGCTTTTGGCGGCTATCGGGCGCGTCTGTATGCCAACCAGCAAGCGAGGATGGTGGGCCTGGGCCCAGACTACCTCGTGTGAATACCTGCTTCGCGTAAGCTTGTCCAAACTGGACAGTCAGCACTTCTGGGATCTGATGGATTGCCTACCCGAGGACGCGATTGAAAAGGTTGAACTGGATCTGTTGCGGAACCTTCAACAGCATTACAACTTTGCGGATGACACGTTGTTTTACGATACGACGAATTTCTACACCTTCGTGAATACAGAGAACCTCCGCTGTGACATTGCTCAACGCGCCAAAAACAAACAGAAGCGCCATGATCTGAGACAGGTCGGGCTGGCCCTGGTGGTAACTCGCCAGGATTTCATTCCTCTTTTCCATCACACCTACAAGGGCAACATGAACGACTCGAAGGTTTTCCGGCAGGTCATCGGGCGCATCAAACGCCGCATGAAAGATCTGGACATGGATCTGGAGAAACACACGCTGGTTTTTGACCGAGGATGCAACTCAAAGAAGAACTTGGCTCTTGTTGCTCGCTTGAAACTCCACTATGTCGGCGCTCTAACTCCATACCACCATATGGCTCTGATTCAAGACGCCGAGGCAAATTTCACTCCTACTAACATTGGCGACAAGACATTATCGCTCTATCGCGATAAGCGGACTATATGGGGAGAGAAAAGGACCGTTGTCGTCTTTATCAGCGACAAGCTCAGGGCCGGCCAGTTACGCGGAATCTATCAGGCATTGAAGAAAAGAAAACTGTTTTTGGGCAAGATACAGCGCAGTTTAGTCAACCCGAGAGCAAAAAAGCGAACTCGCGAAAAGTTGACCGATACGATCGATAACCTGCTCAAGGGACAGTTCATGAAAGACTTGCTGAGCTATGATCTTACCGAACTGGGCGATGGTCGTTTCTCCTTGATGTACAGAACCAACAAGAAAAAGCTCGTTCAGTTGGAAGAGAAGCTCGGCTTCCGTATCCTTATGACGGACCGTCATGAGTGGAGCAGCAAAGAAATCGTGGCCGCGTTCTGCGGGCAGTCAACCGTCGAACAGGCATTCAAGAACATAAAGAATCCATACCACCTGGCCATTACACCCGAGTTTCACTGGACCGATCAAAAGATCAGAGTGCATTACTTCTCCTGTATCCTCGGCTATCTCCTGGCCTCTCTGATCTGGAGAGAAGCCCGGATGAAGGCGGATTTCAACGGCACTCTTGACACCTTGCTCGACACATTGAACAACATTAGATTATCGACATTGCTGGAAATGAGCGGTAAACGCGGCAAACCCAGGGCAACGCGACAGATCGAAGAGATGACAGAGGATCAGAATCACTTAATGGACGCTCTTAATCTCGCGGACGTGCACAAGAAACCACTCAAAATCAAAGGCGTCAGTGTATACAACTAAAGGGTAGCCTAACTTGCTTTGTTGTAACCACTTAGACCCATTAGACTGCGATTTCCTAATAAACTCACGCTAGGAGGTGAAATGTCACAGCGGGCAGTAGTGGTTGGCGGAGGTGCTATCGGCATCGCCTCGGCGTTCTACCTGAGCCAGTCGGGCTGGCAGGTGACGGTTATCGACAGCGGAGAGATCGGACGGGGCTGTTCCTACGGGAACGCGTGCCTCATCGTACCTAGCCACTCTCACCCACTGCCTGCGCCCGGGGTGATGGGGGAGGGTCTCCGCTTTATGCTCAAAAAAGACAGTCCCTTTTACATCAAGCCGCGCTTTGCCCCGGATTTGATGGTCTGGGCGTGGAATTTCTGGAGGCATTGTAATGCTGAGGCTTACGAGCGTGGTTCGCGGGCTATGGCCGAGCTCAGCCGGGCCAGCTTGGATCTATTCGAAGAATTGAGCCGATCGCATGACTTCTTCTACCAGCGCAAGGGATTGCTACATGTTTACTTGACCGATAAAGGGGCCGAGGCGGCGGTCCCGGAGCGCGACCAACTGGCGGCACACGGATTGCCTGCCCGGGTACTTTCCCAAAAAGAGACCTTGGAGCTCGAACCGGCTCTATCTGACCGGATCCGCGGAGGGCTTTTCATCGAGGGGGATGCCCACGGCTTCTCCTACGGGTATGTTCGAGCTTTAGCCGACGCTCTCGAAACGCGCGGGGCCACACTGTTGACGGAGCGGCCGGTTAAAGGAGTCCTCGTCGAGCGTGGAGCGGTGAAAGGTGTCCTGGCGGACTCACCTCGAGAAGAGATTGCCGCCGACCTTGTCGTTCTCGCGGCCGGCTCATGGACGCCTTCGCTGGCAAAATCGTTGGATCTCCGGATCCCGCTCCAACCCGCGAAAGGCTACAGCTCGACCATCGATGCTTACCCTGGGTGTCCGGCCGTTCCCATTTTGATTCCGGAAACGCGGGTCATCGTGACCCCTTTGGCGGAACGGCTTCGATTTGGCGGCACCCTCGAGCTGGCCGGTCTTGACTTGAGTTTGGACGAAGCGAGATACCAAGCGGTGGTGAGGGCGGGACGCGAAGTGCTCAGGGAATCCTTCGAGATGAAAAACGAGGAAGCCTGGTGTGGGCTCCGGCCGTTTTTGCCGGATGGATTGCCCATCATTGATAAGGCGCCCGGCATCGAAGGACTCATCGTCGCCACCGGTCACGCGATGCTGGGATTTACTCAATCGCCCATCACCGGCAAGCTGGTTGCCGAGTTGGCCGACGGGAAGGCGCCGTCGGTGCCGGTGGATGCATACCGGTTCGATCGGTTCTAGAGATATCGCAGCGAAGAGCCTTGGCGTTTTTAGGTCTCGGCATATTTCGCTCAGTTACTTTGTGGGAATGAAACAGCTCATTTTGGCGAACCACACCTACTTGGAGTCAGCAGTATCAGAAAAGAGCTCGATGAGGTCCCGCGGGTTGACTCGCAGATTGTTCAGCCTCACCGTCCAGTGCAGGTGAGGACCGGTCACCCGCCCGGTGGCGCCGACCTTCCCCAGCACCGTTCCTGCTTCGACCATATCACCTTCCTCTACCGAAAAGGCACTCATGTGGCAGTGGTAGGTGTAGAGGCCGAAGCCGTGGTCGAGCACCACGGTGTTTCCCGAGAAAAAAAGATCCTGGACTACCACCACACGTCCCCTCTGCGGGGCGTGAATGGGGGTTCCGGTTGGGGCAGAGAAGTCTTCGCCGCTGTGGGGAGAGCGTGGCTGGTCATTCAGGATGCGCCTTTTTCCGAAGTTGCCGGAGCCTTTGAATCGTTCTCCCAAAGGCAGCCGGAACTCACCTTGCCAAAGCTTTTCGGGGGTTACCGAGCTAAAGATCTTGCGGATTCGCGCACTCTCGCGACGCGATCGTTCCAGATCTTCCTGGCTCAGCTCCACATAGCGGTTTTCAACGTTTAACCGCTCGACGATGAAATCGCCTTTCTGGATCGAGAGAGAAACACTGCAACCCACTCGCTCACCGTTGCCGAGCATCGCCGAGATGGACATGGGGTAGGTGCCGGGCTTTTTCAGCAAATCCACGCCTAGGAAGGCGTTGTAAGTGTTCTCACCCTCCTGTGCTTGCCAGAAGTGGAGCGATTGTCCCGCCCATCCGGCCTTGAGGTCTTCGAGAGGCGCGGGGCTGGTTATCATCAACAACATCAACTGGCCTTGCGCGGGAGACAGAGTGGGTGCGGTTACTTCGACGCCTGCGGCGCAGGGGATCGACTCCGCGGAAACGCTCTCTCCCACAAAGATCAATACGGCGGATAGCAGCAGGGCATTTCGCAACGTTTTAGCTTCTCCTTTGCTAATCGATGGTAAATGATACCTCAAGGGGCTACCGCGGGTCGTGCTCGAGCCGGTCCGCGAAACACCGCATTCAAGAACAAAATGTTGAGACCGTCCATGTAAGCACGGAAGTTGGGGTCGGCGGTAAAAGCCACCACCAACCCGCGTCCGTGCTCCTGCACCATGACCAGTGGCTTGTAAGCGAGCTGTTTGTGGCTTTCCTCCCAGAGGTGGCCGCTGGCTAGTAGCTCATCCGGTCCCGAAAATCGTGCCGCGTTCACCCCCTTATCGGACGCGATAGGGGAGTAGATGTTGCGGCCGCGAAACAAAGCGTTGACCGTGGTTCCGAGCCCGGCCGTCATCCAGTGATCCGGATCCAGTTCCGCTCTGGCCAAAGCTCCGGGAACACTGTCCGGAGATTCGGATTTAGGCTGAATCGCTTTGAGATAGTCTTCTTCGCTGGTAAGTATCTTGCCGGAATTGTCTTCCTTGTCTTCCTTGTCTTCCTTGTCTCCCTTTTCTTCCGTGCCCGCCTCGCTGTCCGATGCTTTGTCTTCCCGGGTCGCCTCCAGCAAACCCACTTCGGAATCAGTCAAGTATTCGAGCGCCCGGCCGACGCCGATGAGGGTTCCACCGGAGCTCACCCATCGCTTGAGCTGCTCGGTGGCATTGGCGTTTAAAACCGATGCGTAATCACCTTCCGGGAGTATGAGCACGTCGAACAAGCTCATATCGGCCCCGGCCAGTTGACGGGCACGGATGACGGTTACCGGATAACCAAACTGCCGCTCGAGCACGTATCGGGTCGCTCCGGCGGCGTTGGATGATGTGGGGCGGTCCCAGGCCAAGGCAACCCTCGGCCGGCGCACGTGAAGCACGTTGCCGCTTCCGAAGTTGACCCCCGCCTCGACCCATCCGCTGTCGGTGGCATAAATGTCGGCGCCGGTCTCGGCGGCAAGGCGTTCTAGTCGTTGCTGAAGATCCGAGGGATTGTCGACCACTTTGATGATGAGCGTTCCCCTTGGATATTCCTTTCCGCTCAAAGTGAATTCCTTGTCGGTGCTGAAAACTCGTAGTTCCTCCCTAAGCGCTGCTGCAAGAAGGCGCCCGGATGCCGCCGTACCCCAGGGAACGAGATAGGCGAGCTCTGCTTTTCCGCCCTGGAGCGATCCGGCCTGAATACGCGCCGGCTCGGCCATTTCGAAATCTCCCTGGGCCGTCTCATCGCAAGCCACGCAGTCGACGTTGAACATGAGTGGTAAAGACCATGCGGTCACGTCATAAATTTGGTCGGGAAGGTTTTTGCTGCGTCGCCGCTCCTGCTCTGCGATGAAAAAATCTTCCATTGACACCTGGCGGTCGAGAATCGTCCGAATGAGGCGCTTGGTCGGCTGCGCCAGAGAGACGGCATAGCTTCCCTCTGGGTAAGTTTGCCCACAGGCGGAAAGCGTCGATGTCGATCGGCGGACCTCGATTCCCTGTTCGACGAGGATGGCGGCCAGCTTGGCCACCGCCGAGGTGTCGCCCCGGTTGGGGAGAATGTACTCGCGGATCGCTTCCGTCGTTCCTTCTTCGATGGCGGTTCGCCGGTAGTCGTAAAAGTCAGTGAGGAGTTTTTCACGATACCTTGCGGTGGTCTCCGCGGTGGAGACGGAAGCAACGAAGTGATGGCGGACGGTTTCCCGGAACTGGAGATCGATGCCGTCCAAACGCCGCCAGACGAGCCCACGCGCCGAAGCTTGCTCATAGGTCATCCCCAGAGCCCCGTGGTAAATGGGCCAGCTTTCACCGTAACCTGGATAGAATACGTCAAAAACCTCTCGGGTGAAGTAATCGAAACCAAACTTGTCGAACCATTTGGCGTTGTTTTTTCCATAGAGCTCGATGTTGTCCCGCTGCATGGAAGTGATGTGGGGGTTGTAGGGGTCCGCCCCGGGAGCGAAGTAGTAGGTGGAGTTGCTTCCCATCTCATGGAGGTCCACGAAAACCTGCGGGTACCACTCCTGGAACGCTTGGATGCGGCCTCGGGTCTCCGGTTGGGTGATCGCCAACCAGTCCCGATTGAGATCGAAGTAGTAGTGATTCGTCCGTCCTCCCGGCCAGGGCTCGTTGTGCTCGGCGGCAAGAGGATGGGCATCGGGCTCGAGCCCGCGGGCGATTTGGAAGTTGTGGACGAACCGGTCCCGGCCGTCCGGGTTTTGCGTCGGGTCGATGATGACCAGGGAGTTGGCCAGGATGGAGTCGACCCTTTCGTCGCCCCGGGCGGCGAGCAGGTGGTAGGCGGTCAAAAGGCTCGCATTAGGAGAGCTGATCTCGCTGCCGTGAACCCCGTAGGCCAACCAGGTGACCGCGGGCTGGGAAGCGATGATTTGCTTGGCTTCGTCTTCGTTTGTCTTTCTCGGATCGGCCAGCTTTTGTATCGCGTCCTTGATTTCGTTCAGGCGTCCGATGTTTTCTTCCGAACCGATGACCGCGTAAACGAGCTTACGTTCTTCCCAGCTTCGCGCGTACTCGTAAACCCGGATACGGTTTGGTTGCGCTTTAGCGAGAGTGTCCAGGTAAGACATCAGCTCAGCATGAGAGAAGATCTTCTCACCGGGCCCCTGCCCGAGGACCTCTTCGATCGTTGGAATGGAAGGGTCGTATTGGACGCCGGGCCAGAATTCGTAGGCTTGACTCGCGGTTGCCGTTAACGCGACGACCGCGAAAATGGAGATGAGTATTCGGCACAAGGTTCCTCGAGTGGTTTGGCTGGGCATCGCTACTCCTTTTTTGTCAGAGGTTGTGGCAGAGGTTTGCGGGGAAGCATCTCGTCTCGCACTGCAGCCTGGTACACGAACGACGCCAGGATAGCAGAGGCCTGCATCAAGTCGCTGGGTTGAATGTGATCAAAAACATCCAGGTTAGAGTGATGGGTCCGTGTATCGTAGTCGAGCGGATCCTGGATGAACTGGAAAGCCGGTAAGCCCAGCGCATCGAACGCCAGGTGGTCGGTCCCGCCGGTGTTTCGAATGCTCACCGTGTCGGCACCGAGGTCCGCAAAAGGCGCCAGCCAGGCCTCGAATATGGGGCGTGCCCTATCGTTCTCCTGGAGATAGATGCCGCGAATCTTGCCGGTGCCGTTGTCCATGTTGAAATAAGCGGCCAGCAGCCCATGCGCCGGCTCGAGCTTCATGGTGACTGCGTTACCGTAATGCGTCTTGGCGTATCCGCGGGAGCCGAAGTAGCCCTGCTCCTCTCCATCCCAAAGAGCCAGGCGAACGGTTCGGTCCATTGGGAGGTCGAGCTTTTTGAGGATTCGCATCGCTTCCAACGCCACCGCACAACCGGCGGCGTTATCGGCGGCGCCGGTACCGGCGTGCCAGGAGTCCAGATGTCCACCGAACAAGACGACTTCGTCTTTCTTTTTGCCGCCCGGGATCTCGGCGATCACGTTGATGCCTTTTTGAGAGTCATAAAATGTGGCATCGAGCTCGACTTCCAGCGTGACCGGGACTTTCTGTTCCACCAGGCGGACGATTCGATTGTATTGCTCCGGCAAAAGGGAAATGCTCGGCGGGGGCACTGGAGCTTCGTCTTCCCAGGAGCCGGCAGACTCGGCAAAAATGATGGCCCCTTTTCCGCGGGTGTCCACCGACAGCACTGCCACCGTGCCTTCGCCACTCAAAAAGCGGTTCAGCTCGTCCGTCGCATGTTCCAGGCGCATCCAGTATTCCATTTCCACTTCGACCCCGGCATTATCTAGAACCAACCATCGCAGCTCTTCCTCGGCGGGCAACTTGGTGAGCGGGTACTCGATGGGAGGTAGGGCTTGGGGATCGGGAGCTTTGGCGATGGAGGCCAGCTTCTCCTCGTCGTATCTTTCGCTGGCCGGCTCGGTGGGCAGCGTGAAATCCCTTGCCGGGTCGATCAAAACGATCTTGCCCTTCAGCTTGCCGCGGTACTTTTGAACGTAATTTTGAATGGCCGCGGTCAGCTTCTCGATGTCAAAGGAGTCGGGATCGTCGGCCTTGGGGAAAAGAGGAGCGAGAGCCACTTCGGCGCGGACCGGGCCGCGGGTGCCGGAGCTCCAGGCCAGGGGCACTCCAGATAGAGGTTTGGCGGTGGGCTCGATCATGTGAATGACGAAGCGTTTGTAGGACCAGCCCCGCCCGAACTCGCCCCAGGGTTCCAAACGGGCGCCCGCGATGCCCCACTCGCCGAGTTTTTTCACCGTCCACACGGCGGCGGCGCGATAAGCCGGCGATCCGGTTAAACGGGGGCCATTGACTTCGGTCAGGAAAAAAAGAGGGATCATAACCTGGGAGCGTTCGAAAGCTTCCGCTTTGATGCGGTGGATGATTTCGAGATCGACTTGTTCTTGAGCGCCCGTCAACGACGCAAAAACGAGCATCAAGGCAGCGAGATATCGCAATTTCATGGGCGGTTACTCCGTTTCCGTTTTCTCGGGCTGTTTCACATACCGGTCGAACCACTCGAGCCAGCGGGCCCAGAGATCGAGATAGGTCTCCTTGGCTCGGGGCCCATGAGACTCGAAGGGGTACTTGTAGAGGACCGCCGTTTTCCCGAGGCCGGTGAGGGCCTGCATCAGCCGGTCCGACTGAATGGGAAACGTTCCCGAGTTGTTGTCGTCGGCGCCGTGGTACATGAGAAGCGGCGTGTCGATGTGATCGGCGTTGAAAAACGGAGACATCTGAAGGTACATACCGTGGGTGTCCCAGATGAATCGCCGTTCGCTTTGGAAACCTAGAGGCGTCAAGCTCCGGTTGTAGGCGCCGTTACCGGCAATGCCCGCTTTGAAGAAAGGGGTGTGGGCGAGCAGGTTGGCGGTGGTAAAAGCCCCGTAGCTGTGTCCGCCGTGGCCGATGCGATCGACGTCGACGTAACCCATTTCATCCACCTTCCGGATGGCGGCGTAAAGGGTATCCACCAGGTGCTGGATGAAGTTGTCGTTATACGCTCGTCCTTTCTTGATGATGGGGACGTCGGGGTAAACCACCGCGTAGCCTTGGGTGAGCCAAATGTCGGACCACCTCAAGTAGCTCAGGTGGGTAAACGCGTTGTGGTTCCGGGAGCGCAGGGCCGCGTTACGGTAGTCTTCAAAAGTTGCATACTCCCGGGGGTAGGTCCAGAACAAGGCCGGCACCCTTTGTCCTTCCTGATAGCCGACAGGAAGCGAGATCCGTCCTCGAACCGTGAGTCCGTCGCGGCGGGTAAACTCGAAGTCGACCCGCTTGGCGGCGGTGATCTCGGGAAACGGATCCTGGTTGTGAGTGAGATCCGCCGGCGCTCCATCGCCGGTCCACAAGTAGCTGTCCGGGAAGTCGGTCTTCGATTCCCGGCTGACGATCATTTGTTTCAAGTCGGGATCGAGCGGCGTCAAAGGTTGCTCAAAGACGTCCTCGGAACCTTCAAAGACTCGCTCGGTTTCTCCATTGCGAATCGAGACCCGGTCGATGAACGGGCGGGGCCTAAAGTTCCCTTGGTAGCCTTCACCCTGGAGGTAAACCTTTTCGCCGTCACCCGAGAGCAGAGCGAATCGGATTCCGTTACTCGTGGTTCGGGTGAGTATCTCTCCGGGCAATTGGACGACGTCTTCTGGATCGTAATCTTCTGCTATCACGTGAGCTTCCGGCGGTTCTCGGCTCAAATCGTAAGCAACGATGCTCTCCGTTGAGTCATCACCATTACCCCCGCTCGTCTTCGTGGTTACAAAAGCGTAGTCCTTTTCCGCCGAGTAGTTGATTCCGCTGAAGCTCGTCTCGTCGTCGTTGCTTTGCACCCGCAACTGCGCCTGCGATAGGTCGAAGGGTGCTGTTAGAGACAGGATGCGATCCCGCCGGGGTGATGAAACGTCGTCCTCTTCGTCTTTTTCCTCGCGCCAGAGGAAACCAAGCTTGTTTCCTTGAGGGTGCCAGGTCACTTCGCGCGGGAAATCGGCTTCGACTTCCGGCGTGCGCCGGGTGGCGGCTTCCTGTAGAGGGATTTCCCGGATGGTGGATAAAATTTTCCCTTCCAGGTCCATCACTTCCAGAGTCCGGGGAAAAGAGGAATAGCCGACGATATAGGAAAAAGGCTCCACGATTTTTTCCGCCAGTTGAGCGGTTGTGTAATAGCGGAAAAGCTCCACGTCGTGGTCGTCTTGAAGCAGGAAACGGAGGGTGCGAGTGGGGGAGGCTTTGTCCCGAGTTCTCCGGATCATCGGGCCCGCGGGAAGCGTACGGCTCGGCTCCGGCCCGCGTTCGGACGGTACGAGCAAGGTCAAGACGGTTCCGCGTGGCGTCCACTGGAGCATCCGGGATGGTGAGGCGTAAGAGCGCCGGAATTCGGGTCGAGCCCCAAGGGTGGCCATCACGCCCGACTGACTGAGAGCTGATGCTTTGCCGGTGGCGATGTCTGCGGTCCAGACCTCGGTTCCCTGGGGCAAGTGTGCCAGGAACGCTAACTGCCGGCCGTCGGGCGAGAACATCAGGTCGGTGACCAGCGTTTCCGGCGGAAGCTCGACGTTTGTGAATTTCCGAGATTCAAGGGAGAAAATGCGGAATCCATCGATCCCGTACGTGTCCACCCGCCACTCGCGATTGACCTTGGGTCGAAGCTCCAGCATGGCTAACCGGTAAGTTTGCCTCGACATCTTCTCCAGGGTCGAAAGCTCGGAGGTGTGCGGTACGATGAAGTGGCGGCCGTCGGGGCTCACAGCGTCCAGGGTGGCGTAGTTCTTGTCGCGATCGAAAAGCTCTCGGACCGACTCCGGCGGTGAGATATATCGGTTTTCGCCTTCGTGCTGTTGCGCTGCCGCCGGGCTCGAACCGAGCACGGTGAGGATCAGGGCCAAGAGGATGGTCGCTCGGCTAAATGCTATGGCTTGATTCGGTTTCACGTTGTCCTCCCCATTCATGGTAAAGTTCGCCAAGAGTATATTCGTTTGACATTGGGGGCTCCACAGCCAACGCGTAGCCCCCGTTTAGTGCTCGGACCGAGCTTGAAAAGGAGATCTTGATGAAGGTAGCCACCATTGTGAGCAACAAAGGCAACATCCGTATCCAGCTTCACGACGACAAGACGCCGAAAACTTACGCCAACTTCGAGAAACTGGTCAATGACGGCTACTACAACGACCTCAAGTTCCATCGGGTCATCCCCGACTTCATGATCCAAGGTGGCTGCCCTGACGGTAACGGAACCGGCGGGCCCGGCTACACGTTCGAGGACGAGTTCCATCCCGAACTGAGACACGACGGACCGGGTGTCTTGTCGATGGCCAATTCCGGACCCAACACGAATGGATCCCAGTTCTTCATCACCCATATCGCCACTCCGTGGCTCGACAACAAGCATTCCGTCTTCGGCCGGGTGCTCGAGGGTCAGGATGTAGTCAACACTATCGCGCAGGGTGACGTGATGGAGAAGGTGACGATAGCCGAGGAATAGTTCCTCCAGAGAATTACGCCGGCTGGCGGCAACCCAGACGACGTATGAAAAAAGCGGCGCCCAGCGCAATCCCGACGGCAATGGCGGTCCCGATATTGAACAGGCCCTTCTGTGAGTACCAAACGATGCAGTAGCCCACCGAGCCCGGCAAGAGCGCGTAGTAAACGAAGGGGATCAGAGTCAATCGAATGACCGCCCCTTCCTTGCCGATCAAACCCACCACCGCGGAAGCAGCCACTACGTTGTGGACGCAAATCATGTTGCCCGCGGCTCCCCCCACCGCTTGGAGAGCAACGATCCAGGTCGGGTCTACGCCGATCCGCTCGCCGACACCGAATTGAAACAAAGAGAACATCATGTTGCTGACCGTGTTGCTGCCGGCCACCGCTGCGCCCAAGCCGCCGATGAATGTGGAGAATATCGGCCAGGTGTCGCCAGCCAAAGTGGCGACTCCGTCGGCTAGAGCAATGGGCATTCGGTCGAATCCGGCCGCTCCTCCGCCGCTGTTGATGAATACCTGCACCATGGGAACGGTGAAAACCAAGGCGACCGAAGCGAGGCCGGTGGTCCGAATGGCGTGGGTCCAGGCTCGGCGGTAAGCGGAGCCCGACATCCGATGGAGAAAGAAAGTCGCGAAGGATACGACGAGAAACACGGTGCCGGGGAGGAACAGCGGCTGGACGCGCGACGTGATGCCGGTGCCGAAAATATCCGAGATAGTGATCGTCCAAGCGTTCAACCAGTCGAAAAAGGGCAGGAATCGTAATCGAGTCACGACAAGAAGTGCGCCGACGAGAAAATAAGGAGTCCAGGCGATTTGGGGGCTCATCCCACCCGGCCGGCCGATGTCCTGGATTTCGATCGTCCCAATCCATTCCGGATCCCAGCGCTCCTTGGGCTCGAACTCCCACAACTCGTCGTCGGCCGGCATGAGGAAGCCTTTCCTTGCTGCGGTCACAACAATGGCCAGGCCAATCAAGCTTCCGAGGAGAGAAGGGAACTCCGGACCCAGGGTGAACGCCACGATGACGTAGGGGATGGTCATGGCAAAAGCTGAGAAAATGGCGAACTTCCACACCCGGAACCCGTCGACAAAAGAGCGATCCTTGCCGAAAAACCGGGTCATGAAAGCCAAAACCAAAAGCGGCACCAGGGTTCCGGTGATGGCATGTAAGATGGCGACTTTAGTTCCGATCATGGCCAGGAACTCGGTCCAGTCTCCATAACCGATTTGAGCGGCAAAGGCCTGGACTGCTGGATCGGCGGATAAGCCGGCGTTGACTCCGACCAGAATCGGGGTCCCGGCGGCGCCAAAGGAGACCGGGGTGCTTTGAATGAGCATACCGGCCATGACCGCCGCCATGGCGGGAAAGCCGAGTCCCACCAGCAAGGGAACGGCCACCGCCGCCGGTGTCCCAAAACCCGCCGAGCCTTCGATGAAAGAACCAAAGAGCCAGGCGATGATGATGACCTGGATGCGACGATCGGGAGTGATGTCGGTGAAACCCCGGCGGATCGTTTTGAGAGCACCGCTTTCCTGGAGTGTGTCCAGGAGGAGGATGGCGCCGAAGATGATGTAGAGGAGCGTGGCGGCAACGATGAGGCCGTTGATCGATGCCGCGGTGACTTGAAGGAGCGGCACTTGCCAAACCAAAACCGCCAGTCCCACCGCGACCAGATAGGACAAAGGCATGGCTCGGCTCGCCGGCCACCGCAAACCCACGAGAAAGACTCCCACGGTTGCAATGGGCAACAAGGAAAGGATCGCCAGGGTTCCGATGCTCATGGTAGAGACCGCGCTCGAGACATACGAGCCGGAAGAATATCCTTAGCGCGCCGGAGGAGCAAGCGCCCGAAAAGCGGCAGGTGCCACGGTAGTGGTTACCGCTGCAATCAGGATGGCCAGCGCCCGGTCGTCCGTCGTCAGCATGCCCAGCTCGACACCCACGGTGGCCACCGCGATGATCAAGCTCAGCCGTGCCGAAAGCAACACCCCGGCAGCAAGCGCTTCCCTCAGGCGCATACCTTGCAGTACCACCAGGAGCGCCGGGATCATTTTCACCAGGAAGGCGGCGCCGACGATCAGGAGGACTCGCATGAGAGACTTGGAATCGAGCAACGACGCCAGCTCGAACCGGATACCGATGTTGATGAAAAAGATGGGGATCAAGAATCCATAGGAAAAACCGCTCAACCGATGCTCCAAAGCTCCCCGACTCCGGAAAACCAGAGCAAAGACCATCCCCGCCAGAAACGCGCCCAGGATCGGTTCGATGTCGAGGGCAAGTGACAAGCCCACGAAAGCCAGCATGAGCGCGAGACTTCCTCGAATACCCAGCTCCTCCGGGTCATCGCTGCTGAAGAGCCGCGCGAAGCGGTGGGGAGACCACCAAACCGCCAACCGAAGGATGCGCAGCACGAGAACAATGGCGAGGAAAAGAGCCGGAAATTTAAGCAGGTCCCAACTGACGCCGTGTCGATGGATCAGCGCCAGGAATGCCACCCCCATCAGGGTGAGAAAGTCGGCGATGATGGCGGAGATGAGGACGGTTTGCCCCAGCCGGGTGGAGGAGTGGCGGGTGCTCCGCAATGTGGGGACCACCAAGCCGACCGACGTGGTGGATAGGACCAGGGTCATGAACATCCCGTAGCCGAGTAATTGAGAAACCAGATGGGATGTCGCCAAGGTAATGACAAACACGGCTGCGCCGGTGCCGAGGACGCTCAAGCGCTGCTTTTCCAGCTTGCCGAAGTCGATTTCGAATCCGGCGAGGAACATGAGCAGAAAAAGCCCCAGGTCGGCCAGCAAGTCGATGAGCTCCGAGCCTTGAATCAGGTTCAGAAGTGAGGGGCCGACGAGGATCCCGAAGAGGATCTCGACCACGACCGCCGGCACACGCAGTCGTCCCGCGAGCAGGGGAAGCAAAAAGACGAACAGAGCAATGAGGATTAGAGAAGTGGCTTGCTCCACTCGCTAATGTTCCCTCGAACCGCTCTCCGTTTTGGGAAAGGGATCCTGTACAGAAATAAGCGCTAGCCGCTAACCTGTTATGGCGCCTTCCGAGGCTGAGGAAACGAGCTTGGCGTACTTCGCCATCACTCCCGATACATAACGCGGAGGCGGAGGCTTCCAGCCTTTCCTCCGTGGTTCGAGGTCAGCGGCAACCTCGAGGCGCCTCCCCTCGATGTCGAGCTGAATCGGGTCACCGTCGCGTAGGAAAGCAATAGGGCCGCCGCGTGCCGCCTCGGGCGCCACATGCCCCACCATGAGACCGTGGGTGGCGCCGCTGAATCGGCCATCGGTGATGAGCGCTACCGTCTCGCCGAGCCCTCGACCTACCAGAGCAGCGGTCACTCCGAGCATCTCTCTCATGCCCGGGCCGCCACTTGGTCCCTCGAATCGGATCACTATGACGTCACCGGCTTCGATTTTGCCGCCCTGTACCGCCGCGAAAGCATCTTCCTCGCAGTCGAACACGCGCGCCGGGCCGGTGTGCCTGAGTCTTTCGTGTCCCGCCACTTTGACCACGCAACCATCGGGAGCGAGTGAGCCGTGAAGGATTGCGAAACCGCCGGTAGGTTTCAGTGGATTGTCCAGCGGGCGCAAAACTTCTTGGCCGGGAGTTTCTTTAGCTTTCTGAGCCTCCTGGAAGAGTGTACGCCCGCCTACCATCCGTTGCTCTTTTAGAAAGCCCCCTTCGATGAGGCGTTTGGCGAGAAGCCGGGTGCCGCCTGCTTTCTCCATGTCGGGAGCGGTGAAACGGCCGCCCGGCATGAGATCCGCGAGAATGGGGGTCCGAGAGGCAATGGTGTCGAAGTCCTCGAGGTCGAGCTGCACCCTCGCTTCCCTCGCGATGGCAAGGAGATGAAGCACCGCGTTGGTCGAGCCTCCGGTTGCGGCAACCGAAGTGATGGCGTTTTCGAGCGACTCCCGGGTGATGATGCGGCTGGGCCTGGTGTCTTCGTGGAACAGTCCCATGACCAGCTCTCCGCATCGGAACGCTGCCGCGTCCTTACGTGAATCCATCGCCGGAATGTCGTTGACCCCCATCGGTGATATCCCGAGCATGGTCATGGCGGTAGCCATGGTGTTGGCAGTGTACTGACCGCCGCAGGAACCGGCCCCCGGGCAAGCTTTGTTCTCGAGCTCCTTGAGCTCTTTGTCGGTCATTCGGCCGGAGGCGCGGGCGCCCACCGCTTCAAAAACGTCTTGAATCGTTACGTCACGGCCCTGGAACTTGCCGGCGTAAATCGAACCGCCATAAAGCATGACGGAAGGCACGTCGACGCGAGCCAAGGCCATCACCGTACCGGGTATGGTCTTGTCGCATCCGGAAATGGCGACCACCGCGTCGAAGAAATGTCCTCGAACCATAAGCTCGATGGAGTCGGCCACCACCTCCCGCGAGACCAACGAGGCCTTCATCCCTTCCGTGCCCATGGTAATGCCGTCGGAAATGGCAATGGTGTTGAACTCAATCGGTGTGCCTCCGGCGGCGCGTACCCCTTCTTTTACTTTTTCGGCGAGCCGCCGCAGGTGCAGGTTGCAGGGCGTCACCTCGGTCCAGGTGTTGGCGATCCCCACCAGGGGCTGTTCCAGATCGACGTCGGAAAGGCCGGTGGCCTTGAGCATGGCGCGGGCCGGCGCTCGGCTGAAGCCCTTCTTTATGGCGTCACTACGCATGTATCAACTCCGTTTCTTCCAGATAAAATGAGGAAAGGTAAAACCGTAGACCGCCCGGCTAATCCATTTCGTCGAGCTCTTTCTGGATACGCCGCGAAACTTCTTCGCTCACTACCGCCTTGCCGCCCACCTCTTCGATTCCCGCTTGCCGGGAGGCCTTGCCTGAACTATGGCGATGCCACCTCTGGAGCAGGATACCGACGACTCCGACACCGAAAACGACGAACACGATGGGCATCAGGAAGGACATCCGATTGAAGCCCTCCTGCGGAGGGATGGCGAGAATCCTGACACCGTATTGTTCGACGTAATGGTCGAGGATCTCCTGGTGCTCGGCGCCCTCCTGAAGCATGCGCCGTACCTCTTCTTTCATCTCAGTGGCAATCGCCGACTGATGATCCGCAATCGGCGCCCTCCAACAACAAGGCGCGATGAGAAGGGCCTCGAGCTTCTTGGCTTCGGCTCTCAAAGCCGACTCCTCGTCTTGGGCCCAGCCAAGGCCGGCAAGGACAGTGAGTCCGCAAACCAGGGCTAGAAAGGTAGTGAGTTTCATAGAACTTCTCTGATGGATGGTAGCGCGCCGTCGGGCGGCTGCACAAGTCGGATTCGTCGGATACTCTATGGATATCGAGCATTGGACGCTGCTATTTGGTCATCGCAGCGATAAGCGCGTCAATTCCCGCCTGGGCGACAGCGGCGTCCTCGTCCACCGAGCCCGAGCTGCAGCCAATGCCTCCCAGATGCTTCCGCCGGATCCCGACTCCCGACATCCAAATACGCCGAGGTGGCTGGTGCCGGGAAGCCCGCCTTTGGAATTTACGCCAGCAATCGGGGGCGATTCATGATCTTTGGAGGCGGCCTGCCGATCGCGATCGGCGGAGAGCATCTGGGAGGCATTGGTTGCAGCTCGGGCTCGGTGGACGAGGACGCCGCTGTCGCCCAGGCGGGAATTGACGCGCTTATCGCTGCGATGACCAAAT
>PVMS01109331.1_pt1 | contig 17458 bp, 16 predicted proteins | sample 1853461 | NCBI WGS metagenome assembly PVMS01 (sample SAMN08582032, study PRJNA380276) | Marine sediment metagenome, whole genome shotgun sequencing project. | isolation source: ocean sediment barecode stripped | collected 2017 | reverse complement strand
GGCCAGGAGCTTCCCAATATAGCCCTCCCCCGTCATTTCTTTGTGATCGAAGAATTACCCATGATGGGTACCGGAAAGATTGATTTCCGTTCTGTCACAGAACTGGTGAATGATATGGTAGATAATCCGGATGCCAACTAGTTATTACCAGCTCACTCCCGAAAATCTTCGGTTCGGTATTGCTATTTTATGGTGCGTTGTGGGATTTGGAAGCTACTATTTTCTCTCACACAGTATCACCTGTAAAAGATGGTTCGGGGCCCCATGCAAAATTCTGGATGGGCAAGGAAACCATGTTCTGCTTCAACGGATATTGGGATTTCTGTTCCTGGGAGTACTATCAGTCCTGATCATTCTCTTCCTGTCCGACATTAACTTGAAAGAATACGGACTGTCTTTCACCTTCCACTCAGCTCCCCCCACCTGGTCATGGCTACTTATCCCCCTGATCCTGATCATGGGTTTTTTTGCTGCCCGAAAGCCCGGAAAACTGGAAAATTATCCACAAATCAGGGCGAAGGACTGGACCCCGGGTATGATTGCCATTAGTGGTACTAGCTGGGTGTTGTTCCTTGTTGGATATGAGTTCCTGTTCCGTGGATTTATTCTACATGCTTCACTGGGTTTAATGGATCCTGTGCCGGCCATCGCATTGAACTGTGCCCTGTATGCTTTTGCCCATTTCTATAAAGGTCCTGGCGAAACCTTCGGAGCCATCCCGGTAGGAATTCTGCTTTGCTATATGACACTTAGCACAGGAAATATCTGGTGTGCGGTGATTTTACACTCAGTAATGGCACTCAGCAATGAGTGGTTTTCTTTGAGAGCCCATCCAGAAATGCATATTACAAAAGTCCGCTAAAATGAAAGTATTTGTATCAGGAGCAACGGGCTTTATCGGGATACAGCTGGTAAAAAGGTTAGTGAAGGAAGGCCATGAGGTGCATGCCCTTTTTCGTTCCGAATCCAAAGCAGACTTGATTCGCCATCCTGATGTAAGGCTTTTCAAGGGTGATATTCTTGACAAAGCATCTCTGGAACATGCCATGGCCGGTTGTGAAGAGGCCTACCACACCGCAGCATTTGCAGGAGTTTGGGCAAAAGACCCGGCTTTGGTCTACCGGCTCAATGTGGATGGTGCCATGAATGTGATTGAAGCAGCAGGCAGGCAAGGAGTCCGAAGAGTGGTACTTACCTCCACAGCAGGAATCCTGGGACCCTCCACTTACGAGGCTGTTCACGAATCATCTCCAGCTCCTAAATCCTTCTTCGCCGATTATGATGCCTCCAAGTTCCAGCTTGAACAAGAGCTACTGGGACGTACGGATACTGATCCAGAGGTGGTTGTAGTCAACCCCACACGGGTCTATGGACCGGGATACCTGAGTGAATCCAACGGAGTCACCAAAATGATCAAGCAGTATGTGGAGGGCAAGTGGAGATTGATTCCCGGCAATGGGAAGAGCTCGGGAAACTATGTTTTCGTGGAAGATGTGGTAAGCGGGCACCTTCTGGCCATGCTTAAGGGAAAGCCGGGAGAACGCTACGTGCTGGGGGGCGAAAACATCTCCTACAATCAGCTTTTTGAGTTTGTCCGCGAAGCAAGTGGGGTAAGTCATAGGCTCTTTAAGATTCCCCTTTGGATCATGCTTGCTGCTGCCCATCTGATGAAACTTATTTCACTTATATCGGGGCGCCCCCCCTTGATTGTTCCCAAGCTGGTACGTAAATTTAATCACAACTGGATTGTCTCCTCTCAAAAGGCAAGTGACGATCTGGGATATCAACCCATCTCAGCCCGAATGGGCCTCTTACAAACTGTTCAATGGATCCAAAATCTCAAGCCATGAAAAAAAGTCCGATCATCACCACAGGAATACTGGTTCTATTAATTCTTGCATCCTGTTCTACACAGGATTATCCCACCACAGGTTCCATTGAACGGCTTAGTCCGGAACTGGACCATATCATTGCTCCCGGTACACTGCCCGAAATACTGGCCGAGGGTTTTGAATGGTCGGAGGGTCCCCTCTGGCTGGCGGACCAGGAGAAAGTGATCTTCTCAGATATTCCAAATAACTCCATTTTTGAGTGGTCCGAGAAAGACGGACTAAAGCTCTATTTAAAACCTTCGGGATATACCGATACCATCTCCAGGGGTGGGGAGACTGGTTCCAACGGTTTGCTGCTCGACGGCGAGGGAAAACTGGTACTCTGTCAGCATGGCGACCGCAGGATGGCCAGGATGAAAGCGCCACTTGATGCTCCTGAAGCCAGCTTTGAAACCATAGCCGGTGCATGGGACGGGATGCGATTTAATTCACCCAACGATGCTGTATTCAGCAGCACTGGGAACCTTTATATCACCGATCCTGCCTATGGAATGGAACAGGGGTATGAAGATCCCCGCCGCGATATTGAATTTACCGGTGTCTTCCTGATCACTCCTGAGGGTAAGGTGGGCCTGCTAACCGACCAGCTCACTGCACCCAACGGTATCGGGTTCTCACCTGATGAGAGCAGCATGTATGTGGCCAACTCGGGAGGCAGCTCCGGTTTCATCTGGATGGAATATGATGTGTCGAAAGATGGATCGCTTCAAAATCAGAGACTATTCTATGATGCACGCCCTGCCTCGGACAGCCTCCGAGGAGCACCTGACGGATTGGTGGTACGAGACGACGGAATCATTTTTGCAACAGGTCCGGGTGGAGTCTGGATATTGACGCCCGAAGGGAAGCACCTGGGGATTATCAAAACCGGACAGGCCACTTCCAATTGCACCCTGGATGCAAAAAACCAGTATCTCTACATGACGGCAGACATGTACCTGATGCGTATCAGGCTTCGTTAAACAGTTCCTTTAAATTTTTGGAAGGGTCCAGGGCTCCCGGTATGTGGGCACCAGGTAGCTGTCTGCTTCAGCATCATTAATAAACTTGCTTTTATCTGCATCCCAGTACAACCTTCTGCCTGTTTTATAGGCCACATTCCCCAGGTGACAGGTCCGCGCCACTCCCGCAGCAATCTCAATAGGACAGTTCAGCTTTGCACCGTTCTTGATGCCATCAATGAAGTTGGCCATGTGGTTAGGCAGGCCCTTTCCATCCCCTTTGATCAGGTCGACCCTGTCAAGGGTGGGGTTTCCCCCTTTGGGTTCTGGAATCACCTCCCAGCCTCCACGGTCCACCACCAGGGTTCCGTTATTGCCCACAAAACCTACCCCGTGTGAACGACCATAATATCCTCCGTCGATACCAATCCCATGGTCCCAGAGCATGGTAAAATCATCAAATTCATAGATGGCCTGCTGGGTATCAGGTGTTTCGCATGCATCGTCCGGATAAGCAAATTTGCCACCCATAGACATCACTGATTTGGGCGCATACTGGTTCATTCCAAATAGTGCATAATCCACAATATGAACCCCCCAGTCGGTCATCATACCTCCGGCATAATCCCAGTACCAGCGGAAGGTAAAGTGGAACCTGTTTTTATTAAATGGTCTTTTTGTTGCCGGCCCCAGCCAGAAATCATAATCCACTCCCTCCGGAACAGGAGCATCGGCTACTACAGGTACCGATTTCATCCATCCCTGGTAGGACCAGGCACGAACGGTCCTGATTTTCCCCAGTTGACCCGAGTGAACATACTTGATGGCATCCTGCCAGTGGGTATCACTGCGCTGCCATTGTCCAATCTGCACTACGTTTCCATACCTTTGAACCGCCCGCTCCATGATATTGCACTCTTCAATGGTATTGGCCAGTGGCTTTTCGCAATAGATGTTATAGCCTTCCTGAGCTGCGTAGACGAAGGGTATGGTATGCCAGTGATCGGGTGTTCCAATAATGATCACATCCAGTCCCGGATGCTCCAGCAAATGACGAAAATCCTTGTATCCTTTGGGAGCCTTCCCCTGGATCTTCTCTACATCCTTGATACGCTTTGCAAGTACATTACTGTCCACATCGCACAGCGCAGCACACTCGGTATTGGGTTGATTGAGAAAGGCTCTCAAATCGGAGAAGCCCATCCCGTTGACCCCGATCACCCCACAGACCAGTTTCTCATTGGCTCCGAGTATACCACCCTTCATGGTGGAAAATGGGGATGACAATCCAATTACAGCAGTGGCTGCTGCAGACCTCTTGATAAATTCTCTTCTGTTGGTAGGCATATAAAAAATGTTAGGAAGTTAGAATAGTTAGAAAGTTAGATTGGAGTTTAAATATAGATAATTCGTGCTTAAATGATAAGAAAATTAAATCTCTAATTTAGGATAAACATTTTTACATTGCATCAGTTTTCAGGGAAGATTCATGCCAGCTAAGCTTAAAAACATATCTGTGATCCTGGTGAGCAGCTTTGATGGAAGCAGAAATGTGGCTTCATAGTTATAAAAAAGCAGTGATAATAAAATCAGGTAAAGCTTGATGCAACCTCCAGCACTTTTGCCCTGATTTCCTGTGGTGTGGGATTCAGTTCCCTGCTGGTAAAATGTCCGTTTTCAACATCAACCCGGTCAAATACCATTTTATAAAGATTATAGATTATATGCAGGCTAAGGAGGTAGTGGTCGCTTAACTTTGTGGACAGATTCTCTATTTCTTGAAGTGTTTGGTCCCGGTAGATTCTGGCCTGTTTACAATACTCACCGATAACTAAGCGGAAGGACTCAGGGACAGCAGCTCCCTGTGCTATCTCCTTTAATTCGGTTGGAAGGAGATTGTAACGATTCAGAATATCATTGGCAAAATAATTCAGGTTATTGATCTGATCCTCCTGAAAATCCCGAATAATATGTACCAGGTAAGAGAATAGGGCACAGGGCCTGGCTACTTCCATGATATCGTAATCGGGGATCAGGTATTCACCATCCTTCTCTGAGAGACAACATAAATGCACAAATACGGAGGCAGGAGCCACGGAAGCTCCCTCTGCATACTCCATGAAATCTTCCAGGGTGGAAAAGCCATTATGGTTAATATCATAGAGCATGGACTTTGCAAAATTATGAAAGAGCTGCAATGGTATTTTGAATCTGGCTATGGTTTGAATCAACTCCTCGTAGAAGGGATCGTTTTCAGGCATAGTTTCAAGGCAGTCAATCCAACTGTTCACTTTTTCGCTCAATTCCTCCTGTTCCAAACAGCTGATCTCATCACCCAGTGCTTTACGGTCGTCGATAAGATCATCAATCATTCGCATGAACTTATAGCACACCTTTGCAGCATGGTACCTCTTCTCGTCCCAAAAGCTGGCCGCAATCAAAATGTTGGGATGCTTTTGAATATTTTCAAAATCGATACTGCTTATGATCCTGTCTATCTCTCTATGCATAACCCCATTAAAAATTCCTGTTTGTTCTTTCAATGCGCTCGGTAACCAGCTTTGCAGACAATATTGACAGTGGCATACCACTACCAGGTTGCGTGCTTCCTCCTGCAAAATATAAATTCCTATACTTTTTATGGTGGTTGCCAGGGCGCAAAAATCCCATTTGCAGTAAATTATGCGCCAAACTGCCAAAAGTGCCTCCCCTGGTCAGGTTAAATGCCGATTCCCATGAGTTTGGTGTGAAACATATTTCAAATTTTATATGTTTCTCAAATTCGTTTAATCCCTCCTCTTCAAATCGTTTCAGGACGGCAGTTCGTGTCTTCTCCTTTAATGCCTCCCAGTCATGTCCTTTTTTATCATCAATATTCCCGGTATGCACAATGGCGGTTATTGAATCCTGGTTCCCGGGTGCTGCAGATTTATCAGAGCGTACCGGTGAGTGAACATAAATGGATGGCTCTTCGGCAAAGGAATTTTCCCTGAATATAGTATGGCAGCTCTCCTTATGCTTATCCGACACGAAAACGTTGTGTTGACCCAGTTGCGGATACACCTTATCAAGACCCCAGTGAAAAACCATGGCCGAACAAGAATACTTTGCCCTGCTTAGCCGTTTAGCCTTTCTGCTGACAGGTAATAAATTATTGTAGACATAGGGCAAATCGGCATTGGAAACAATAATATCGGCAGAATGAAAGGATCCATCCTCCAGCGTAATTCCTTTGGCCCTCCTGCCATCTACCTCAATTTTCGCTACAGGAGCGTTTAAAACCACCTCCACCCCATGTTCCTTTGCTGCCGAAAGCAAACTGTCTGCCACTGCATGCATCCCCCCTTTTGGGAAATATACTCCATCGGTGAGTTCCATAAATGGAAGAAAGGTGTACATCCCCGAAGCCTTAAAAGGATTCTGCCCCAGATATAAGTTCTGAAAAGTGAAAAAGGCGCGAAGCTCCTCGGATTTGAAAAACTTGCTGATATAGTTATACTGATTATGAAATGCCTTATACTTAAATAGAAGGAAAGGATACTTTATAAGGGAAAAATCAAAGAATCTGAAAAAATTCCGGTCGATCAACGGCATGGATTTCTTGTAAATCTCAAATCCCTTGCTCATTAATTTTAAAAATCTGCCATAGCTTCCTTCTTCTATTTGTTCGAATTGATCCTGCAACTTTGCCATGTCGGAGGTAAAGGATATTTCCTTGTCTCCTGGAAACTTGACCCTATATACCGGATCCATCCTGTAGAGCGTCAACTCATCGCTCATGCTTTTCCCTACAGCTGAAAACGCCTCCTCATACACCCCGGGCATCATTAAAAAAGTGGCCCCGATATCAAAACGATGTCCATCTTTCACATAGGTTCCACATCTGCCTCCAGGATGGACATTCTTTTCAAATATGGTAACATGATATCCCTTCCGGGCTAGCGAACCTGCTGCAACAATGCCTCCAATACCTGCACCTATGATAATAACTTTTTTATCCATGCCCATACAAACTCTTAACTATCTATACAGGCTAATAAAGTTAACAGAAATTACTACTAAAGCTATCCAGACCAGCCTTCCCGATCCAGGTTGCGGTAAGAGACTGCTTCACCAAGGTGGGAAGGATGGATTTTTTCACTTCCTTCCAGGTCCGCTATGGTTCGCGCCACCTTCAGGATGCGATCATAGGCCCTGGCCGAAAATCCCAGGCTCTCCATGGCAAGCCTGATCAAAGATGAGCCTGCCCTGTCCAGTGCACAATATCGATTTCTCAGGGTAGCTCCCATACTGGCATTGCATGATACAAGTCCGGCTCCTTCAAATCGTTTATGTTGGATTTCCCTGGCCCGGATCACCTGGTCCCGCATACTTGCACTTCCCTCTGCATGCTCCTTCTGGGCCAGCTGACTGAAGGGAACCGGAACCACCTCCAGATGCATATCGATCCGGTCCAGCAAAGGACCCGATATCCTGGAAAGATACCGCTTGATAATCCCGGGACCGCAGCAGCACTCCTTTTCAGGGTGGTTATAATATCCGCATGGACATGGATTCATGGCAGCAACCAGCATAAAATCCGAAGGGTAACGAACCCGGTAGGCGGCCCTGCTAATATGAATCTCCCGGTCCTCCAGTGGCTGACGCATTACCTCCAGAACACTCCGCTTAAATTCCGGGAGTTCATCCAGGAACAGCACCCCGTTATGGGCAAGGGAGATTTCCCCGGGCTGGGGCGAACTTCCTCCCCCAATCATGGCAATATTTGAACTGGAGTGATGGGGCATTCTAAAGGGCCTGTTTCCAATGAGACCGTTCTCACTGCTCACCCTTCCTGATACGGAATAGATCCGGGTGGTTTGAAGTGACTCTTCCAGCGACATGGGAGGCATTATGGTGGGAAGACGGCGGGCCATCATACTCTTGCCCGATCCAGGCGGTCCTACAAGGATAAGATTATGAGAACCAGCCGCTGCGATAAGCATGGCCCGCTTGACCGCAGCCTGGCCCTTCACTTCAGAAAAATCAACCCTGTATGCAGAGGGCTTCTTCAGCGAAATGACCTCTTCTCTGTGAGATTCCACAGGCCTCCCATTCAGAAAAGAGACCACCGTGTTCAGGTCGGAAACAGCTACCACATCAATTCCATCCACCACCGAAGCCTCTGCAGCATTATCCTTTGGAACAATCACCCCTCTGAACTTTTCCTCCCTGGCCAGCAACACCATGGGTAGCACACCTTTTACCGGCACCAGGTTTCCATCCAGCGATAGTTCACCCAGAATCAGGTAATCGGCCAGACGACTGGTACTCACCTGCTGGCTTGCTGCCAGGATACCGATGGCAAGGGGAAGGTCAAAATGGGTCCCCTCTTTCCGGATATCGGCTGGAGCCAGATTTATAACCACCCTGTAACGGGGCCACTCAAACCCATTGTTTGTCAGGGCCGATTCGATGCGTTGTTGACTCTCCCTGATGGCATGATCGGCCAGTCCCACAATAAAAAACCGGATCCCCTGGGTGATATGGACCTCTATGGAAATTTTCAAGGCCCTGATACCATGTACAGAACCACTGAATGCTTTAATTAACATATGCCTCACTTCACATTACTGGTTTATGGGACCAGAGCCCAAATCATCATCCCTTGACATGAAAATATTTTACTAAGAAAAAATAACTGAATTATCTATTCCCTTTATAGGATTGAATATCTGCTATTTAGACTTCATTTTGCTCATATATTACTGTTTTTTTAGTTAGTCTACTGCGTTTATAGTTGCTTTACGTACTTTTTAGTTGTATGTTTGTTGGAACAATATTTGCGCTATGACCAGAAGACTTACAAAAGCGGAAGAGGAAATCATGCTGATCCTATGGAAGCTTGGTGAATCCACCATCCGGGAAGTGATGAACGAGCTTAGCGAACCACAAACACCATATACAACTGTATCTACGGTTGTACGCGTACTCGAAAAGAAGGAATTCGTGGGCCACAAAGCTGTTGGAACCACCTACCTCTATTATCCATTGGTGCCAAAAAAAGAATACCTAAGGGGATACCTCTCTGGGATCGTTACCAACTATTTCGATGGTTCCTTTTCCAGGATGGCAGCATTTTTTGCAAAAGAGAATGACCTGGATATGGGTGATCTTCACGAACTGATAACTGATATTGAATCCGAACTAAAAGATTCCGACGATCATGCATGACAATTTCATATACCTTCTTAAAGTATCGGCCGGACTAGCCATTATATTGCTGCCTTACTATTTCCTGTTCCGAAACGATCCCAACCTGGTCATCAAGCGCTTCTACCTGCTTGCCGGAATGGCAGCCGCATGGATATTTCCTTTTATCACATTCAGAAAATTGCCGGTGGCATTGGACCTGACTCCCACAGTATTCATTGACCTGGATACTCCGGCCACTCAAGCAGTCTTACTCAACAATGCAAGTATTGAAACCGGACTGACCATCAATTGGTTGCAGGTGGTCATATTTATTTACCTGGCCGGACTCACTATTATGTTTTTGAAGAATCTGTTTGTTATATTAAAATTGAACTTCACATGGCTCCGTACCCACGATGAAGAGGGTGTGGCCTATACCAAAAATAATGAGGTATTCACCTTGTTTACCAGGATCTTTGTCCCCGGTTCACTGCGGGAAGAAGAAGATCTTGACAATGTCCTTCTCCATGAAAAAGCACATATACAGCAGCTTCATTTCATCGACCTGATGCTAATGGAGTTCACACTTTTGCTTACATGGTTCAATCCCTTCTCATGGCTTATTTCCAGGATGATTAAAGAGAACCACGAGCATCTGGCAGACAGGCAAGTCCTTTCGTCCGGAATTAATCCCGCTCGTTACAAAGCGCAGCTTATGAACCACACCCTCGGGGTGAATGTGTTCCGGCTGGGCAATCAGTTTAATCATTCCTTAACACTTAAAAGATTTAAGATGATGAAAAAGCCTAAGAAGTCCCCCCTGGGGATCCTTAAAATTGCTATGCTGATTCCTGCAGTACTGCTTACCCTGGGACTTACCACCGGTATGACACCACAACAAAAAACCGTTAAAGGGAAAGTGATATTTGCCGATACAGGGAAAAATGCAACCGGGGCTTCTGTGGTGATCAGAGGCGGAACCGTAGGATGTGTGGTTGACGTGGATGGAACCTTTATGTTAAATGCTGATGGCGATCCCGAGCTTGTAGTATCCTTTGTTGGCTATAAATCTCTCGTTGTCAAAGCCTCGGATATTGGAAACAAGCCTCTCAAACTAGAAGTGAAAGCAGTTGAGTTGGATCTGGAATCGGTATCCATGGAGGCCACAAAGGGATCTGATGGTGCAATCACACTCAAACTTAAAGACGGATCAGATGCACAACCAGTATTTGTAGTAGACGGAAAAGTGGTCAAAGAAATAGATAACCTTGATCCCGAATCCATTGAAGAAATATCCGTCTTTAAAGATCCAGAAAGTGAAATAGCAAAAAAATACAATGCCAAGGACGGATTGGTCGTGATCACCACCAAAGACGGAAAGCTTCTTCATTCTCCAAAAGAATCTAAGGAACTTGGTGAGAAACATGCCAGCAATGAAACTGAAGAAGAGGTATTTTTCATCGTGGAAGACATGCCCAAGTTTCCCGGAGGAACGTCTGCTTTAAAGACCTATATCTACACCAATCTGAAGTATCCTGAAAAGGCGAAAAAGCAGGGAATTGAAGGCGAAGCAGTTGTTCGCTTCCTGGTTACTGAGAAAGGCAAGGTCGAGAATAGCGAAGTCCTCCGAAGTAGCAATCAGGAATTTGACGCCCCGGCTTTGAAGGTAGTCAAGGAAATGCCCGACTGGACTCCTGGTATGCAGCGCGGAAAAGCAGTCAAAGTCTGGTATGTCATGTCCATCAAATTCAACGACCAAAAGAAATAATCCTGGATAAATAAGCCGATCCAAGTAATAGAGGCCATCCTGTCATGGGCTGGCCTCTTTTATTGCAGCTTGCAGATATATAATTTAGAAGACCTCCTGCTCAATAAGCAGCACAAGGATATGGAGGATCTTGATATGAATCTCCTGGATACGGTCGGAGTGCTTTCGACCCTTTACCCGGATCTCACCATCAACCATTCCGGCCAGCAGTCCACCTGTCTTCCCGGTCAGACCGACTACCTTCATCCCCTTCCCCATGGCTGCCTCAGCAGCTTTGATGATATTCATGGAGTTGCCACTGGTACTAATGGCCAGGAGTACATCACCCTGCTGCCCCACCCCTTCCACATACCTGGAGAAGATCTCATCGAAGCTGTAATCATTGGCGGTGCAGGTAATATGAGAGGGGTCTGAAATGCTGATGGCCGGAAGCGCAGGCCGTTTCTCCCGGAAAACCCCGGAAAGCTCTTCGGCAAAGTGCATGGCATCGGTCATCGAGCCCCCGTTTCCACAGGATATGACCTTTCCGCCATTCTGAATGGCCTCTACCAACAGAGCAGCTGCCTGTTCAATGGCTTCAATGTTTTCGGGCTGATTTATAAATTCTTCAAGCACCTCCCGTGCTTCATTCAGATTTTCCAGTATCAGAGCTTTCATACTCCAAAAGTAAAAAACAGTTTTGACTTTACAGGCTTTCGTCCTTATAGACTTTATCGTTAACTTTACAGGCTAAATAAAGAGATATGGGATTACCCAGGTTTATTAAACTTCAAGGCCATAAGCAATTTTCCTACTCCCCACTATACTGGGACCCGGAAAAGGAGGCAAGTGAGGAACGAATCAGGCAGATCAAACAGGAGATGGGAGTTGAGGTTCCTTCAGATCCCAACCGCACCACTATCAAGCGGGGATCTATTCGAACAGCCAGAAAGAAAACCAAAGTAAAGGCAAGCCGGACTTCAAACATCAGGCTCCTGGTAATCCTGGCCATACTCCTCTTTCTTGCTTATCTAATATTCTACAGGTAGATGTCAGAGATCATCCATGTGTTGAGTGATGCGGTTGCCAACCAGATTGCAGCGGGTGAAGTAATTCAAAGGCCCGCTTCCGTTGTGAAGGAATTGATGGAAAATGCAGTGGATGCGAAAGCAAGCACAATCCGGGTCCTTATCAAGGATGCCGGAAAAACCTTGATCCAGGTGGTCGACAATGGAGACGGGATGTCGGAAGGAGATGCCATCCGTTGTTTTGAGCGTCATGCCACCTCGAAAATATCCAGCGCTGAGGATCTCTTCTCCATTATGACCAGTGGATTCAGGGGCGAGGCACTTGCCTCCATGGCTGCGGTTGCAGAAGTAAGTCTTAAAACCTGCCAGAAGGGGAACGACCTGGGGATTCAGATCCGCATGGCAGGATCAAAGCTCCAATCAAAAGAAGCAGTCCAGGCTCCGCCTGGCTCCAATTTTCAAATCAGGAACCTCTTTTTCAACATTCCGGCCAGGAGGAAATTCCTGAAGAGCGATCAGACCGAATTCCGGCATATCATCAACGAATTTAACCGTGTGGCGCTTACCCATCCGGAGATTGAATTTTCACTGACCCATAATCAATCTGAGATTTTCCAGCTTCAAGCTACCAACCTGAGGCAAAGAATAATAGGTGTATTTGGAAAGTCGGTCAGCAGCCACCTGATTCCCCTTGAGTCGGAAACCTCACTGATCACCATAAACGGCTTTATAGGGAAACCGGAACACGCCAGAAGAACCTATGGGGAACAGTTCTTTTTTGTCAATAACAGGTACATCAAACATCCCTATTTTCATAAGGCAGTAGTAAACGCCTATGACCAGATTCTGCCAGCCGATCATTTTCCCTCCTATTTTATCTATTTCAACATCGATCCTTCTCACGTTGATGTGAACATCCATCCCTCTAAAACAGAAGTTAAGTTTGAGGATGAACGTGCCATCTGGCAGATTCTCCTGGCCTCAGTGAAGAAGGCCATTGGCAAAAATAACCTGTCCCCCTCTCTGGATTTCGATACGGAAGGTGTTATCGATATTCCAGTTCTATCAAAAGACACAGAGATCCGGCAGCCTTCCATTGATACCAATCCAAGCTACAATCCTTTTGCAGGGGAAAACTCCTATGAACGGAAAAAGCGATCGACGCCATACCAGGATGACCGTTTTGAAGGGTGGGAACAACTCTTTGAACCAATGCAGGGGATCGCAGTGAATACGCAGAAAAACCTGCAAATAAAAAATAAGTATATTCTGTCGCCGGTGAAATCGGGTGTAATGCTGATCGATCAGCGAAGAGCCCATGAACGTATTCTCTATGAACGGATGTTAAAAGCTATGGAGGACCATCAGCCTCTGGCGCAGCAATCGCTATTTCCCGAGACCATCACCTTGAATGCAGCAGATTACCAGGTGTGTCTCGAAATGCTAGCCCCCATGGAGCAGCTTGGATTTGATATACGTGATTTTGGAAACAACTCTGTGGTGATCAATGGATTCCCCGCAGAAATGAAACCCGTGGACGCAGGTGACACCATTGAACTGATGATCGAGCAATATAAAACCCTGCAAAGCTTGAACGATACACATTACGCAGAACGCATCTCCAGGGCTGCGGCAAAGACCTCAGCCATTCAATATGGTAAACAGCTAAATGATATGGAGATGCAGGAACTGATAGACCAACTGTTTGCCTGCGCCAACCCCAACCATACGCCTTCCGGTTCACTAATTGTCAGGATCATGGATCTGGAAGAACTTGATGCTCATTTTAAAGATTAGTAACATGAATCGATTTTATGGCGGTAGATTAAGCTCTACCCCCCCGGTTACCAAGAACCTGATCATTATCAACGTAGTGATGCTGGTGGCAGCTATGCTTTTTGAACAGATGTTCAGGGTGAATCTGAACGGCGTGTTGGGAATGTTTTACTTTCAATCGCCCCTCTTCAAACCCTGGCAGATCGTCACCCATATGTTTATGCATGGTGGGATTACCCACATCTTTTTTAACATGTATGCACTATGGATCTTCGGAAAAACCCTGGAGAGCGTCTGGGGAAGCAAGCGCTTCCTGATTTATTACCTGGCCACTGGTCTGGGTGCAGCATTTTTCCATCAGCTGGTCAATTACATCCAGTTTGCCCCCGAAATTGCAGCCTTGAAAGGAGCTTACTCGGTCGATCGCATAAACTATACCCTGCTTAATGAGATTTTACAGCCCGGCAACCAGTTTTATCAACTTGGACGGGAATTTATGAGGCCCACCGTCGGTGCCTCAGGTGCTGTTTATGGCGTGCTGTTGGCCTTTGGGATGTTATTCCCAAATACTCCTCTGTACATTATGTTCATTCCCATTCCCATCAAGGCTAAATGGCTTGTAATCGGATTTGGTGCACTTGAATTGTTCCTGGGTATCACACAGAGCGGAGGGTCCATTGCACATTTTGCTCACCTTGGTGGTATGATTTTTGGATTCTTTTTAATCAGATACTGGAACAAGTTTACTAGTAATTTCTATTAACATTCTGATTTCATGAGTATTATCGATGAAATAAAAGAGTCGTTCCGTAAAGGAACAATCCTTCATAAACTAATTTACCTGAACCTGGGACTCTTTCTGGCAGTACAAATTGTCAGGATTATACTTATTCTGTCTAACGCTCACGATTTATTCCCGGGATTTATAAATTACCTGGCTGTTCCGGCCAACCTGGAGGTACTTGCAGTGCGTCCATGGACGCTGATTACCTACATGTTTCTTCATGTGGATTTTATTCATGTTCTATTTAATCTTCTGTGGTTATACTGGTTCGGGACCGTATTCATCCAGGAGCTCGGACTGAAAAAACTACTGAGCACTTATCTGCTGGGCGGTCTGGCCGGAGGAATCCTGTATGTTATTTTCTATAATATATTCCCTGTGTTTGAAGGGGTAAGGGAAGGATCGATTGCCCTGGGAGCTTCTGCTTCGGTAATGGCTGTGGTTGTTGCTACTGCCACATACCAGCCTGAGCGAAGAATGCATCTTATCCTGATTGGACCCATCAAAATCATCTACATTGCCATGGCCATGTTTATTCTTACTTCCCTGGTCGACTTCTCAACGAATACGGGAGGAAAGATTGCTCATATCGGGGGTGCACTAACAGGATTCCTGTTTGCGCATTATTACAAGCGGGGAAAAGACCTTACAAAGGGTTTTGACCGTATCATGGACAGCATTGCCACCTGGTTCAAACCGGGAAAAGACAATCTAAAGGTCACTTACAAGCGTTCAACTGAACAGAAGCGACCAGCAGACGATAAAGAATACAATCAGCAAAAAGTTGCAAAACAGAAGGAGATCGATCAGATTCTGGATAAGATATCCAAGGCTGGCTATGACAGTCTCACCGCCAGAGAAAAGGAAATGCTCTTCAAAATGAGCAAGAAAAAATAGTTGTGAGTAAGTTTACCGACAAAGTTGTACTGATCCTGAATATCCTGGGTGCCGTCGCCATGTTTATGGCTTATCTGGCACCTGTAGTGAATCCTGCAAGGGTGGTCCTCCCCGCGCTTTTCGGTTTGGCTTATCCCTATATCCTGATGGGCCACCTGGCATTTATCTGTTACTGGCTGATCCGTTTAAAGAAAGAAATTCTGATCTCGATCATAGTCATTCTGCTGGGATGGAATCATCTAAACAATCTAATTCCTATTAATTTAAGAACTTCGGAAATTCCGGTGAACAGCTCTCAGGATAGGTTCCTCAAAGTACTTTCCTACAATGTCAGGGGATTTGATATCTATCAATGGAGCAAAGAACCAGAGGCAAAAAAAGAGATCTTTGAGTTTCTTGAAGCTCAGGAACCCCAACTTGTGTGTTTTCAGGAGTATTACACTTCACCCAAAAGTGGGCAATCACATGCCTATATTTCCAGTCAACTGAAATATCTTCCTCACAATGCAGTATATTATACAGCCGATCCTACTAACAGGAAGGGATTTGGTATCGCAACTTTTAGCACATATCCAATTATAAAAAAGAGCAGAATTCCCTTTAATTCCTCTTTTAATGCTGCCATGTATACCGATATTCTGTTTCACTCAGATACGATCAGGATCTTTAATATCCACCTGCAATCTATAGAGTTCCAGGAGGATAATTACGCGTTTATGGATACGGCCCGCCTGAAATATAACAACGAGCAGATGAGTGAAATCAGGGCCATCGGCTCCAGGTTAAAGACAGCTTTCACTATGCGGGCCGAACAGGCTCAGGTGATCGCCAGTTATATAAAGGATTCTCCGCATACTGTGGTGGTTATGGGCGATTTCAATGACACCCCGCAATCCTACGCATATCGGAAAATTAAGAAAGGATTAAATGATTCTTTCCGGAAATCAGGCAGGGGTTTTGGGAACACCTATGCCGGGGAACTTCCTTCTTTCCGCATAGATTATATCATGTATGGCCCACCTTTACTATCTTCTGAGTTTCTTAGAATCAAAACAGATCATTCCGACCATTATCCCATCTCAACTCATCTTTTTATACCCGGCTCTGCTAATGAGTAAGCCTGGGAAAATCGGGCTGAAAATAGTATTGCAGTAGAAACCTGGGCAAATCGATGACCCGGCCCTGATATTGATCAATAATTCCGCCATCGGAGGTACAGATGGCATCACTTTGCTCTTCTATTAAGCTTTGGTCTGCTGATTTTACAGTGTGTGCATCTCCATCTATTCCCATCTGTACCATGTCCTTACAGAGTTCAATAGAAAGACGTCCACTGTGAGAAACCGGCTCGTCGAGATAGTGAATATAAGTAGCACCAGTCCACATTTTTAATACTTCCAGGAGTAAGGAAATTGCTCGGGAAAACTGCGGTTTATTAATAATCCTGCCACGCATCTCACCGGCATCGCGCAAAATACCGTCATTGCAAATAAACAGGGGTCTGCCGAGGAGGTAATTATTTACTGTGAAAAGTACATTGTACGTATCGATCAATACAAGGTCTCCCTTTTTAATTGCAGAAATTTTTTCACGCCTGCTCGCTACCAGTTTATCCGGTATCACACCACGGTACAGCACCTGCCGCATATCCCGGGGTAACATAAATTTATCACCTACCAGTTTTAATGCAGCATTTTGCGGATAGCCTTTTGAGAGGATCCATAAATATTCCTCTGCTGCCTGCCTAACATGGTCCGGAAATGAACTGCTCATCTCTCAAAAGTACGATAAAACATATTATAAAGCTGATTAACAGGCATGTAGACTTATTAACAACTCCCTTTGCATTCAAATTAAGCATTTATGGATTTTATGTACCTTTAATCTTGAAGAACCAAATCCATTCATTATGAAGAATCTGATAGGAATCATTTTACTGGGATTGATCGTCTCATCCTGTACTTTGTTTCAAAAGCCATCCATGACTCAAGAACAGATTGATGAAATGGTTGCTGAAAACGCTGCTTTAAAAACGCAGGTTACAAGCAATAAAGACCTGGCAGACCAACTTGCCCTTTCCAGAATGCAGGCCGATGAGGCTATGCTAAAACTGGCTGACTGTGAGGGGGGAAATTCAAAAGTGCATATTATCGTTGGTGCATTTAAGAACTCTTCATTTGCAAATGATTATTCAGCTGAAATGAAAGAACAGGGATATG
>PVMS01038818.1_pt1 | contig 17467 bp, 20 predicted proteins | sample 1853461 | NCBI WGS metagenome assembly PVMS01 (sample SAMN08582032, study PRJNA380276) | Marine sediment metagenome, whole genome shotgun sequencing project. | isolation source: ocean sediment barecode stripped | collected 2017 | reverse complement strand
TTACATGTCTCCAGAGCAGATTCTCGGTGAGCCGCTCGACTTCCGCACGGACATTTATGCTTTCGGGGGTACGGCGTATCATCTGTTGGCTGGAGAGCCGCCGTTTATCGAAGGCGAAGTCTTGTATCATCATGTCCACACCGAGCCCCGGCCGCTCAAGGAGTTTCGCCGCGACATACCGGCCGGCATGGCGACGATCATCGAACGTTGCCTCCAAAAAAATCCGGCTCAGCGGTTCCAGAAAGCCTCGGATATTCTGATCGCCCTCCGGTCGGCCGGATGATGGTTCGTCCGGTCTCGGTGTCTCGGTTGTTTAGCTTAAATATCCTTCCGTCTGGTGTATAATCCTCTGCTTGGCAAACAGTTAACCTCCCTTCATTTGTTATGACCAAAGCCGCAGCTAGGACCGAAGCCGCAGCGGTGCCGAGACCCCGGTCCGCGATCCATCGTCTTCAAGCATGGGTGCGACAGGCGACTCGGAGGAACGAAGACCAGGTTTTTCTGGTCTTGACGCTTCTTATAGGCGCGCTGGTGGGTTTGGTGGTCGTTGCCTTCATCGTGGTGACGGAACGGCTGGGGGAGTACCTTCATCCTCCTGGAGGAGCAGCCTGGAGGAGAGTTGTGATCCCGGTGCTGGGCGCTCTCATCAGCGGGTATTTGATTTGGCGGTATTTCCCGGCGGCGCGAGGAAGCGGTATTCCTCAAACCAAAGCGGCCTTGTTTGCCCGGCGGGGATTCATCGACCTGAAGACGGTGGTTGGCAAGTTCTCCTGTTCAACCGTTTCTCTGGCCAGCGGTTTGGCGCTGGGAAGGGAGGGGCCGTCCGTGCAGGTGGGGGCCGGCATCGCTTCCGTGATCGGTCGGACCCTGGGATTGAATCCGGAAAAGGTTCAAGGTCTGGTACCGGTGGGAGCCACCGCCGCTCTGGCGGCTGCGTTCAACACGCCTATTGCAGCCGTCTTGTTCTCACTGGAAGAGGTGATGGGGAACCTTCATGCACCGATTCTGGGTTCGGTTGTCTTGAGCTCCGCCACGTCGTGGCTGGTGCTTCGACTGATGCTTGGTGACGAGCCGTTGTTTCACGTTCCTGAGTACCAAGTCGGGCATCCGATGGAGTTGGCTTTCTACGCTTTGCTCGGAGTAATAGGCGGGTTGGTCTCGGTGGCTTTCGTGAAGCTCCTGCTGAGGATGCGGGAGCGGTTTCTCAACCTGCCGCGCTGGAGCCGGTGGTTCCAGCCCGCGGTGGGTGGCTTGGTTGTGGGTGTGCTGGCTCTGTTTTGGCCCGAGGTTCTGGGGGTGGGCTACAACTACGTCAGCGACGCTTTGAATGGGAACATGGCGGTTCAAATGATGGCGTTGCTGGTCGTGCTCAAGTTTCTGGCAACCGCGACCTGCTATGCGTCCGGAAACGCCGGCGGTATCTTCGGCCCCAGCCTGTTCATTGGGGCGATGGTCGGTGGAACGATGGGAAGTTTGGTGAATACCCTTTTTCCTGAGTACTCCGCCAGCCCCGGAGCTTATGCGCTGGTTGGAATGGGGACCGCCTTTGCAGGCATCCTACGGGTCCCAATGACCTCGGTGATCATGATCTTCGAGGTCACCCACGACTATGCCATCATCGTTCCTTTGATGATATCCAATCTCATCAGCTTCTTCGTATCTTACAAGTTGCAGCGGCAGCCCATTTACGAGGCCTTGGCCTTACAGGAAGGCATCCACCTTCCCACCACGGCGAGCAGCCAGAGACACCTCCAGGTGAGATTGGCCATGCATACACCCCGAGAAAATTTTCCTCTCCAAATGAAGATCGCGGAGGCACTCGAAAGAGCGGGGAAGAGCAAGCTGCGGGCCTGGCCCATTACGGACGATAGAGGCGTGTGGGGGGTCGTCTCGCTAGCCCAGCTCGAAGAGGCGATGGCTGAAGACCGAGGGGAGTCCAGCCTCAGTGAGCTGGTGGACTGGCGGCGGTTTTCTCACGTTCATGCCGATCATTCTCTCGATCTCGCCTTGGAACGAATGGGCGCCACCGGGTATGACTTGCTGCCGGTCGTGAGTCGGGCCAACATTCATGAGATGGAAGGAGTGGTTTCCTTGCGCGACGTTCTCAAAGCTTTCGGTGTCAGAGATACAAGGCCGGACTGATGAGAGCGGTCGTGCAGCGGGTTGCATCGGCGCGGGTAGATGTGAAGGGCCAAACCGTGGGTGAAATCGGGAATGGGTTGCTGGCTCTCGTTGGCGTTGCAGACACCGACACCCAGCGGGACGCGGATTGGATGGCCGATAGGATCGCGGGACTGAGAATTTTCGATGACCCGGACGGGAAGATGAACCTTTCGGTCAAGGAAATCGGTGGTGCGGTGCTGGCGGTTTCGCAGTTCACCTTGCTGGGCGATTGCCGAAAAGGCCGGCGCCCTTCCTACGTCAAAGCGGCGGTTCCGGAGCAAGCCGAATCTCTTTACCAACGTTTCCTGGAGCAACTGAGATCCAAGGAGCTTGTCGTTGCAACCGGCGCTTTCCGGACAACGATGCGGGTTTCTCTGGTAAACGATGGCCCAGTGACTTTGTTGCTGGATAGTACCAAACTCTTCTAAACGTTCATGCTTCGATTGATGTGGCTGAGCTTTTTCGCGCTTTCGCCGCTACTCGTGCAGGAAGATGACGACTTTGTGTTGTCGCGGCTCTACGTCGCCACCGCCACTGGCTCCTATGTTTCCTATAGCTGGGGAGAACAGTGGTACCCGGTAAGCGATCTCCCCTCCTCCAATATCCGTGTGTTTTCCTGTCTGGGCCCGCAAGTCTTCGCTGGGGGCCCAGACGGACTGTTCTTCTCCAACGACAACGGTGTGACCTGGACTCGAAAGGAAGGCTGGAACGGCGGAGAGGTGGTATCCATTCTCCCGTCATCCTACTTCGGAGCAGAGCCGACTCTCTTTGCCGGGACCACAGAAGGACTATTCCGCTCGAAAGATGCCGGAGAGCAATGGGAGCGACTGGGTGACGGAGTCATTACCGGAAGGGTCAATGACCTTGCTTGGCCCGGGCCGTTTCTTTTCGCTGCGACTTCGGAGGGTTTGTTTCTTTCTCAGGATGGCGGTGACGAGTGGATGAAGTTGGAGGAGGGGCTTCCCAGGGTCTCGCTCTTGTCTTTGGCCACCTCGAGTTATTTTTCGCAGGATCCGATGGCGTTCGTCGGCTCGGACGGAGCTGGGCTATATCAAACCCGCGATGGTGGCGAAACCTTCACCGTACTGGACGGCCCGGCAGCTAGGGTGTACAGCCTGTTTTGGTGGCGGAATTCGTTCTTTGCCGGAACGGACTCCGGGCTTTACGTATCCCATGATGCCGGAGAAACCTGGGAAACGGCATCCGCTGAGCTCGAGTCGAGAAAGGTGTATCGGATTCTGGTGCCGGCGCCCGACTCTCCGATGGGGAGTGACATCATCGTGGGAACGGACCAGGGTATTTTCAAGAGCTCGGACGGGGCCTTGAGCTGGCGCCAATTAACTGACGGTTTGGGTGAGCCGGAAATCCTGGGCTTCGGCAGCTTCCCGATTTTTATTTGGAAACAACAGTAATCCATTGAGAGACACGGTACGGTTGCTGGCCGCGGGAGAGGCCACACTGGCAATTGTGGGGCTGTTGTGGCTGTGGCTCCGGCCTTTGTCGATTTCTTACCGCTTCGATCTCTCGGCGATAGGGGAGGGGTTTTTGGCAGCAGTGGCGTTTGCCGTTATCAACCTCACCCTATTCGGTTTTGCCCGGCGACTGGGCCGCCCGGCTTCGGTTCTGGCTTTTCTCGAAAAGGAAGTGTTCCCTCTTTTTCAATCTCTCTCTACTTGGGACCTGATTTTTTTGGCGTCGCTGGCGGGGCTCGGCGAGGAGATTTTATTTCGCGGCGCCATCCAGCCGGAGATTGGACTCTGGGGTGCAAGTGTACTGTTCGGGATTCTCCACGGACCTTCACGCTTGTTGTGGGTGCTGGCTGTTTGGGCCACTCTCATGGGGGCGGCTTTGGGATTCCTCTATCAGGCTACCGGGAATCTCGTGGTTCCCGTAGTCGCCCATGCTGTATATGACGCGGTGGCCCTCGTTTATGTGAAGAGGCTTAAATCAACAGGAGATGTGGAGATATAGCCTGAGTGAATGATCCCATCTGCCGGAATGAGCTACCGGCGACACCAGAGGCTTATCGACAAACTCGCGCCGCTGGGCGAAGCGGAGCGCTTGCCAGTGGCGTGGCACGCCCTGTGGAGGTTGCCGCCCCGAATGAAATGGGTCCGTTCTATGCCGCGGATGGGTTTTGGCGAGGGCATTCTCACACCGCGACCAGGTAAGACTTTTCTATCATTTCTCGAGGCTTCGTAGCAGGCGCAGAAGGTCTTCTTTTAGCCGGCTTGCTCCTTCGTAGGCTTCGGAGACGTTACCTGCTTCGAGGACAGTCGTCAGGGAATCATACCGCAGCAAAAAAGACTCCATGGATTCCGTGTGGCGTATTTCCGGACTCAAGGAGTGAGCTTGCTCCATGAGAGCTTTGCACTCCCGAAGGAATCGATCCGCCCAACGGTGTATTTTTTCTTTTTCTTTGAATGTACGGGCGCGAGCCTCGTCAACGCTGATGCAGGCAAGTGAGGCAGCCTCCACCGCTTGACGATATTGCCTGGGGTGGGAGAGAGCTTCTTGCGCCAGGGCGAGCGCGTCTTCCGCTTGCCTGAATCGATGGGCGGCGTAGGTGGACGCTCCTTCCTCACGGGCTTGCGCGATGCGCGACGCGGCTATTTCGATTTCCTGCGTAGGAGGCTGGGCGCAGGCCGCAAGTGCCGGAAGCAGCATAAAGGCCCACCACTGCGTGAGGTTCCTCTTGCCGCAATCAAGCTTAGAGCAATGCCTCATAGGTGCTTTCGTAATGGGGAATAACCAGGGAAGCGTCGAATGTGTCCACCGCCCGTCGTCGAGCGTTTTTGCGAAAGCGGCGTAGCTTCTCTTCATCCTCGAGCAAGCCGATGGTCGCGTCGGCCATCGCCTGAATCTCGCCGACCGGAAAGAGATAGCCTGTTTCCTGGTGGATGACCACCTCGGGAAGCCCTCCGATTCGTGTGCAAATGACCGGGACTTCGCAGGCCATGGCTTCCAGAGCCGTCAGCCCGAAGCTCTCCTGCTCACTGGGAAGAAAGAGCAAATCAGCGCAGCTCAGCAAGTCTTCGAGGTAGTCCTGGGCCCCCAGGAAGTGGACATGCTCGGTCAACCGGAGCTCTTTGACCAGTTGTTGCACGAAGAGACGTTCCGGGCCTTCACCGACGAGTAAAAGCTTTGAGGGGACGGCCTTTCGCACCCGGTCGAACAGTCGCACCACATCGCTGACTCGTTTCACCGGGCGAAAGTTGGATGCATGAATCAAAACCTTTTCTTGGTTTGGAGCCCAATGGTCACGCGAGCACCGCCCCGTCGAACGCTTACATCGCGAGGTGTCCACGAAGTTGGGAATGACTTCGATCGGTCGGTCGATCGCAAACTCTTCAACAGTGCGTTTCCTGAGGTACTGCGATACCGCAGTGACACCGTCCGAGGCTTCGATGGCGAAGCGAATGACCCGATGAAAGGACTTGTCGGCGCCGACCAGAGTGATGTCGGTGCCGTGCAGGGTAGTGATGAACTTGGGTGTTTTGCCACCCATGATCTCTTTGGCCAGGAAGGCGCTGACGGCGTGCGGTACGGCATAGTGGGCGTGAATGACATCGAGGCCGTGCTCGCTCGCTACTTCGGCCAGCTTCGTTGCCAGACCGAGTGTGTAAGGGGGATATTTGAACAGAGGGTAGCTCGCGATTTCGACTTCATGGATTAGTACGTTGGGATCAAAGGTGCGTAATCGAAAAGGCACAGCATAGCTTACGATGTGGATCTCATGGCCTCGCTCCGCCAGACCCAGCGCCAGCTCCGAGGCGACCACACCGCTGCCGCCGCGGGTGGGATAGCAAGCGATTCCGATTTTCATTGTCTAAGATTCGCGGTTTCGGACCTGCTCGACTTCTTGCTCCATTTTTTCTTCGAGGCGCTTTTTTTCATGAAGCAGCTCCTCTTGGAGAGCCTGCAACTCCTCGAGAGACGCTGCTTTGCTCATCTTGTCTTGCTGTTTGATCTCGAACTCAGCGATCTTGGCCCGCCAGCGGCTGCGAATATCCGCAATTTCCACCTTCTGATCGTTGGTGAGAGTTTTTGGCGATAAATCTCCGCGGGCCTTGAGCTTTTCCATGGCAATCTCGATAGCTGTCTTGGGTTCTTCGTCGGACACGGCTCACCTCACTCGGTTTCAGCCAATGGTATACTAGGATTCCTCTCAGGGGAATTCTGAATAATATTGCGCAAGGAGTGTTGTCATGACAGTGATACCGAAGGGATTCGAAGACCTGTTTTCGAAGAAGACCTTTTTTCATTTGAGCACCCGGATGGCGGACGGGAGTCCCCAGGTGAGTCCGGTGTGGATTGATACCGACGAAGGGCATATCGTGGTTAACTCGGCCAAAGGCCGGATCAAGGACCAAAATATGCGAGCCGAGCCGCGGGTGGCTCTCTCGGCGACCGATCCAGACAATCCGTACCGGGCTCTGATGATCCGGGGTCGGGTTGTCAAGATCACGGAAGAGGGAGCCGATGCACATATCGACAAAATGGCGAAGAAATACCTGGGACAGGACAAATATCCTTTCCGGACCCCCGGAGAGGTAAGGGTGCTCTACTACATCGAAGCTGTCAAAGTTGCTACGATGGAGTAGCGACTCTCGAAAAGTGTCTCGGTCAACAACCCCTCTCCTGCCAAACCAGCGGGAAGTCGAAAACCCCTTTATCCTCACTGCTTTGGTCTGCCTGCTGACCGGCAGTTTGTGGCTTTGGGCGCGACACTCTCTTTTGTTGGAGTATTTCTACTCGACCGAGATGCTGGCGCTCACCCATTTGATGACCCTCGGATTCGTTACCTCTCTCATGATGGGCGTTTTGCTGAAAATGGCTCCAATGAGCTTGGGAATTGAAGCGCGATCCCCGCGACTCGTCCGGATTCAATTCTGGCTTTTCGCAGTGGGCGCCTCGGGGATGGTTTTCCACTTCTGGATCTCGGAGTGGGTGGGAATGGCCTGGGCGACTCTGTTGGTCCTGGCGGCGGCGATTGTTCAGTTGTTCAACTTCTCCCCCGTTTTCACCCGAGCCGCCGGCGGTGATTGGGTGGCCCGATATGTTGCGTCATCGATGGTTTATCTGGTATTGGCCGCCACCCTCGGCGGTTTGCTTGGTTTCAACAAGGCCCTTGAACTGGAATCGGGATTGCTGGGTGGAGTTTTCATCACCAACTTGTTTGCACACATTCACCTCGCCGCGGTGGGGTGGGTCACCACGATGATCTTCGGATTTCAGCTCAAGCTCGTTCCATCGACTCGTGGCGAGGAACGGTTCCTGCCCGTGCGGTTTTTGTTGCTGCAATTGGGAACGCTGGGTCTGGTGGGGTCTTTGCTGGCTGATGCTTCCTGGGAGGCTCCTTTTGCGGCCCTGTTGGTGGTCGCGGTGTTGTGGCAGGCCTGGGGCCCGACGCGGGCGCTCGTTACCGGGCGAGCCCGCGAGTGGGAGGTGATTCCTCTTTGGTTTCTATCCGCAACCGCCATCACCGGAATGCTCCTGGCCTTGGGCCTACCGGCGCCGGACGATCCACTGCGGTTGCAGGTTCAGTTCGCTTATGGGTATGCGGGTTTGGTCGGCTGGATTGTTCTCACTATCGTGATCGTTGCTTTCAAGCTTTTTCCCACGTGGGTTTGGCAGAAGCGGTTTCTATCCGAGTTGGGGGTGAAACCGGTACCTGCCATGAAAGATCTGTACAACCACCGACTTCGGATCGTGTCCAACTTGCTAGTGACCATCGGGGTGGTGGGAACGGTGGCGGGAATCCTAGGTCAGGTTCGAATTCTGGTAGCTATCGCCCCCGGGCTCGTGTTCGCGGGGCTTTTGGGATTTGCTTTCAATTTTTTCCGACTGGCTAGATGGGCTCACGGAGCGGAGTATGATCCGAGCCCCGAAGATTTGGACAAGTTCCAGCGGATCTATGGAAAAACCGGCCAGGGCGGTTTTAGCGTTTGATCTCATCGAATGCGCCCGGGGGAGATGACCGGCGCAATCGGGTGGATTATCAGCCAAAGATGTCTATTGCTGCGCCGGTCATTGCGGTGGGAGCATCCATCGCTAGATAGACTAGAAGGGATGCCACCGCTTCAGGGCTCATATCAGGCTCCGCGCCGGGCAAGCCTATTCGAAGCATCTCGGTGTCCACCGAACCGGGACAAACCGCATAAACCTGAATGTTGTCCCCGCGGAGCTCCTCGGCCGTGGCTTTGGTAAAGCCGATCAGGCCCCATTTGGATGCGCAGTACGGGGCTAGATGCGGTGTGCCCAGCTTTCCAGCGATGGAAGACACGTTGATGACCCGTCCACATTGTCTGGCTTTCATCGAGGGAATAACGGCTCGAGTGCAGAGAAAAGCTCCCTTGAGGTTGACATCCAGCATCCGATCCCAGGACTCCTCCTTGGTCTCGGCCACCGGAGCACGTTCCACGAGCCCCGCATTGTTGACGAGCAGGTCCACGGGCCCCAGGGACGTTTCGGTTTCTTTAATCAAGTTCTCGACTTGAGACGCAAGAGTTATATCGGTCGGAATCGCCAAAGCCCTGCCCCCGGACGCCTGGATATCCTTTTCCACTGCGGCCAGCTCGCTCGCCGTGCGCGATGCGAGAGCCACATGGATCCCGCGTGATGCGAAGGCCTGGGCGGTGGCGCGACCGATACCGCGGCCGGCGCCGGTGATGACCGCGACTCGAGGAAGAAGAGCTTTTTTAGTCAACCTTTCCAACGAGGCGGAGGAAATCGCGGCGCAAATCGGCGCGGGTGGCGAGCACACCGGAAAAATGGGTGGTGACAATTCGGGAGCCTCGCCGCTTGACGCCACGAACCGTCATGCAACTTTGCTCGCTCTCGAGAACCGCAACCGCCCCTTTGGCCCCGAGGTGCTCGACCAGGGCCTCTGCTATCTCTCGGGTAATGGTCTCTTGAATCTGCAGCCGGTGCGCGAAGCAGTCGACCAGGCGTGCAAGGGCGGAAAATGGAGCCAACCTTTCGGCGGGGAGATAGCCTATATGCGCTTCTCCCTGAAACGGCAGAAGGTGGTGGGGGCAAAGTCCATGAAAAGGGATGTGTTTGGCCAAAACGATTTCTGAGGCATCCTCGCCCCCCGGTGCGGAGTTCTCGAAGCTCGCCCGCAGAATGGAACCGGCGTCGGTCTCGTAGCCATCGAGAAACTCCTCGGTCCAAGCTTTTGCCACCCGCTCCGGAGTTCCGGCCAAATGAGGATCGCTCATGTCGATTCCCGCCGCCTCGAGGAAATCGCCAATGGCTTTGCCCATCGAGTCCAGATCGAACGGCCCCGGCCGCCTAATCTTTTGAACTGCCGGATTGTTCATTGCTTTCACCCCGATAAATAACCCCGTAATCTGGTGTTTCGAAGAGTCTAAGCTCCACCAGTTCCGGTAATGCCGGTCGCAACCTCTCCCATATCCAGGAAACAACATTCTCCGCGGTAGGGTTGTCGAGTACTTGGTTCAAGTCGTTGTGGTCGATAGCGTCGAGAGCCTGTTCGCGAACCAGTTGCTTGACTTTGACGAAATCCATGGACATGCCGCTCTTCGGGTCGACTTTGCTCTCGACGAGAACGACAAGCTGGTAGTTGTGGCCGTGAGTGTTGAAACAAGGCCCCTCGTAGTAGGGAAGCCGGTGGGCGGCGTTGAACTGAAACTCAACGCGGAGCAACATGCGTTTTCAAGACTCCTGAAGCACAAAATAGGTTGCGATGTTATGGTTCTTGGTCAAATCCGTCTGGCGAGCTCTTCGAGAGAAAACCGCCCCATCAAAAGTAAGGTGACTTTTTGGAGAGAGAATAGAGTTACAACCGAAGTCGGCTAGACGCCGGGACGCGACTTATACGCCAATGACCTGAGCCGAGAGCATCCGCTCGCGCGGGCCGTCCAGCTCGGCGAAAAGGATACTTTGCCACTCCCCGAGAAGGATCGTTCCTTCCTGGATAGGTAGTGTCAAGTTGTGACCCAGCACCATGGCGCGAATATGCGAGTCGGCGTTTTTTCTGTCACAGTCGGAGCAGTCTTCACAGTTGTGAAGGTAGCCATCCTCCTTGTTGGCCAGCCGCTCGAGAAAGCTCTTGGCGTCGGCCATCAGCGCCGCTTGAAACTCATTGATGAATAAAGCGGTGGTTGTGTGCAAAGACGATATGATTAGGAAGCCGGCCTTGATTCCGGAATCGCGCACTAGATCCCGGACACGATCGGTAAGGTTGTAAAGCTCCACCCGGCCGTCGGTAACTACCTTGAGGGTATGGGAGAGGACCTTCATCTGCCCGCCCATTTCCTGCTTTGTTGCCGTTTCAACTGCTACGCCGACCTTCTCGGACGCCGTACCGTTCATGTGTTAATCCTCCGAATCCGGCCTGTGGCCTTTCGTCTCGAGCCTCTAAGATGGATCCGGACGGCCGGTGAGCCCACCTTGTAGCCAAGTCATAAACTCTAGTACAGCGGGACACACTTTGCAAGCGGATCTGAAGATTGAGATTGATTTCCGCCTTCGTACCGAAGCTTGGCCTCCTGAGTCGTTTCGTCCAGTTTACCTTGCAGCGGCTGGTCGCAACATGCTAGCTTTCGGTTCATGTTGGACCGGGGTGTGGCAGGCAAGCTCGAGGCGGTCCTGGGGCCGGCCGGGCTTCTGCAGCGGCCGGAGCACACGCTTGTTTATGAGTGCGACGGAACGACCGCCATCAAGCGGGCGTCCATCAGGCGGAAGTCATCCACCCCGTGGTGCTTTTGGATCGAGCCTACCAGAGTGACCTCAAGGAATGAGCAGCAGCTTCCCGCTGGTTTTTCTCGCTTCCAAGAGCCGGTGAGCCTCGGCGGCTTCTTTCAATGGAAGCTCGCGATCGATTGTGAGGCGAACCTCGCCGGAAGTGATCCAGGAAAGAAGTTCGTTGGAGCGCTCGGTGACCTCCTTGCTGTTTTGAGCGTAGTCGAAGAGTCTCGGCCGGGTAAGGAAAACTGAGCCTTGATTGGATAAGACGAGGGGATCAATAGGCGGAACCGGGCCGCTCGCATTGCCGTATAAAACCAGCATGCCTCGGGGCATCAAGCACTTCAGGCTTTTTTCGTAAGTGGTCTGGCCAACCGAATCGTAGACCACATTCACTCCTTTTCCGTCGGTGAGCTTGCCGACCTCGGTTTCGAAGTCGCTCTGGGTGTATAGAATGATTTCGTCGGCTCCGGCTGCTTTCGCCGCCTTTGCCTTTTCCTCTGTGGAAACGGTGCCGAATACTTTGGCCCCGGCTTTCTTGGCGATTTGGACGAGGAGTAAGCCCACCCCTCCCGCCGCGGCGTGTATGAGCGCGGTGTGGCCTGGTTGAATGGGAAAAGTGGAGTGAACGAGATAGTGAGACGTCAACCCTTGAAGCATGGCCGCTGCAGCCTGGTGCGAATCGAGCCCCTCCGGGACCGGAACGAGTTTCCACCCCTCCACGACCGCCTGCTCCGCATAGGAGCCAAGACTCATCGCGTAAGCGACACGGTCGCCTACCCGAACCTGCTCCACGTTCTCGCCCACGGCATCAACCACGCCGGCACCCTCCATTCCGGGCGTGAAAGGTATGGGGGCAGGGTAAAGGCCGGTGCGATGATAAACGTCGATGAAGTTCACCCCGATCGCCTCCATGCGCACACGGGCCTCACCGGGACGGGGCTCGGGAACCGAAGTGTCCTCGAACTGCATCGCCTCGGGTCCTCCAACCTTCTGAATCCGAATCGCCTTCATTTCCATCACCTCCGTTTGGGGATATTAGCAGGGCTCGGTTGTCGAAGCCATGAGAAAGCCGCCCACCCCCGGCGGGCGTCGGCTCGGCAACGGACTTTCTCGCCGAGCGCGGTCCGCGAGTTCGCGAGTTGGAGCTGGTTGATTCGGATGTCCCTGTTTGCTAACATGGTGCGTTTGCTGCATTACTGCAGCAAGCAACAGGTCTATTTATAAGCACCCGGTGTAGTTATAGAAAGTTTGATAATGGCTAACCTTCCGTTTTCCAACATCTTTTACCGCAAGACCCGAACCGCCATCGGCATCCTTTCAGTGGCAATCGAAGTGACCCTGGTGGTCGTGGTAATTGGTTTGGTACACGGAACCATCGAGGAGGCCGCCGGTCGGATCACCAACGTCGGCGCGGATGTCATTTTCCAGGGCCCCGACTCGTCTCCTTTTGTCCTTTTAAATTCCGGCGTCATGTCCGAGCGGATGGCTGAGAAGATTATGGCAGTTCCCGGCGTCGAGTACGCGGCTCCGCTTCTGATCAACCGGGTGACCAGCCTCAAAGGCAACAGCAAGCTGGTGATGATTTTCGGTGTGAAGCCCGATTCGTACAATCAAGTCGGGGCCGGTATCCAGGTGGTCGAGGGGCGAACGCTCGAGCAACCCTACGATCTGGTGGTCGATACGGTGCTGGCCAAGTCCGACAACATCGTGATCGGAGATTCCTTCAAAATCATGAATCGGGACTTCAAGGTATCCGGTATTTGCCGTGCCGGCGCCGGAGCGCGGATGTATCTCGACATGGACACGTTGCAGGAGGCAACGGCCCAGCCGGACAAGGTTTCTGCTTTTTTTGTCAACGTGGACGACGAAAGCGGGATCGGTGAGGTCGCGGCGTCTCTGGAAAAAACCTTCGAGGGGTATAAGATCACGGCGCTCGAGGGTTTTGCGGAGACCATGAAAGAAAACGCTCTCGGGCTCAAAGAGTTCGTTCGAGTTTTGTCTTTCTTGGCGGTGCTCATCAGCTTCCTGGTCATTCTTCTCGCCATGTACACCACCGTTATCGAGCGCACCCGGGAAATCGGCGTCCTCAAGGCGCTGGGAGCCGGCAAGCTCTATATCATCCGGCTGGTAATGGTCGAGTCCTTTATCATATGCTTTCTTGGTGTTCTGGTGGGCTTTGTGATGTCTCTCGTCGGGCGCATGTGGCTCTTGTCCTTTTTCCCGACGTTGACGGTTGCACTCCTACCTCAATGGTTCTTTATCGCCGCTCTCCTCGGAATTGGTGGAGGGCTTATGGGCGCGCTGTATCCTGCATTCCGGGCTGCTAAACTGGATCCGGTGGAAGCGCTAAACTTCGAGTAGAACGAGGTACTGAAGCAGGCCAATGGCTGTTCATCAAACCTTCTTGAAGGTCATCGATTTGCGAAAGACCTACAAAGTAGGCAAGGTGGGAGTTCCCGCGTTGCGGGGAGTCAACCTGGAGATCGCGGCCGGAGAGTTTGTTTCCATCATGGGACCTTCTGGGTGTGGCAAGTCGACTTTTCTGCATCTCCTGGGAGGATTGGCCAGGCCTACGGAGGGTCGGATCATTTTGGACGGGGTGGATTTGACCACCATCGGCGACGCGGAACGGACTCGCATCCGCCGAGATAAGATTGGCTTCGTTTTCCAACGTTTCAATCTACTGCCCACCCTCACGGTTCGAGGTAACCTGGAGATTGCCCGGCAGATATACGGCAACGGCCTTCCTAACAAGGGTGAGCTTTCGGGACTGTTGGAGATCGTGGGACTCTCGAGCAAGATGCATCACCGTCCGCTAGAGCTTTCCGTTGGCGAACAGCAGCGAGTGGCCATCGCTCGAGCCCTGGTCAACAAGCCGTCACTGATTTTAGCCGACGAGCCGACGGGTAATTTGGACTCGCAGAACTCGCGCCAGGTGCTCGATCTTCTCGTGCAGCTCAATCGCCAAAAGGGCCAGACCATCGTCATGATCACCCACAATCCCGAGGCGGCGGAGGTAGGCCACCGTACGATAGAGATGCTGGATGGTAGAGTCATCAGTCGTGGCGCCGTGCCTCAACCTCACCTGGTCAATACCGCCGGAGAAGTTTGCTGAAACGCTGAGCCGTGAAGCTTTCTAGCCTGCTCGCATTTCTACTTTTCCTCTTTTCATACTCGCTGCCTGCCAACCAGCGGCTCGACGAGATCCTGACCGCTATGAGTAGCGCCGGCGATCGGTTGAGCACCCTGAGCGCTCAATTCGATCAGACCCACCACGATCACATTATGGACGAGAAGGAAACCTCCACCGGAGTCTTGTACTACAAGGTGCCGGGGCGGATTCGGTGGGAGTACGAGGAGCCGTTCCCTAAAGTGCTTCTGGTCAAAGACGACAAGATTAGACTTTATAATCCGGTGGCCAACCAAGTCCAGGAGTTCAAGAAGGGACAGATGAAGGGGGCGGGAGCGGATCTCTTGATTGGTTTCGGCCGCTCCAATGCTGAGATCGGCAAAAACTATGATGTCAGCATCAAAGAGGAGAGCTCGGATTCCGTTACTCTAGAGCTCATCCCCAAGCCCGGATCTTCTGCTTCCCTCTTCAAAACCATCGAGCTGACCATGGACAAACAAAGATGGATCCCTCTGCGCTCCGTCTTCCACGAAGCCAACCGTGATACCACCGAAATCATATTCAAAGATATAGAAGTAAATGAAGATCTTCCCGCCGGTTGTTTCGAGCTCGACCTTCCCCCAAATGTAGAAATCGTCCGGGGATAATTTCCCTCTCACCGACCGATTAGGCCTTTTCAAGCGGGGCTCGGCCCTTTCCCTGCATCCAACTTGACCCGAAGGGTCTGACAAAGGATAGTGGAGCCTGGCTTTGGCATTTGTGTCCGTACAAATTTAGCTTTCCTCTGTCGGAAAATAGAGAACCGGCGGCGCGATGTGAGAGCGTTGCGTCGTATGTATATGTCTATTTGAAGACATGTGACAGGCTTTTATCATGACATTTAAAAGCAAGGTAAGTACTCGCTTACAAGAGATCGGCATGATAACTCGTGGCCTCTTGTCCACCCGCCATCCTATTCTTGCGCACGTCGTGCCCATGCGTCGGTGCAACCTGTCATGCGCCTATTGCAACGAATATGACAACGTCTCCAAACCGGTTCCGCTCGCGGATATGAAAAAGCGACTCGATCGATTGGCATCTTTCAGGACTTCGGCCATCACGTTGAGTGGTGGTGAACCGACTCTGCACCCCGAGCTCGATGAGATCATCCGACACATTCGCGACCGGAGAATGATCGCCGGGCTCATTAGCAACGGCTACTTCATGACTCCCGAACGCATTCAAGGATTGAACCGGGCGGGCCTCCAGCACCTTCAAATCAGCATTGACAATGTGAGCCCGGACGACGTTTCCAAGAAGAGCTTAAAGGTGCTCGATTCGAAATTGCGTAATCTTGCGCGCCACGCCGAGTTCTTTGTGAACATCAACTCGGTTATCGGTGGCGGAATCCGCAATCCGGAAGACGCCATACAGGTGTCGAACCGTGCGGTAGAGCTCGGCTTCACCACCACCCTGGGCATCATTCATGACGGCCACGGCCGTTTGAAGCCTTTGAGCGAGCTCGAGATGCGTGTCTACGAGCGTTTGCGAAACCAAGGCAAGTCGAGCTACGCGCGGTTTAACGGTTTCCGAGATAACCTGGCACACGGTCGGCCCAATGACTGGAGCTGCCGGGCCGGAGCTCGTTACCTCTACATATGTGAGGAGGGCCGTGTACACCATTGCTCCCAACAGCGTGGCTACCCGAATATCCCGCTCGAGAAGTACGGGCTGGAGGATATTCGCCGGGAGTTCGCGACACCCAAGGCCTGCTCCGCCTATTGCACTCTGGCTTGCGCGAACCTTGTAGGACTGCTCGACAACTGGCGCTCTCCACAGACCGTTCAACCTCGACCGGTCGGGGCCACCGATCCTCAGGAAGTCGGCGGCTAAAACTCGCCTTTCGTCTCCTCTTGAACTTCAAATAGACTAGGCTTCATTGTGCCGGGCGTTGCTCGCTCGGTGTGTAGGTGTGTGTCCGCTGCACGGGAGTCTATCGAATGGGCCGAACACATTTTTTCGTTTCCAGTCTTTTCTCTCTCTTACTCCTCCTCGCTTCCCCGGCGTGGGCCGGTGCGGAATCACAAGACCTTGCGCAAGAGCTTCGCCGGTTACAGGACCGTGTCGAATCTCTAGAAGCAGAGCTCACGTCCCTTCAGCAGGGCCTTGGGGCTCGTCTCAGCGCACTGGAAGGGCAGTTGGCATCGAAGGTGGAGTCGGCGCCGGCCGAGGAGCCTGCGGCGACGTTGAGCGGCAAGGAGAGAGCGGATCTAGAGGCAGAGCTAGCCGGTATTCTCGGGGAATCAGGGGGGGAGCCTTCTTCTTCTCCCGTATCTTCCGGAGAGGAGAAGCAGTTCACCAGTCGTACCCGAACCCTCAATCAGCTCAATCCCGAAATCTCGGTGACCGGCAATGTGTTCGGCACCGTGTCCGATACCCCGGAAACAAACCGCTTCCAGCTCGATGAGCTCGAGTTGGCGTTACAGGCCCCATTGGATCCGTTTGCCTCGGCAAAAGCTTTTATCGTTCAGGAAGAGGGCGAGCTCGGAATCGAGGAAGCTTACATCGACTGGACGGCGCTCCCCGGTGGTCTTGGGCTGAAGTTCGGCCAGTTTCGCAATGACTGGGGCAAGCTCAACCGCTGGCACAATCATGCTCTCCCGCAGGTGGGCCGGCCCTTGGTGCATCAGGCGCTCCTCGGGGAGGAAGGTCTCTTGGGCCTGGGAGTTTCACTGTCCTGGCTACCTTCGCCCTTTCTCGGCGACTACAACGAGCTATGGGTGCAGGTAACCAACGACGAGAACGACGTGGCCTTCTCGGGTCGGGGCTTCGACGAGCCTATTTTTCTGATCCACGAGACGAACTACTGGGACTTATCTTCGGCCTCTTACATTGAAGTGGGCCTGTCGGCGACGACCGGTGTCAACGACGATCTCGGACGCTTCCGAACCCAGGTTTATGGGATAGACTGGAATTTTGATTGGCGCCCGCCTGCCCGGGCGCTGTATAAGGGACTCGAGCTGCGGGGAGAGCTGATGTACCAGCGGCGCGAGGAAGAACTAGGATGGTTGAGTAGCTGGGGTGCTTATACTTATGCGACCTATAAGCTCAATCGCCGCTGGTTCTTAGGTGTGCGCGGCGACTGGACACAGCTACCCTCCGACCGCGGCAGCGAGGCCTGGGGTGTTTCCCCTTACTTCGAATGGTGGCAAAGTGAGTGGACGCGGTTGAGAGTTCAATACTCTTATAGCTCGCGGCTGCTCGAGGAGGAGGCGGCGGAGAACAGGCTGTTCTTCCAGGTCACCTGGTCTCTCGGGCCGCATAAACATGCGAAATACTAAATCCCCGGCGTCTGCCGGGGATTGCGCGGGCGCTTTGAATGGAGTTCAATGAAAAGCGCCCGCACTAATAAAAATGAATCGATTGCGAATGGAAAACCCCCCGACGCCAGTCGGGGCACACCTGTCAAGCACTATCCGG